>Ga0247816_10000648_pt1 | contig 19017 bp, 17 predicted proteins | sample UWRJL209509C1_FD_179930 | JGI IMG/M metagenome (GOLD analysis project Ga0247816, IMG submission 179930) | Plant litter microbial communities from Arlington Agricultural Research Station in Wisconsin, United States - UWRJ-L209-509C-1 | ecosystem: Environmental > Terrestrial > Plant litter >...
AGGCGCCCCGTTAAACCACGCTGGCCGAACGCAGGCTTTGGAGCGTGGGTAACCTGGCAGGACGCCAGGTTAGCCGCGCTGGGCCAAGGATGGCCCATCGCGGCGGCCCACGCTCCAAAGCCGGAGTGAGGGCACACCGAGCATGAGCGAGGTGCCGAGTGGTGGGGCAAGAGCGTTTTGCTTACTTTTGCGCTCTATCAAAAGTGAGCCGCCGTAAGGGCGGAACCAATAGTGGCCATCACAGCAATAACGGATATGCCCCCCACCCCAGCGCTCACTGATCCGCCACATAAATGACAGTCTGCGCCCCGCTCAACACAGCAGACTGGCGCGTAAAGTAGGTGTCACCTTCGTCCGTATGAATCTCATACTCAAACTTACCAGCAGCACGACCCGCTGAATGGGCATGCCTGATGATCTTAAGCACACGCTGAAACTTCACACTTTGAGTGCCGTTCTGGTTCGGCCCGGTCAGCACATTGACACTTTGAAACCAGCCATCGTTCTTCTTGTTCGCAACCAGTGCGCTGGTCATCGCGTCAAACCGCTCCAGCCGGGTAAACCCCCATAGCGTCTGATCCTCGACCGCTTCGCCAAGCGCCGCAGAGCCGGTAAACACAAAAAGATTAATCGCCGGGCTGTCCTCGCAAAAGAAGTCATAAGGCACCAGGCCGTCGACCATTTTCCTGCCGGACACAAAACCTTTTTTATGCACCTGAAACATCGCCACCTCCACTCAAATGGCTCACAAAACATCAGCACGCACTGAGCAAGCCGTCGCGAAAAGTCTAAAGAGGTGGGGCGTACAGGGCCGTCAAGCCAATGTAATATCGTGTAAAGATCACCCCCGTGGCAGGTTGATCTCCACGGTCAACCCACCGCCCGGCTCGTTGCGCGCCTCAATCGTGCCGCCATGCAGATGCACAGCCCTTGAGGCAATCGCCAGGCCCAACCCGAAACCGCTATCGGCCGCACCCATGCCCCGCTCGAACGGCTGAAACATACTGTGCAGCCGCAAGCTCTCAACTCCCGGCCCCTGGTCGGTGATCAACACCGTCAGGCAGCCTGTAGCGGGATTGACCTCAGCCGACACAAGCACCCCCGTCGCGGGCCGGGTATAGCGCACGGCGTTTCGAATGACATTCTCGAAACACCGGTACAACAGCTCGCCGCTGACACAACTGACAAACGCCGGACCCGCCTGCAAGTTGACCCGGCAACTTTTCATTTGCGCCTCAAATTGAGCGTCCTCGACGATCACCGCCAGCAACTCGATGAGATCGACCGGTTCGCGCTCGATACTCTCGGGGCGCCCCTGCAAGCGTGCCAGGGTCAGCAGCGCCTCGATCAGCGTGTCCATGCGCACCGACTCACGCTGGATGCGCCCGACCATTTCCCCCCGCGCCGGGTCTTGCTGCAGCAGCCCGATGGCCACCTGCATGCGCGTCAACGGTGAGCGCAGCTCATGGGAGATGTCGTGCAACAGCTGTTGCTGGGCTTGCACCAGCAATTTCAGCTGGTTAGCCATGCGGTCGCAGTCTTCGGCAAGGTCAACGATCTCATCGCGGCGCCTGCCCATCATCGGCTTGACCCGGGTTTCAAACCGCCCCTGCGCCACGTCACCCATCGCCCGCTTGAGGTAAGCCAATGGCCATGCCAGGTAGTAGGCGAGGTACGCGCTGAACAACGCACTCATCACGGTGCCGATAATCAGCGGAATCAAACGCCCCAGTTTTCTTCGATCGTGATGGCCCGGCGATACAGAGGACCTCAGCGAAAGCGTGGCCCCGTCCTTGCTGATAACCGATTGTTCATAGACCGGCTGCGGCACCGGCGACCCTGCCAACAGTTGGCCGGCACTGTCATACACGCCGATGGCCTGGCCAGGCGAGTGCTCCCACACCGTCAGCAGTTGGCCTCCCGACGCCACCCCAAACTCGCGCAGCAGCTGTTCTTCGCTGGCCAGGATCGCGTCCAGCCGTGGGTCTCCGGGGCCGAAATTGCCCAGCACCAGAATGCTCAGCCCCACCAGGAACGTCAGGCTGGTGGCCAGCCAAAACGCCAGGAACAGTTTCCAGAACAGACGGCTGGGTTTCATCATTCGGCGATCAACAGGTAACCCAGGCCGCGCACGCTCTGGATCCAGGCCTTGGCGTCGGGGCGCGGGCCCAACTTCTGGCGAATACTGCTGATGTGCACATCAATGCGCCGGTCATAGCGGGTCAACGGGCATCCCAGGGCATTGAGTGACAGGTCCTTTTTGCTCACCACCTGGCCGGCACAACGGGCCAATGCTTCAAGCAGACTGAATTCAGTGCTGGTCACCGCCAGCTCGCAGCCCTTCCAGATGGCCTGGCGCTTGCCGGGCCACAACACCAGCGAGCCGGTTTTTATCACTTCTGCGGTCGGCTGATCCACGGGCTGCACCCGGCGCATGATCGCGCGCAAACGCGCCACCAACTCGCCGGGGGAACTGGGCTTGGGCACGTAATCATCGGCGCCGAGTTCCAGCCCGGTGATCCGGTCAATGTTGTCGCCACGGGCGGTGAGCAACACCACCGGCACCTGGCTGCTGGCGCGAATACGCCTGAGCACCTCGATGCCCGACAGCCGGGGCATCATCACGTCCAACACCACAATGCTGTAGCGGCCCGTCAGCGCTTGAATCTCGCCCTCCTCGCCCGTATGCACGCACGTCGCCTCAAAGCCTTCATGCTCCAGGTATTGGCCCAGCATTTCGGTCAGTTCCTGGTCATCGTCGACGAGTAATACAGAGATCATGGCGCGCTCGCGGGTGGGGATTGGCGCAGTATCTGCCTTGCGCCGCGCAACGTCATCGTTCCTAACACAACCTTTACCTAACTTGACACTTGGTTAACCGCACCAAACGCCCCGCGCTCTTATCCTTGATTTCCACCCGTCTGGCCGCTTCGTGGTGACCCGTCTGCGGCGAGTCTCCCAGGCGCGCTTGCGCTGCATGTCGATGTGTTCTGGAAAAGATCTTGATGAATTTTTCGCGCCTGCTCTGCTCGGTTGCGCTGCTGCTCAATGTCACGTTTGCACACGCTCAAGGCTTCAAAATTTCGGATATACGTATCAACGGTCTGCAACGGGTCTCCGCAGGCAGCGTGTTCGGTGCATTGCCGTTGAACGTGGGTGATGAAGCGGATGACCAGCGCCTGGTGGAATCCACCCGCGCGCTGTTCAAGACCGGTTTCTTCCAGGACATCCAGTTGAGCCGCGACGGTGACGTGCTGATCATCAATGTGGTGGAACGCCCATCGGTGGCCAGCATTGAGATCGAAGGCAACAAGGCGATTTCCACTGAGGATTTGATGAAAGGCATGAAGCAGTCAGGTCTCACCGAAGGCGAGATCTTCCAGCGCGCGACCCTTGAAGGCGTGCGCAACGAACTGCAACGCCAGTACGTGGCCCAGGGTCGTTACTCGGCGACGGTCGACACCGAAGTGCTGGCGCAGCCGCGTAACCGCGTCGGCTTGAAAATCAAGATCGACGAAGGCGCTGTCGCGTCGATCCAGCACATCAACGTGGTGGGCAACAGTGTGTTTACCGACTCCGAGTTACTCAGCCAATTCACCCTCAAGACCAGCAACTGGCTGTCTTTCTTCACCAACGATGACAAGTACGCCCGTGAAAAACTCACCGGCGACCTCGAACGCCTGCGCTCCTGGTATCTGGACCGTGGCTATATCAATATGGATATCAGCTCGACCCAAGTGTCACTGACGCCAGACAAGAAGCACCTCTACATCACCGTGAACATCAACGAAGGCGAGAAGTACACGGTGCGCGACGTGAAGCTCAGCGGCGAATTGAAAGTGCCTGAAGACCAGGTCAAATCCCTGTTGCTGGTGCAGAAAGGCCAGGTGTTCTCGCGCAAGCTGATGACCACCACCTCCGACCTGATCACCCGCCGCCTGGGTAACGATGGCTACACCTTCGCCAACGTCAACGGCGTGCCAACGCCCCACGATGAAGACCACACCGTAGACGTCACGTTTTCGGTTGACCCGGGCAAACGTGCCTACGTGAACCGCATCAATTTCCGTGGCAATACCAAGACCGACGACCAGGTGCTGCGCCGCGAAATGCGCCAGATGGAAGGCGGCTGGGCCTCGACCTACCTGATCGACCAGTCCAAGGTGCGCCTTGATCGCCTGGGCTTTTTCAAGGAGGTCAACGTCGAAACCCCTGCCGTGGCCGGTGTCGACGATCAGCTGGATGTGAACTACAGCGTCGAAGAACAGGCTTCCGGCTCAATCACCGCCAGCGTCGGTTTTGCCCAGGACGCCGGTTTGATCCTCGGCGGCTCCATTAGCCAAAACAACTTCCTGGGCACGGGTGATTACGCCAGCCTTGGGTTGACCCGTTCGCAGTACCAAAGCAAGTACAACATTGGCTTCACCAACCCCTACTTCACCCCGGACGGGGTGAGCCTGGGCTACAACGCGTTCTACAGCTCCACCAACTACAACAACTATTACGACGATGGCACCGGTGTTTCCTACTACTCCATTAACAGTTACGGCCTGGGCGCCACCCTCGGTTACCCGATCGATGAAACCTCGCGCTTGAGCTTCGGCCTGACCGTGCAGCACGACAGTATTGATCCGGGCATCTACAGCTCCGATGAGGTCTACGACTTTCTGCAGCGCGAAGGCGATCAATTCACCAACTTCAAGGCCAACCTCGGCTGGTCGGAATCGACCCTGAACAAAGGTGTACTGGCGACCCGCGGGCAGTCGCAGAACCTCAACCTGACGGTGACGTTGCCGGGCAGTGACCTGAGCTTCTACAAACTCGACTACAGCGCGCAGGCCTTCCTGCCGGTGAGCGCCAACACGACGCTGCGTTTTCATACCAAGCTCGGGTACGGCGACGGATACGGCTCAACCAGCGGCCTGCCGTTTTATGAAAACTACAGCGCCGGCGGCGAAGGTTCCGTACGCGGTTTTGAAAGTGGCACCCTCGGCCCGCGCAGCACCCCGGCCACCGGCAACTATGCGAGTGCCGGCCAGCAGTTCTACTCCGACCGCGACCCTGAAGTACTGGGTGGCAACATCCTGATCACCGGCGGCGTGGAGTACCTGTTCCCGATACCGTTCATCAAAGACAACAAGTCCCTGCGCACCTCAGTGTTCTGGGACATGGGCAATACCTACTCGGACAAGTGCGCCTTGAGCACCACCCAGGGCTGCAACGGTGTCGACCTCAGCCAGCTGGCCGCCTCGTTGGGGGTTGGCGTGACGTGGTACAGCCCGCTGGGGCCGTTGAGCGTGAACCTGGCGTTGCCGGTTCGCACGCCTGAGAATGCTGAAAAACAAGTGTTCCAGTTTTCCTTCGGGCAGACTTATTAACCCGGCCAAACCCGGCGAGGCCCTGGATGGCCTCGCCGGTTTGAAGCGCCTCAGTCCAGATACCAGCCCCAGGCTGCGCCGTTGTACCGGGTGATTTGCTTGGTCTCCAGGTAATTGTTGTAGCCCCACTCCCCCAGTTCGCGGCCAATGCCACTTTGCTTGTAACCGCCCCAAGGTGCCTCGACAAAGGTCGGCTGCGAGCAATTGACCCAAACGATGCCCGCACGAAAACCTCGGGCAACCCGTTCGCAACGTGGGATGTCCCGCGACATCACCGCCGCCGCCAGCCCGAACGGCGAGTCATTCGCCAGCCGTATTGCTTCAGCTTCGGTGTCGAACGCACGCAGGCACACCACCGGCCCAAAAATTTCTTCACGCCACACCGAACTGTGCTCCGGCACATCCGCAAAAATCGCCGGTGTCAGGTAGTAACCCTTGTGCAGATGGGCCGGACGCGTACCGCCCGACACCAACCGCGCACCTTCTTGCTGCCCCGTGGCGATCGCCTCCAAAACTTTGTCCAGTTGCCCCTGACTGACCAGCGGCCCCAGTTTCACGCCGTCGGTAAAACCCTGGCCGATCTGGATCTGCTCGGTGGCCGCGATCAACCGTTCCAACAGCGCCGGGTACAACCCGCGCTCCACCAATACCCGCGACGTCGCCGAGCAGACCTGGCCCTGGTTCCAGAAAATCCCGAACAGAATCCACTCCACTGCCGCATCAAGGTCACTGTCGGCGAAGATCACAAACGGCGATTTGCCGCCCAGTTCCAGGCTGATGTTTTTGATCTCGGCGGCGGCGGCCTGCATGATTTTGCGCCCGGTCGGCACGCTGCCGGTGAACGCGACCTTGTCCACGTCCGGGTGCTCGGCCAGCGGTGCACCGGCTTCACGCCCCAGGCCGCTGACCACGTTCAGTACGCCCGCCGGCAAGCCCGCCTGATCGGCAATGCCTGCCAGTTCCAGAGCGGTCAATGGCGTCAGCTCCGAAGGTTTGAGCACCACCGTGCAACCTGCCGCGAGGGCCGGCGCGACCTTCCATGAGGCCATCAACATTGGGAAATTCCACGGAATGATCGCCGCGACCACGCCAACCGGCTCCTTGATGACCGAAGAGTCGAAGCGCTCATCCGGCAGTTCAATCACCTGCTCGCTGTGTTGGTCCGAACCTTCGGCGAGCCCTGCATAGAAGTCGAAACAGGCCGCAGTGTCGGCGATGTCCCACAGCGCTTCCGGCAGTGGCTTGCCGTTATCGCGCACCTCGATGGCGGCCAATTCATCCTGGCGCCCACGAATGCCCTCGGCGATTTTGCGCAGTACCTGCGCCCGTTGCGCGCCTGTCCAGCGCGGCCAGTCACCTTCGTCGAAGGCTTTGCGCGCGGCAGCCACCGCCAGGTCGATGTCTTCTGCGGTGGCAGCGCCGACCTGGGCCAGAACCGATTCATCGCTGGGGTCAAACGTCTCGAAAACCCCACGCTGTACCGGCTCGACCCACTCGCCGCCGATGTACAGCCGTTGATAGTCACGCATGGCAAACCCCTTCATTCACCGGCTGCTCCAGCCGAATATGTTCCAGGCGGCTGAACGCATCCACCCGCACCCCGGCGCCCACGCTAACCCCCGGCCCGAACACCACGCAAGGTTCGATGCGTACGTCACTGGCCAGTTGCGTATCGGCACTGAAGAACACCGTGTCTGCCGCCACCAGGCTGACGCCCGACTGCATCACGGCCTGGCGTCGGCGCTGCTGGAACAGCTGTTCGGCAGCATGCAACTGCTCGCGGTCATTGACCCCGAGCACATCGTGCTCATCCACCTCGACCGCCGTCACTTGCAACCCCGCACTGTTGGCGACCGCCACCGCGTCGGTGAGGTAGTACTCACCCTGGGCGTTTTGCTTGCCGATGCGCTCCAGCAGCCAGAGGCAGGTATCCGCACGCAAGCCCATGACACCGCCGTTGCAGAAGCCGATGTGCAGCTCTTGCGGGCTGGCGTCCTTGGCTTCGCGGATCGCCAGCAAACGCCCGTCTTCCACCAGCAGGCGCCCATAAGGCCCCGGCGTTTCAGTGTGAAAGCCCGCCACCGCAACCGCTGCGCCGTCGATCAAGGCCTGGCGCAGTTGCAACAACGTCTGCGCGCTGATCAACGGTGAGTCGCCAAACAACACCAGCACGCAGCCCTGTTCATGGGCCTGCAATGCGCCACGGGCGGCAAGCAGCGCGTGGGCCGTGCCCAGTTGTTCGTGCTGGGTGAACAGCTGCGCAGCGGGCGCCGCCCGGTGCAGATACTCGGCAACGGGCCGGCTGCCCGCGCCGAGCACCACCGCCACCTGCTCAATGCCCGCCGTTTCGACTGCCGCCAGTACATGCCCGAGCAATGGGCGATTGCCCACCGGGTGCATCACTTTCGGCAACTGCGAACGCATGCGCGTGCCCTGCCCGGCGGCAAGAATCACCGCCAGGGTTGGCCAATAAATATCGTCGCTCATGGCGACCCTCCTGTGTTCGGCAATAAGTCAGACCTGATCGCGATAGAACACATCGTCGGCATACGGGTACCACCAGTCCTGAATCTTCGGCTGGTGATCGATGATGACCATTTTCGAGCGACGGAACGCTTCAAGCCCCTGGCGCCCCAGCTCACGCCCCAGGCCAGATGCCTTCCAGCCGCCAAACGGCAGCGCATCGTTGTCGATCAGCGGGTTGTTGACCCAGACCATCCCGGCTTCAAGACGCTCGGCGGCCTCCATAGCTTCGGCAAGGTCAGTGCTGAACAACGAGGCACCGAGGCCGAATGGCGAGTCGTTGGCCAGGCGTACCGCTTCGTCGAAATCGCTGACACGGCAGATCGCCGCGACGGGGCCGAAGCACTCTTCCTGGAGAATCGCCATGTCGCCGGTTACTCCGGTGAGGATGGTCGGCTCATAGAACCAGCCCACCGTGTGCTGTGGCGGAATCCGCCCGCCGCACACCAGGGTCGCGCCCTTGGCCACGGCATCGTCCACCAGGCGCATGACCTTGTTGCGCGCAGCTTCGCTGACCATCGGCCCGATTTCCGTATGCTCAAGCCCGTGGCCAATACGCAGTGCGCGGGTGCGCTCGGCGAAGCGCTCGACGAACTCGTCATGGATCTCATCCACCACATAGAAGCGTTCGGCCGAGGTGCAAATCTGCCCGCTCAAATGGAAGGCCGCCGTCACCGCTCCCGCCGCTGCAACCTCCAGCGGCGCGTGTTTGGAGATGATCAGCGGGTCGCTGCCACCGGCCTCGATCACGCACGGTTTCATCTGTTCGGCACAGGCCACCGCCACCGCCTTGCCCGCTGCGACGCTGCCGGTAAAGGCCACGGCGTGGGTACCACTGGACTTCACCAGCAATTGCGCCGTCACCGCATCGCCCGGCACACAGGACACCAGCCCCGGCAGCAGCGTGGTGAAATGCTCCATGAACTTGAGCGTACACAGGGTCGTGGCTTCTGCCGGCTTGACGATGCAGGCGTTGCCCGCCGCGAGCGACGCAGCGACGGTCCAGCACATCAGCAGGATCGGAAAGTTGAACGGCATGATATGCACGCTGACGCCATAGGGTTCGTAGCGCACATGCTGGAACGAGCCGATCTGCGTGGTACCGGCGACCTTGCCTGCATCGTCACGGGCCATTTCCGCGTAGTAGCGAAAGATCGGCGCGCAGTTGGCCAGTTCGCCCATGGCTTCGGGAAAAGGCTTGCCCATTTCCAGGGTCATCAAGCGTGCGACCTCACGGTTGCACGCCACATTCTGTTCGATGGCATTGGCCAACTGGTGCAGGCGTGCGGCGCGGGTTTTCGCGTCGATCAGGCGCCACGCCTTTTGCGCTTCGGTGGCGGCATCAATGGCGGCTTGCACATCGGCCTCGTCGCACAGGCCGACCTGGCCGACCCGTTGCAACGTCGCCGGGTCGAGCACTTCGCGTACGCGGGCATTGCTCAGCGGCAGGTAGTCACAATTGATGAAACGCAGTGCAGTGTCAGTGTTGAAGGTGGCCATGGGTTTATCCTTGAACCAATCGATAAGGGGTTTGGCGCAGTGCCGTGAGGGTCTCGGGCGGCAGCTCATTACGCCAGCCCGGCACGTGGGCGCTGAGCCATGCGCGCAGTGGCGCAAAGGCTTCGGCTTCAAGTGCCCGAACAAACAACCCAAGGGTGCGTGGCAGGTGTGCCAGGTAACCGTGCTTGCCGTCGCGACCGGCCAGGCGCACAAAAATCCCCAGCACCTTGGCGTGGCGCTGGGCGGCCAGGCGCCGGTAATCCTCAAGAAAACGTGTTGCGTCCAGCTCCGGACGTTGCATCAGGTAATGCGTCAGCAACGCCACGCGCAGTGATTCGGGTACATCGCGACGAGCGTCTTCGAGCAACGACATCAAGTCATACGCCGCCGCGCCCACCAGCGCATCCTGAAAGTCCAGCAGGCCGCAGGCAGCAACGCCCTCGCGGCCTTGCAGCAGCATCAGGTTGTCGACGTGAAAGTCACGCAATACCAACGCTTCACGGCGCTGCGCGACCTCGCCACAGGCGTCGGCGAACAGGCCCAGAAACTGCTCGCGCAGGCCCAGAGCCGCCTCCTTGCCAATCAGCAGCGGGATGTACCAGTCGATCAGCAGCGCGCACTCGTCACTCAGTTGCCGGGCGTCGTAAGGCGCAACGTCGGCGGCGGCCGGGGCGCGATGCAGCGCCACCAATGCATCCACCGCCAGCCGATACAGCGCCAGTTCGGGATGCCCGGCCGCCAGCAGCCGGGTATAGGTGTCGTGACCAAAATCCTCGATCAGCGCCAGGCCTTCCACTTCGTCAACGTGCAGCAAGCCGGGCGCGGAAAGGCCCAGCCCGTGCAAGTGACGGGCGATGTGCACAAACGGGCCAATCGGCTCGCTGTGGGGCGGCGAATCCATCAGCAGCAGGCTTTCGCCACTCAAGCGGAAATAGCGCCGCGTGGAGGCATCCGCCGGCAGCGCGATCAGTTGCGCCTGGGCGAAGCCGGCACGCGCCAGGAAGGCCGCGCGCTGGTCTTTACGCTGGGTCGATGACGCAAGTGTCTCAGTCATGGCAATCACCGGATCATGTAGACCTTTTTCACCGTCTCGTGGACGGTGCATACGCCTTTCCAGTCCTTGCGGAAAAAGGCCGCGGTGTCGGGCTTGATCTCAATCACTTCGCCAGACTCGTGCACATAGGTGCAGCGGCCTTCAAGGAAATGGCAGAACTCGTCGCTGGTGACATGGCAAAACCACTTGCCCGGCGTGCAGATCCAGATACCGCATTCGGACTGGCCTTCAGGCCCCTTGTGCAGCACCACGCCCGAGACATGGGACTCACCTTCAAGCATGGTCGGGATCACGCCCCAGTCTTTAACGTCAGTGATGCTCAGCGGGTTGTACAGAAACGGCGTAGTCATTGTTGCTCTCCAAATAAAGTAAGGCTCAAGCCAGCATGTAAACGTTGCGCAGGGTTTTCCGGACGTGGCATTCGCCGGTCCAGCCGGCCGGGAACAGCACCAGGGTGTTGGGACGAACTTCGATCACCTCGCCGTCGTCATTGCGGTAAGTGGCTTCGCCTGCGAGGAAGTGGCACAGCTCGTCGCGGGGAATCGACAGCCGCCAGCGCCCGGGGGTGCACACCCACAGCCCGGTTTCGGGGCTGTTATTCGGGCCTTTGAACAGCAGTCGGCCGCTGGAGTGGGAGACGCCTTCAACGGCGTCGCTCTGCACGCCCCAGTCCACCAGGTCGAGGCGACTGCTGACGGCTTCCAGGTACGGCGTGATACCCGCCGTGGTGTTTTGATCAGGCATGGTTAAGCACCTTGTCGAGAATGTCGGCCGCGTCTGCCGGCCCTTTGCGTGATTGCATGTGAACACTGGTGTGCTGCAGGCGTTGGCGCATCGCCGGGTCGTTGAGGCATGCGGCGAGCTTTTGCGCCAGTTGCGCCTCGGTCCAGTCATAACGATCGAGTTTGAAACCATGGCCGCTCTCTTCTGCGCGCATGGCGTTGTCATGGCCGTCCCAGACGTACGACATGACGATCGCCGGTTTGCCGAAGAACAGGCACTCGGTGAAGCTGTTGTTACCACCGTGGTGGATCACTGCATCAACCTGGGCGATCACCGACGGCTGCGGGAACCAGTTGGAGATCAGTACGTTGTCCGGCAGGTTGGGGTATTCATCGAGGTGCTCGCCGACGTTGAACAGCGCACGGTAAGGCAGCTTGCCCACGGCATTGATCAGACGCTGGAGCAACTCGACATCGCCGGAACCGAGGCTGCCGAAGCTGACGTAGAGCAAGGGTTTGTCGTTGTTGGCTTTGAACTGGGGAATCTCGTAGGTGGTGTCCTGGCGCACGCACCCTTGCAGGTAGTGGAAGCGCTCGGGCGGCAGCGGGTGGCGGCGCTCGAACTTGACCGCGTCCGGGTACAGCAACAGGTTCATGTATGGCGAGGCCTCGAAGAACGTGCCGAGGGGGTACGGCTGCTCGCCATGGGCTTGCAGGAACTGGTTGAAGTCCGCATGAATTGGCCCCACCACCTCTTCAAAGCGCTGGCGAAACCGGGCGTGGCCGGCCTTGTCGTCGATGCTCATGCCCGACAGGTGCGGCGGGATATCCGGGTCTTCAATCTCGTTCTCCGAGCAGGAAATAATCCGCACCCACGGCTTGCCGTATTGCTTGATCGCCGGGAACAGAATCACGTTGTCGACGCAGATCAGGTCCGGCTGGACCTTGTCCAGCACCGCCGGCAAATCCTTCTGCGCCCACTTCGCGGTTTCAACGATGGCGGCCCAGCATTCCTTGACGTAGTTATCGATCTGATCGAGGGGTGCCTTGCGGAAATTGGGAATGTGGCCGTTGATGAAGTCGACCCAATAACGCGCCATTTCTTCAGCCGGCATCGGCGCCGACATGTTCACCATGTGCTCCTCAAACCCATAACCGGCGTACACACCGCTCATGCCTGGGTCGGTCAGGAATACGGCTTTGTGGCCAAGGGCTTCACAGGCCTGGGCGATACCTACTGAGTTCAGGGCCGGGCCATAAGCGGCTTCCGGAAAAAAGGCGATCACTTTCTGTTTCATCGAGAGGTACTCCTGCCTGGTCTTTTTATTGTTCAGCGAGTCAATACACGGGCATGGCGGGCATGCCAGCCCAGCCGAATGTCCATGCCGATAGAAAAATGCGCGAATTCAAACTGCGAGGACGGCACCCGCACAATCAACGGCTTGTCGCTCAGGGCGGTCTGCACATGCACGTTGGTGTCGAGACCGTGATAGGCGATTTCGACGATTTTGCCGGCCACCTGGTTAGCGCAATCGCTGGCCTGCCCGTTCAGTACCTGCAAGCGTTCGGGGCGCACCACCACCGCCACCGGCTGGCCCGCAACCAGCGGTGCATCGGTCTCGACTGCCAGTTCCTGGCCGTTGACGCGTACCGAGTGCTCGCCCGAGCGCACGCCTTCGAACAGGTTGCTGACGCCGATAAAGTTGGCGACGAACCGGCTGTTGGGGTTTTCATAAAGTTCGGTCGGGCTGCCGACCTGGCAGACCTTGCCGCCGTCGAGCACTGCCATGCGGTCCGACATCACCAGCGCTTCTTCCTGGTCGTGGGTGACGATGATGAAGGTGATGCCGCTCTCCAATTGCAGACGCTTGAGCTCAAGCTGCATCTTTTCCCGCAGCTTTTTATCCAGCGCACCCAACGGTTCATCCAGCAGCAAAACACGCGGGCGTTTGACCAGCGCCCGCGCCAGTGCCACGCGTTGGCGCTGGCCACCGGAAAGCTGATCCGGCTTGCGTTCGGCAAGCTCGCCCAGTTGCGCGGTGCTCAGCACTTCGTCGACCCGGCGCCGGATTTCCGTCTCGGGCAGGCGTTCCATTTCCAGCCCGTAGGCGATGTTCTTGCGCACGGTCATGTTGGGAAACAAGGCATACGACTGGAACATCAGGTTCAGCGGCCGCTTGTTGGCCGGCAGTGGCGAGATGTCCTTGCCGTCCAGGTAAATGCAGCCGGCGCTTGGGGTTTCGAACCCGGCGAGCATGCGCAACAGCGTGGTCTTGCCACAACCGGAGGGGCCCAGCAGCGCAAAGAACTCGTTTTCGCGGATGTTCAGCGACACCTCGTCAACCGCCAGACCGTTGCCATAAGACTTGCTGACCTTGTCCAGAATCAGTACTGCAGAGGAATTATTCATGGGTGCGAGGAGCCTTGGTAAGACGCTGCGAAGCCAGCAGCGCGGTGATGCTGACCAGCATCACCAGCGTCGCCAGAGCGTTGATTTCCGGGGTGACGCCAAAGCGGATCATGGCGTAGATCTGCATGGGCAACGTGGTGGAAGCCTGGCCGGAACCGGAGTTGAAAAAGGCGATGATGAATTCGTCCACCGACAGCGTGAACGAGAGCAATCCGCCCGCCAGCACGCCGGGAAAAATCGCCGGCAACAGCACCCGGCGAAAGGTGGTGAACCAGCCCGCGCCCAGGTCAATCGAGGCTTCGAGAATCGAATAGTCGAAGTGTTTGAGGCGCGTACGCACCACTGCACACACGAAGGCGATGTTGAACACGGCGTGGCTGATGATGATCGAGTGCAGGCCCAGCCCAACCTTGAGCAGGTTGAAAAAGCTCAACAGCGCAATCGCCAGCACGATGTCGGGAATGATCATCGGCGCCATCAGCAAGGTGTCGACCACCTGCCCCTTGTCGCTGCCCTTGCGGCGCAATTCGATGCCCAGGGCGAGAAACGTCCCCAGCACGCAGGCGATAAACGTCGCCGACAGCGCAACGATCAAGGTATTCAGGGCCGCCGACAGAATCGCCGTGTTGTGTGCCAGCGCCACGTACCACTTCAGCGAAACGCCGCCCCAGGCCGTGGGCAAACCGGACTTGTTGAATGAAAGCAGGATCAGCACCAGGATCGGCACATACAGGAAGGCATACACCAACCCCAAGTGCGTGCTGAGTACCGTACCGCCGACTGAACGTGACTGGCTCATGCGCGGCCCCCTTCTGCACGACGGGCAACCAGGGCCTGGATGAACAGCAAAATCAACATGATCGCGATCAGGAAGAAGCTCAGCGCTGCGCCGAATGGCCAGTCCCGCGCCGTAAGGAATTGCGAGTAGATCAAGTTGCCGACCATCTGCACCTGCTTGCCGCCCAACAGGTCGGCGGTGATGAAGTTGCCGATGCTCAGGACGAACACAAACACTGCGCCAGCCGCCACACCGGGCACGCTCAGCGGCAGGATGATCCGGCGAAAGGTCATCCAGCCCGAGGCGCCGAGGTCTTTGGAGGCGTCCCACAGTTCGTTGTTGATGCGTGACAGCGACGAGAAAATCGCCAGGATCACAAACGGGATGTAGTTGTAGACCAGCCCCAGCACCACCGACGACTCGGTGTACAGCAAGCTGATCGGGTCGCCGCTGTAACCGAACAGCTGCAACATCCGGTTGATCAGGCCTTCGCGGTTAAGCAGCACGATCCAGGCATAGGTGCGGATCAGGTAATTGCTCCAGAACGGCAGCATCACCAGAAACAGGAACACCGCTTGCCGGCGACGTGGCGCACGGGCAATCGCATAGGCTGCCGGGTAGCCGATCAGCACCGCGAACAGCGTGGCCAGCCCGGCGATTTTCGCCGACTTGAGCAAGATGCCCAAGTACAGCGGATCGAACGCGCGCTGGTAGTTTTCCCAGGTAAAGATCCAGTCGATACCGCCGTACACACCGCGTTCGACGAAGCTGTACACCAGCACCAGCAGGCACGGCACCACCAGAAAAGTCAGCAACCAGCCAAAGCCGGGCGCAAGAAGCCAGGCCGACAGACGCCTGTCAGCATGCAAAGCACTCATTAACTCTATCCTCCCGCCCCGAAATGGAGGCGGCTTGCGAGCGTGGCGGGGCACGCCTGGCATGCCCCGTATCGATGCGAACTAGTTCTGTGCCGCCATGATTTCGGTGACAGCCCGGGTGTAGGCCTTTTGCGTCGTGCCACCCAAATCACGCAACTGTTGCATCTTCAACAACTCGCTCGGGGCGATGGTCAGGTTGGGGTATTGCTTGAGCAGGTCCGCAGACAAGCCGGCCATTGCGGCCTGGTTGGGGATTTTGTAGAGGATGTTTTCAGCGACCCAGGCGTGGTTTTCCTTGGCGAGCATGAAGTTCACAAACTTGAATGCGGCCTCCTGGTGCTTGGAGCTTTTGAGCACAACCATGGTGTCTACCCACAGGTCCGAACCTTCCTTGGGCACCACGAACTTGATCGCCGCATTGGCTTGGGTGCCGTAGTTGCACCAGCCATCCCAGGCGTGCGCCATCAGCGATTCGCCAGAAGCGAGCTTGGAGTAGAAGGTGGTGTCGTCGAACGCGAGGATGCGTTTTTTGGTGGCGATCAACTGGTCGCGGACCGCTGCGATGTGGCTGGGGTCGTTGTCGTTGACCGACCAACCCTTGGCCAGGAAAGCGGCGCCGAGCATCCAGCGGTCAGTGGCGAGCATCGTCACTTTGCCTTTGAGCGCGTCGCTTGGGTTGAGCAGTTCGTTCCAACTGGTGGGTGCCGGCGAGACCTTGTCGGAGCGGTAGCAAATCCCGGTGGTGCCCCAGGTGTACGGCACCGAGAAGTGGTTGCCTGGGTCGTATTCCAGTTGGTTGGCTTCGGGATAGAGGTTTTTCAGATTGGGCACTTTGACCGGATCGATATCGGCCAACAGCCCTTGCTTGTGCAACACCTCGGCGAAGGGCGAGGACACAAACACCACGTCATAGCCTTCACCGCCAGACGCCATCAGCTTGCCCATGATTTCTTCGTTGGTTGCGTGCAACGCCTTGTCGACGTCGACGCCGCTGTCGGCCTTGAACTTGTCCAGGGCATCCGGGGCCATGTAGCCGTCCCAGATGGAAATCACCATATCTTTTGCACTTGCAGCCTGTGAAGCGAGTGCCAGGGAGACGCTCAATCCCAGACACATAAGGCCTTTCAGCTTTCTCATAATACTCACCCGACGATTGTTTATTTTTGTGTTCGAAGGCAGTACGGCAAAAAGAGAAACGGTTGCTATGTTTTTTTTTAGAAATTAGGACCAGTATCAAAGTATGTCAACGGTTTTTTTAGCGACTGACGGTTTTGCGACGCATGACATAAGATGAGCACCTGAGTCGAAGCGACCAAAAAGAGATAAAACGCTTGAGCACAACACCCGAGAAAAAACCTCGCACCAACCACCTGGAGCTGGCCCGGCGAATTCTGGAGCACACCCAGGAAAGCGGGCTGGTGGCTGGCGATGCGGTGGCCGAACAAGCCTTGTCGCGAACCTTCCAGGTGTCGCGCACGCTGATTCGCGGCGCATTGAAAGTCCTGCTGGAACAAAACCTGCTGAGCCACGAGGCCGGCAAAGGTTATCGACTGCTCGCCGCACCCGTCGGCCAGGCGCTCAACAGTGCATTACCCCAAGCTGACGAAGAAGAACTGGCGACCTCGGTACTGCGCGACCGCATGGCCGGACGCCTGGGCGACAGCATCAGCATCAGCGAACTGATGCGCCGCTACGACATCGGCCGGCCCGCCGCACAAAAAGCCCTGCAGCAACTGAGCGAAACCCAGGCCATCGAACGCGGCGCCGGCCAGTACTGGCAGTTTCGCCCATCGCTGAACAGCCTTGCCGCCCTGGAAGAAAGCCTGAAGTTGCGCCTTATCCTGGAGCCGGAAGCCCTGCTTAATCCGCACTTCAATGCAGACCCGCAGCGCCTGGCATTGCTGCGCAGTGCCACACAAACCCTGCTCGCAAGCCCGGTGGAAGACTTTGATATCCAGCAGTTTCGCGAGCTGGATATCAGCTTCCACGAACTGATTGCCCAGAGCTGCGGCAACCGCTTTATTGCCGACACCCTGTTGCAGCATCAACGCCTTCGACGCCTGCCCAACCTGCTGCCGAGCGTCAGCGTGCACCGCCTGCAGGAAGCGCTGCGCGAGCACCTGCAGATCATTGCGCATATTGAGCGCGGGCAACTGGAGATCGCCGCCGACCTGCTGCGCCTGCACCTGCGCCTGAGCGCCGCCCAGCGCCCGCAGACGGCCAACCGCGGCATCCCGCAAGGCCAGATGTTCGGGCGACGTTGATCCGCCAAAAAAACAGGATGATTTTTTTTATAAAATAAGACAGCATCCAGTCATCTTCAGGAACGGCGGGCTTTACCCGCCATGGAATTCCTTCGCCATGCACACACAAAAACTGATCGCCCTGTTTCCGGAAGCCAGTTTCGGCGCGGCCCTGAATTGCATTGGCATCGCCCAATCGCTGCGTGAGCTGGGCGCAAAACCGGTGTTCATCTGCCACGAACACTTTCAGGGGCTCTTCGCCGAATACGGCTTCGACGAGTACCCGATCCCGCAAGCCAGCCCGTTGTCGGCTGCCGAACACCAGCATTACTGGGAACGCTTTATCGAGCGCAACATTCCCTACTTCGACCAGACGCCCCTGGCACAGATCGACAGCTACGTTGCACCGGCCTGGGAAGCCATCATCGACACCGCCATCGAAGCGGAAAAACCGTTGCAGCAGTTGCTCGGCCGGCTCAAACCGGACGTGATCGTGCTCGACAACGTGGTGATGTTCCCGGCCATCGCCAACGCGGGTTGCCCCTGGGTGCGCATGGTTTCCTGCGCCGAAACCGAACTGCCGGACGCGGCCGTGCCGCCCTACTTGTCCGGTTGCCTGGCAAGCGACACACAGGCTCGCGAGGTGTTCACCGAGCATTACCTGCAAGCTGTGGCGCCGGCGCATCAGCGCTTTTCTCAGTTCCTTGCGAACAACGCCACGGCACCCTGCCCGCCCGGCCAGTTCCTGATCGACTCACCGTGGCTCAACCTGCTGCTGTCGCCGACGCCGGTGCGCTATGACCGCCGGTTGCCGCTGGACCCACAGCGCTATGTGTACCTGGATGGCTGCGTACGCCGCGAAGCGCCGTACATCGTGCCGGACTTTCCACGGCACAACGATGCACCGCTGATCTACATCAGCTTCGGCAGCCTCGGGGCGGCTGACACCGGGATGATCAAGCGGTTGATCAGCACCATCGAGACACTGCCTTATCGGTTCCTGATCAACGTCGGGGCCTATCGGGACGTGTACACCACCGTGCCGGACAACGTGTACCTGGACAGCTGGTTTGCCCAGCCGGCGGTGTTGAAGGAATGCCAGTTGTTTATTCATCACGGTGGCAATAACAGCTTTTGCGAGGCGCTGTACTTTGGCTTGCCGTCGGTGATTATTCCTTACTGCTGGGATGGCCATGACAACGCTGCGCGCGCGGAAGAAGTTGGGGTTGGGCGGTACTTGCCACGGTTTGCCGATCCGCTGGGAGCATTGCCTGAAGCGCTAGAGGCGTTGCTGGGGGATGAGGGGATGCGACAGCGGCTCGGGAAAATCAGCCAGAACATGCAGGCGACGCGCGGGACGGATATTGCGGCTCGGGCGATTATGGGGTTGTGATGGCTGGTAATGGTTCCGCCCTTACGGCGGCTCACTTTTGATAGAGCGCAAAAGTAAGCAAAACGCTCTTGCCCCACCACTCGGCACCTCGCCTGGGCTCGGTGTGCCCTCACTCCGGCTTTGGACCGTGGGCCGCCG
>Ga0247816_10000649_pt1 | contig 19016 bp, 24 predicted proteins | sample UWRJL209509C1_FD_179930 | JGI IMG/M metagenome (GOLD analysis project Ga0247816, IMG submission 179930) | Plant litter microbial communities from Arlington Agricultural Research Station in Wisconsin, United States - UWRJ-L209-509C-1 | ecosystem: Environmental > Terrestrial > Plant litter >...
CTGTTCAAGATTCTCTTTCCTCTCATTCGATCTATAGCGGGTCTATAGATAGATATATTATTACATAATTATAGTCAATGAGCAATAGCTATAAGGCTATAAACCACACACCTGCGGCTATGGTGCTTGTGCTACAATAAAAATACGATAACTTGCGCGTGACCAATAGACATCAAGGGGGAATATATGTCCACAATCGACCAGCAATTCATAGAATATATCGTAAAATCCGTCGTCGGGCATCCTGACGATGTCGTCGTCGACCGAATCATTGACGAAAAGGGCGTACTACTAACGCTGACCGTTAATCCTGAAGATTTAGGGCGTGTCATTGGCAAGCGTGGCGTCACTGCCCAAAGCTTGCGAACGCTACTACGCGCACTTGGCACCAAGAACGATGCCCGTTATAATTTGAAAATCGTCAATAACGACGGCCAAGAAGGTCCGACCTTTTCATCGCACGATGATACTCATCAAACTCAAAACCATGACCGAAATGAACAGTATGACGCCGCTGCATCGACCTCAGATGAGCCGATTGCCGAGCGTTACGAGGCACCTGTGGAAAGTTCTACAGATCAGCCTGTGGACAACGAGTCTGACTACTCAAAAAAGACCCGTGCAGAGCTTGCCGAACTCGACGATCTTGATATATAATACCTTCAAGTTCAGAACATCTTGAACTGCGAGAATTTAAGCTCCTGCGAGCGACAAATCACCACATTTGTTGAGAGCCTATGTGTATAAGAAACCACTCTATTACGAGTGGTTTTTTTATTGGAAAAAATTACTGCTCTTCTCAGTCATCTTAAAAAAAATAAGTGAGTGGAGCACCCGAATTTATCGCTTTCGCGATGCGCTTCGGGCAGCGGTACTCATTACTTCTTGGAACGATTCAGCCGTTTGGCTATGAACGCCGGGCTCGAGTCCATACGGATCATGAAGGCGACGACGGCGCTGATGCACCCCGCGACGACCATGAAGAGTGCGAACACGTAGTAGAGCAGGGGGATCCCGGGCAAAGCCAAGGTGTAGGCGGCGATGGACAGCAGTACTACTGCGCTCACGTAGAGCGCCTTGAATCCGAACATTAATGTTTCTCTCTGTAGATGAGTATTCAAGATAGGTTTCTTGAACATGTGTATTTTAGCATATATATCGTAAAAAGTCAATAATCATGGTGGAGACTCTGGATCGGGCAACCCTCTCAGTCATCAATCGAAATTAATGATTCAGGGAGTTGCCCAGGATTTCGCCTGGGTACTCGTGGTACACACTGACGTCGCTCCTGGGTGGGCGAAGTTTACTGTTCTTCGGGTTGGACGTACGAGATGAGGCACTGCTCGGCTTCTTGAACGACACGTTGTTCGCTAAAGGCGAGGTCACGCTGCACTCGGGTGACGATTCCTCGTAACACGCAGAACTTGACGAAGTGGGTGCTCATGTATGTGGCGAGGACGATGGTGACCAGGAACAAGAGACCTTTTTGCAAGGAACTGTCCATGACCCACGTTACCGTACCTGAAGCGAGGGTGAAAGTGGCAAACATCATTGTTAGCCGACCTGCGATCGACGCTCTGGACATACGATCATCCAGGAGCTCAAGCTCATTTTTGAAATAAAGCATTAAAACTCCTTTGACGAAAGAACGCACGGATAAAAGAACAGCTTATCGATAGATCGAAAAAACTATGAAAACTATAGCATATATGTACAATTTGGTCAATATGTCGTACACTGGTAACAGATGAAAAAGTTACAAGTTATTACACTATTCCCTGAAATGTTCGAAGGGGTCCTCAACTCTTCAATGATGTGGAAAGCCCAAAAGGGTGGCGCTGCTGAATTTAGCATGGTGAACCTGCGTGACTTTGGGATTGGTCCTCGCCAACGTGTCGACGATACACCATATGGTGGGGGTGACGGTATGTTGCTGATGGCCGAACCTTTGTTTGCGGCAGTCGCCAAAGCCAAAGAAGCTGACCCGACTGCGAAAGTTGTCCTTATGACGCCGCGTGGACAGCGCTGGAAGCAAGCACTTGCTCAAGAGTGGGCTGATGCAGATCATGGGTATATCTTTATCTGTGGCCGTTACGAGGGCTACGACGAGCGTATCGTGAGCCTGGTTGATGAACAGGTCAGCGTTGGTGACTATGTCCTAACTGGCGGTGAACTTCCTGCAATGACGATTATTGATTCGATTGTTCGCTTGATCCCCGGTGTATTAGGTGGTGAAATGAGCGCTGAAATCGAAAGCTTTTCTGACGGGGAGACGCTTGAATTCCCGCAGTACACCAAACCAGCCGAATTCAACGGCATGAAAGTGCCAGAAGTACTGTTAAACGGCAACCACGCCCTCATTAACAAATGGCGCGCTGAACATTCACTAAAAGCAGAATAAAGGACACTTATGGAATCACAACTTCGCATAGATAACGACCAGGTAATCATTACACTCACTGGCGACGAATGTTTGCAGATTGCTGATGGCAGTACGGTCATGGATCGCAACAATCCGTTTGATCCGATGGCAAAGGTCGAAGTGCAACCACTCGCGAATATTGATCCTGACTTTGCAAGACGCGTAGGTAATGTGGTTTGCCGCGCGCAGGTGCTTGGAAATAATGACATTATTGTATTTGTCCCCGAAGAAGTTGTTCGAACCTCATATATTGCCGCCGAGGAAATTGTTGCTGAAGAGATTGATGGCGATGCGACGGTTGTTCCTCGCGGGGGTATCCGGATCGAGTTCGGTGAAACTGTCGGCAAACTCAATCGAAATCGCGTCTTCTAATACCCTTTAAAAAAAGAAAAAACCGCTTGGTGTTGCGGATTCTCTTCGTGTTGTGGTGGAACATCGTAGAGCGAGGTAGTCACACATAAATTTTTTGGAGCTATGTTTGTTTTTGTAACTTTCGCTGGTTGATACTGTAACTTAGCAATCACCAAAGCGCAAGCGTAATGATAAAAATAACAACATTCCGACAGGTCTGTCCAGTGGTATACTGCACGTATGAGTATATTACCCGTTCCCACTGTTGCGCCGGTTGCCAAAACAAACGATGCGCGCCGTGTGGCAATTTTTTATGCCGGTATATTGGCGGTGATGGCGATCGCTCAATTATTTACGTTCGATACATTCTTAGAACTGGTAGAGACTTTTGGTTTTCCCGGTGGTACGAGCTATGCGTATCTGCTGAGTGCCGTATTGGTAGCGGCTGAAGTTTTCGCGCTTCCGTTCCTGCTACGCATGCCGCTGAGTCCGGCATTTAGGTGGGTGAGTATGGTATTGGGTTGGCTGGCTGCGACAGTCTGGATCAAGATAACAACCTGGCTGGTACTGCAGGGGAGCGTCGTTGCCAGTGTAGGTTTCCTGGGAACGGTCGTTGATGTGATGCCTAGCTGGTGGACAATCTTTATGAGTCTGACGTTTGGTATCTTGGCTGCGTGGTCGGCGTGGGGGTTATGGCCTGGAAAACGACGTCCAATCAAGGTATGATAAAAGCAATTAACAAGGAGTAGCATATGGAATTAATCAATAAACTCGAACGAATTGTTCTCGGTTGGGTAAAGAACGTACCACACCTGCCCGCTACTGGTCAAAAATGGCTAGGCGTAAATGTCTGGTGGATCGCTTTGATCGCCGCAATCATTGGTGGTATCTGGTTCCTGTTTGCGCTTAATGGCTTGTTTTCACTCTTAACACTCCTTAGCTCTGTCAGTAATTTGTACTACGTCACGAACACATACACCGACTACGCTATCTTCAAAGCGATCATCGGCTTGGTATTTCTAGGCCTGACGGTTGCAGCCTTGGCATTCGCGATTAGCCCACTCAAAGACCGCTTGAAAAAGGGTTGGGTGCTGCTGTTCCTTGCTTGGATTATCAGCGCACTTTCAATCGTTGTCAGCGCAGTCTTGAGCCTGAGCGTTATCGGATTTATTATCAGTATTATCTTTGGAGCGATCTTCCTCGCTATCGGTGGATACTTCTTGTTTGAGATCCACGGTCAGTTCGCACACCCTACAAAGCGCGCCAAGAAAGTCTAGTACCGGCACACCCTCGCCACTGACAGTGGTCGATACCTAATTTCGTATGATATACTGTCTAGGCATTGGGATGTCGCCAAGTGGTAAGGCACTGGTTTCTGGTACCAGCATTCGGGGGTTCGAATCCCTCCATCCCAGCCAGATGCGACAGCACGAAATGAGACCCATGTCCCTAATCGTGCTATTGCAGTAGCAACAATAAAAAGACCTACTTTAACGCAGGTCTTTTTATTTGATTGAAAACTTAATTCGTTTGCTGCGTAATTTTGTTGATCAGCTCATTTATTGTCGATACGTCTTTACTTTCGTATGCCGTTATTAGGGAATCTTGTAATTGTGCATCGATTGACAACATCTCGGGTAAAAGTATTTTTCGCAAATTTTGACTTTGCCATCTTGAGAAGCCGCCACGCATTTTAACGCTTACTAAATTGATCTGCTCCTTGCAGAAGTCAGATATTAAGAATGCTCCGAGCAGTTTTAAATATTTTGTTTGAGGATGAGTAACATAGTAGATATTGTGGTGAGGATAAAACTTACCATTATCTATAGGAAACAGACCATCACGTTTCATGTCAGGTATTAACAATTTTGGCTGTTTTGTTAATTCGGGATAAATTCTGTCGATTGTTTTGTACCATGAGGCTGCATTGCTTTTCTTTGCCGTGTGTCGAGCTTTGAGAACCTCGGAGTGCTCTTCTAGATATTGTTTTGCTTTCGGATACTTCTCAAGGTCTACGAGACCGCCCAATTCGGAATATGGGTTGAATATGTATCGACCTTTCCAGGTAATGTTGCCATTCATAATTTCTCTTGCGGTAATAATAGGTAGTAAGAGATCTTTTTCAATCGGTAGATCTTTTCCAATAAATATCTTATCTGCTCCACTTGCAACGCCTATGCCAAGTTTATAGCCCTGCTGTTCAATTGAAGTATAGTGATCTGCGATATGGAATGATTTATCATCTCCAATATTCCAATTTCCATTTACGGGTGATCGAATATAACTAGATGAGGTTTTGGTGTAGTCTAAGATGTTTAGCAATTCAATGTCGTCTATTGCTGCATAGTGGTAAAAGCCGTCATTGAATTGATTGCTTATCAGTGTAATAGACGCATATGCGTCAACGTCCTGATCAAAAGCTTGTTTATCGTTAATGTCGATAATAGCATCGAGTGAATAATGTGTTGATATGAGGTCACGAAGGTTCTGACCGTATTTTGTTTTCATCCATCTATTTGAGCATATGAAGCTTAGCTGCCCATTCGCGGACAATAGTTTCAAGGCTTTTTCGTAGAAGCCGATATAAATATCACTTCGATGACGGAAAGTCTCAAAAAGATTTCTATAAAGTGTTTTTTTCTCATCTGGAATTTGTTCATGTCTGATGTATGGAGGGTTGCCAATAATAATGTCATACTCACTATGTATTTCATCGGCCTCCGCCAGTAGAAAATCGTTAGTGACGATCATACGGTTGAGTATTTTGATATCAACTAGTATTTCATTATCTGCAAAAAATTCTTTGAGCATCTCTTTAAGATTTTCTGATACATTTTGGTCTAGTTCAACCGCGGTAAGGTTTTTTAGCGATTTCAGGACGTCGAATTTGAATTCTTTGGAAGAGGAGAGTAACCGCTCAAGTGCGTTTAAGAAAAATGCTCCACTCCCTACGGCTGGGTCAAGTAATTTTATACTACTGAGATCTTTACTACTGACGTAACCTAGTTGGTCGAGCATGAAGTCAACTATAAGCTTACTTGTATAAACAGTTCCGTGTTCTATGCCATTGCGTCTTAGAGCATAATTTTTAGCGGGCATTGAATTCTGAAAGCCTGCCTAGAATATGACCTGCGAAAGAATTCAGGAATAATTCTAATGAAGTTTCGTTGTCGGCTGACTCGTATTCAACTTTTCCATCAACGCTGCTAGTTGCGATTAGACTCGCAGCTGTATAGTGCCGTTCAAGTACTAGCTTGCGACATAAAATCTCGTATCTTTTAAGATAACTGGCTGACCTGAATTCTGGAAGTGTTTCAAAGAAAGGTTCTTTAACGCTTACGGGTGCTGTTGATTTAGCTGATTTTTCAACCATCAAGATATAGCCAACCCATGGTTGTTGCTGTGGAGGGAATACCCCTTCTCTGTACGCGGTCCACAGATCAACTGCGCTTCCGATTGCTTCTTCTGTACGGTTATTAAAATTATTACCAAACGAGCCTACCTGTGACTTGAGCTCAATACAACATACCAAATGCTTATTGGGTGTTGAGATAATAAAATCCCAATCTTTAGTGGCTCGAAAATAACCAGGTAGCTGATTGCCCTTTAGGTGAATGTTCTCTTCAGGCACGCCGAGGTCGATTGCAATCTTCTTAAGTAATACTAGAAAGGCATCAAGCTGTTTGCCGCCTGTAACAGCTCCGCGCGTTCCGGCGTCTTTTACTAGCTGTGCACCTGACTGACTATTGCGCGTTTCCCAAAACCAACTTACAGCTTGGTCAATTTCGGTCTGGTATTTATTGTAAGTGTCCATTGGGTCTATAATACCATTAACTAAAGCTGTTAGCGTGAGAAGGATTATGAGAGTTCTATGCATCTACTGATGACTCAGTCTTTAATCTTGAAACAAAAGATTGAACTATGGGCTCGTAAGGCGCGAGAACTTGGCGTCGAGCCCGTAATTAAGATCAGCCGCAAAACGAAGGTATAATAAAGCTATGGTTAATGTCGCCGTAGAAACTGAAAAGAAGTCACTCGGTGTTGCCGAGTATATTGTTCAGCTAAACAGGACGCTAGGTGCGCAGCACGGACGCATCAAGGGCGAGGTTATTAGTGTGAAAATCTCCGGTAGTGCGGTTTATTACACTATCAAAGATAAGTCACAAGAAGCAAAGCTCGACTGTATGACGTGGCTTAATGTTTATCAAGCGAACGGGATACAACTCAAAGTTGGTGATGAAATTATTGTCACCGGTGCGCCCGAAATGTACGCCCCTTATGGACGATTCAACTTTAAAGCTAGTACGATTGAATACGCTGGTGAAGGAGACTTGAAGCGCGCATTTGAACAACTCAAAGCACAACTTGAAGCAGAAGGCTTACTTGAGGAATCACGAAAGCGTGCGTTACCTCTTCTACCGAAAAAAATAGGTATCATTACTTCGATGTCATCAGGTGTGGTGATTCACGACTTTTCATCAAATCTAGATCGACACGGCTACAAGGTTCTTACCTGTGATTCGAAAGTTGAGGGCAAGGAGGCTGTGCTCGATATATTGGCTGCAATTCGAACTATGGCCAAGCAGGATATTGAGCTTTTAGTGATAATTCGTGGAGGTGGTTCGCCTGAATCATTTCAGGCATTCAATACGGAATCTGTTGTTCGCGCAGTAGCTGCATTCAAGGTGCCGGTTATTACTGGTATTGGTCATGATGTTGACGTGACACTCACTCAGCTTGTTGCCGACTTTGGAGCTTCTACCCCAACAGCGGTCGCTTCAACACTTAACACTCAATGGGAAGGATTAAGGAGCGACATTGAAGCTGCGGAATCAAGTACATTAGGCCGCTTTCGAAATCTACTCCAAGAAAAGTCGCGTCGTGTCGATGATATGTCTAGCACGGTACTGAGGTCTTATGATAAGCAAATTAGCGGTGCAAAAACCATAATTTCCGAAGCTTCACTAAAGGCAACCTCACTATTTCGAAATCTTGCTAATCGGGTGAACGCTGCTAACGCTGGGCTGCAGGCTGCTTTGGGTACTATGAGGACGACACTACGAGGTAAGCGAACGTATCTTAGTAAGGTTCCAGCAAAATTGACTGCCACGATCGACACAAATCTAAAGCAAGTTAGTAGCAAGATATCAACCACAGGAGCTCGTATAGCAACAAGGCAGAGACAAGCGATGATTACTAGCGACAGACGCCTTAAAGATTTCGGGCGCTTAATTAGCGTGAACGATCCAGCTCGGAACCTCCAGCTTGGCTATAGCTTGTCGTACGTCAACGGTAAGCTCGCGCGACAGCTTTCGGATGTAAAGGTTGGCGATACACTGAGTACGAGACTAGTAAATGGCGATTTAATATCAGAAGTAAAGGAGTTAAAATAATAATTATGGCTGAACAAAAGAATTTGACAGATTCACTAAGTGAACTAGAGGAAATCGTTACTTGGTTTGAGGATCAAGATGAAGTTGACGTTGAGCAAGGTTTGACAAAGGTTAAGGCCGCCGCCACGTTAATTAAGGATTCAAAGGCACGACTCGCCGAGATTGAGAATGAGTTTCAAGCAATCGAAAAAGAGATCAATGATGGCCAAGAAGTCGAAGAAGACGCAGTTCCAGCAAAAACAGTGGCTAAAGACGAAGATGACCGCCCTATTGATATTAGTGAGATACCTTTCTAATCGATGCATTCATACCTGAGGGATCGTCAATCGTACGAAGATCGTTACGATCATACGACCGTCTTTATCGCGCGTCTCGACATGAAAGCATTTTTTGGTTTTCAAGAAAAATGGTATGAACAATCGCCTGATAACGAAGAGAACAAGTTTCGCAATTCGTGGCATCTCAATAATATCTATATGATGATGGTCGGCAACAAGCTGGTCGACCGCTACAACGAACGCGAACAAGCCATCCAGGCCATGATCGTCGAAGATGAGGCTCGTGATACTCGCTTGTCGGCTGCCCGGCTCACGAGTGAAACCTCTTGCGAACATTGTCGCAAAACTGGTCTTCGTATAACGGATAAGGAGTTCATGCATCGCGACGGTCACGAAGATGATGGTGTACTCTTTGTCCTTCGTTGCGGTGCCTGCGACAAGAATACAGTCGTTTGGGAAGATGGTACGCTCTGGGAGCGTCGCCACACCAAATGTCCGAAATGTGAGTCGGTTATGGAAACAAAGAGCCGCCGCCGCGGTAAAGTCATTACAACCATCTACACCTGCCCAAATTGCTTGCATACCCACAAAGACAAACTCGATTTGAACTCTAAAGACGAGCCAGAGGACCTAGACTACGAAGCAGACCGCCGTGCCTTCTGCCTTGAGGACGAAAAGGTTCGCAAAGAACACCTAGATGCCAAGTTCCGCTTTGAGGATCTTATTCGCTTTGCCAAGGAACATAAAGAGAAAGAAGATAACAAACACATCTATGATGCCATGAAAGAGATGAAGAAGCCAAAGATCGCTGAGCTTACTCCACTTCTGCAACCGGTGCTCGAAAAAGCTGGCTACGTTGACTTTAGCCTCGATAAGCCTGAAATGGGCAAAGACGTTTTCGTTGGTTTCAACTGCCTCGATACCAAATCCGACCGAAATGATTACGACAGCATCAAAACACTCGAAAAGCTAGTGAAGAAGACGCTCGCCGACACCAACTGGCGTCTCATGAGCGACGGCATCCATTACCGTCTCGGCTACCTGAATGGTCGCGTCCGTGCCTATGAACGCGAAGAAGATCTGAAGAACTTGGTCATCAAGGACAGAAAGTTGAAGCCAAGGCGACAAGCTGACGAACTACTCGAAACCAAAAACCGAACCCTCAAGGGCTCGGATGGTCGCGAAATTATTCTGTAATTAATATCCTTTGGGCAAGAGTGCTACTAGCAGATATGTCATGCTTACGCTAATGCTCATTTTTGTCTTTTTTGTGTTTGTTTCTGTCGTCATCTCGGCCATAATTTTTGTTTCCATAGGCTGTACCTGTGTCTCCTTGTTATGGTTGACGTATTCGTTAACGGCGTAATTACACTGCATGTCATTCTTCGGAAGAATTGCACTCCCACTCAGAACCCATACCCGAAAGATATTAATGAATTGTTAAGGTCTCTATTACTATTATAGCAAAAAGCTGTTTTTAGAATTGTGTACGGATTATGGCTTTGATCCAAACTCGAGCCATCTTTATCAAGATGTAGGCTAAGCCGATAAGCCCAAGGGCACCGACGATCATCAGATTTTGGTCACCCGAAAGAATCATTCCGAAGTACTTGTTAGCAACTCCCGGAATGGCATTAAGGAAAACCATAGCTACGTCCTATTTGTCCATATATTACTATTATACCATAAGATATTTAAGAATAATATTGAAGTAATGTCAATGTATGACAGCTTCTGAACGTAAGCTACTATGGGTTCACGCGTAAACGACCTGAACGATTTTGAGACACGGCCCTGCCGTGTCTCATTTGTCTCACTTTCGTACCGGACCCACCATCTCAGCCAGATGCGAGAGCATGAAATGAGACCCATGTCTTTAATCGTGCTATTGCAGTAGCAAATAAAATAGAATCATCTCGATGATTCTATTTTATTTAGTTCGATTCCACGCACACCTGCCAAGCTTAAGCACGATGAAATTAGTCTCCGTTTTGGAGGCTTTTTGCTATACTTCAATTATGAAAATAAATGTTCACGAAAATATTGCTATTAGACTTATGAACGAGAAGTTTGAAGTCATTAGTTATTATGATGGAAACTTTAGGCATATTTACGATCATTATATGGAAAAGATCATGACAACGATTAAGGACCCGTTCAATCCTGAATATCCATTCCTGACTACTATTGATGAGTATGATAATACTATCTTCAACTGGGTTCAGGTTCCTAGGCTGATAAATGAATTAAGAAGAGTTGGCGTTAATGACGAAGATATCGAATTCAGCTATGCGGTTGAGAACGTCATTGAGTACTTAAACACGATCAGTAGCCTGTATTATATACAGTTCCTCGGTGATTAAAATTCAAAGCTCTTTTAAGTGGGTAGCTAAATTAATTACAACTTGTATTTGCCGCTATGATCACTGGATTGGTTGGTCTTATCATCATCCGTGTCTATTATCCTGTAATGATGATGCTGAACAGCTATAGCTGCTGCGAAGAAGATCACGGCAAATATTGCTACACCAATCAGTAGTCCATATTTATTGGACGAGTCGTACTGTAATACGGTTACGATGCTCAGGTAAAGGTTTGCTGATGTTACTGCGGCAATGACGCATGCTATAGCAATACTCCTCTTGTTAGATAGCTCGAGCATCTTACTATGCTCTGGAGTTTCTTTTTTGAAAACTTGTCCAAACACAGCCCTGTCTAAGAATTTCAGAAAAAGAAGGTTTGCTAGCCAGTAGAGCGCACCTCCTGTGATAGCAAGGCTTATGAGATAATAGTAATTTATTAGTGCCATTTTAATTTCCTTAAAAGTTATCAAAAATTGCATAATATCGTATGGAATTCCCTCCGGGCCTCGGCGAGAGGTCCGGAGGTCATCCGTAGTAGGTCAGACCTGGCACCGCCAGGCGTACGGGCTGTTCGGGTTGGTTGTCTGCGCGTAGACCCCGTAGACCCGCTGGCAGAACGCGTTGATGTCGACGTTCCGCTTGTCACCGACGTTGCCGAGGTAGACGCACTTCCAGCTGTAGGCTGTGGAGCCGTACAGCTCAGCCGTCCATCCCTGCTGGCCGTACTGATCGCGGCACTGTCCCGTTAGGTCGCCCCGATCGAGCTGGTTGGGGTTTCCCGTCGCTTGCGCTGCGGGAGCCATCATGAACAGTCCGCTCAGGACGATCGCTCCGACCGCCAGGGTGGAAGCGAGCTTTTTTCTGAGACCCATTATGAGTCCTCTCTACTAGGGATGCCGGAGAGAATTCTCCGGACATTCGGATTATATCATAATCACAGCTAATCTTAAGGTAGAGGGTGATGCCTATTTTACTAATTTTGTTATACTAACCATAAGAGTCTTTCAGCTATACAAGTATGACGCACATGAATGATATATCAGATGAAAAAATAAATGATTTCCTCTCCTTTTTTGACGGAGATATTTCTGCTGCGCAAAACGCACTATCAACGTTTAAGCGGCAACAAATTGATGCTCTTTCAAATGGTTATAGAGCACCTCGACCCATAAGAGATGATATTATTTCAATACAAAATGTATCGAAGCGTTATAAGCTTGGCAAACAAACAGTGGATGCACTTCGCGATGTGACCGTTTCTATCGGTAAAGGCGAGTTTGTTGCGATAACTGGCGCAAGTGGTAGTGGAAAAAGTACACTGTTGCAAATGATCGGCTGTCTCGACAAGCCTACTACTGGAAGTGTAATTATTGAATCAAAAGAAACGACCGGCCTGAGGGATACTGCACTTAGTGAGTTGCGCCAGAATGCTTTCGGTTTTATTTTTCAATCGTTCTATTTGCAACCATTTCTTCGTTTAGATGACAACCTCGCTGTCCCTGCTATGTTTACCAGTAAAAAGAAAAACGATATAGACATAAAAGTTGCGCAGTTACTGGAACAGGTTGGGCTGGCTGAGCGAGCAAAACATTTCCCGAAGGAATTATCTGGCGGCCAGATTCAGCGTGCAGCAATCGCTCGAGCTCTGATTAATAACCCTCGCATTGTTCTGGCGGATGAGCCGACGGGTAATCTTGACTCAGCTAACAGTGCTTCTATTATAAACCTGTTCCGCTCTATACGTGACACGTTTGGGACGACTATAGTGGTGGTAACGCATGATCCTGATATCGCTCGTCAGGCCGATCGTGTTATTCACCTGAAGGATGGGGCCGTTCTATGATCCGCCCGTCTTATGCCGTAAAATTGGCTCGTACTAAGTTGCGCTCAAAGCGCGGTGTTCTGGTAACGTCTATAGTTGTCGCCAGTCTTCTGTTTGCGGCGCTTATCGCAACAATCATTGTCTTCACCGGTGCTGAAAAAAGTGCATCAAATTTTATTAAAAAAGCTGGTAATGACAGATATCTCGTTAAGACCTTGCCTAACATACCCTATAAATCGGTTGGCTTTGTCAATCCTCCGTCACTGGAGGATATTCGAGCAATCAAAGCTTTTGAAAAAACCTATTATGAAAACTTGCAGAATAAATATAAATCTTTAGGTCTTGAGTATAGTAAGGATTCTGAAGTCTCTGCGCTTTTACCTGCGGCTTGGATGCCTGAAACAACCCCTGAAGAGCAGCGGGTGAGTGTTAATTGGTCTTCACCTGTCATAGACCTCCTGAACGTTCAGAAATTCGAAAATTACGCGAAGACTGCTAGTAATAAATTTAGTGATCTTAAGGACATCGGCGGTAAGTATGGAGCAACTGGATACTATGTCGTTGATAAGCCGAGTCAGTTATCGCCGATTCCTGGTTCACGTTTGATCCAAAACGAAAAAGAGAATTATGGCGAAACTGAACCGAAATCTGGTGACATGTCGACGTATGGTTACTATATAAACTCGATTCACAACGGAAATTATAGCTTTACTGATCAAAAATTATTAAATCGCTATTTACTCACAACCGATGCGTCGAATTTAAAGGGTGTGCCAGTAGTTGTGTCTGCACAAGAAGCTGCATCACTATTTGGTAAAACTGTTGGTTTAGGTGAAGAGCCCAAAAATGCAGGGGATAAACGTACATGGCTAAAAGATGTACAGACAAAGTTGAACGGTCAGACCTATCAAGCTTGTTACCGTAATTCTGCGGAGCAGGCACTCCTGGAAAAAATTCAGCGCGATTATGTCGAGATTAAGAGCAACGAGGGCGTCAAGGGATATAAAAAGCCAAGCATGATATACGCATATCCAACAGAGGGTTGCGGTAATATATTACTTAAAGAAGATACACGGGTGATATCGGAGAAGCAGACCGACACAAAAAATGAAGAGACACAAAAGAGACTCGGGAATTACGTTATGCCTCAGCACAGCCTTGTCACTTTTCAGATAGTAGGCATTAAGTATGCCCAGCCATACACGGACTATTCTAAGGGTGTTAATGAATATGTTAAGAGTCTTCTTGTATCTCAGGACGACTTCTCGACTAATCTAGATATTCCTCTACAAATGTACGAAGCGCTCCCGGATGAAATGAAAATCGATGACGTACAAGAGAGTAGTAATGCTCTGGCGACTCAAAGGGCCCGCTCTAGTGAAGATTTTTCTCCGCGTGTCCTTGAGTTTGCCACTGTCGAAAATGCTAGATCTTTTCTTGACAATGAGACTTGTTCAAATTCCGCATCAGAATGCGAGAAGAAGTTCATGGCAAGCCCTTACGGCTCTAACTATTTGATTCTTGATGAGGTTAATAGGCTATTTACTCGTATTGTGAGTATTGCATTTCCTGCAGTGCTCGGCTTGTCTGCAATAATAATTTGGTTTACCATCTCTAGAATTATGGCAGAAAATCGCAAAGAAACCGCAGTGTACCGTGCGATGGGTGCAAAAAGGAGTGATGTAACGGCTATTTATATTGTTTATGTACTCCTCGTTGCGCTACAAATAGCTTTGGTGTCCTTAGCTATAGGTGTAGTTGCTGCGTTCGTCGCGGACAATATATACGGGAAAGCGTTGACCGACATTGCAGTAACAGCGTTCGGTATCCTTGATGAGGCACCAAAGTTCAGTCTTTTTGATCTTAGCTCGCCGTTATTACTTATCGTCATTGGTTCGATATTTGTAATTAGTATTATTGCAAGTATTCAACCGCTTATTCGTAATAGTTTGCGTGCACCCATACGCGACATCCGAGATGAATAGTAGGCGCACCCTCTGAGGGTCTGTGGGGTGTATACTGTATCCATATGACTGCCAAAACAAAGCTTTCTCATTTCACTGCTAATGATCAATCCAAAATAAAAACCACTGGAAATCGTTACGCGGATAGGTCACTATTAGCTCGGCTATATCCAAAGGCAAAATCTTACGAAGAAAGATTACGTGACGATAAATGGCGAGAGCAATCTTACCGTCGCCGATGGCCAAAATACCCATATCTTAATGTAGCTGTTTACGGTAGCGTTGCTGTTGGTCTATCGATATGGTTTGGTCAAAGTGTTAGCAGTTGGTGGTTTAGTAGTGATGACGGTGGAATTATTATGGGTATCGTCTTCTTTACTTTCGCTATCGGAATGGGCCTAGTTTTCTTATTCATTGCTTGGGGTAATTATGCGAATAGACTGTTGTCCCAATTCGGGGGTATGGCGAGACTATTCTGGCTCGTTTATTCTTTCTTGATAATGAGTATGCTTGTTTTGTGGTTAAGCGACTGGGTAGGCCATTATACGGATATATTATGGGTACCAGCGTTAACGGCAGTTCATTTTGTCGTCGTTTTATTGAGTACACGATTAATTATGCGAAGGGGATTGTAGCTCGATCCTAAGGCTGGATACTAAATACTTTTCTATAAATATTTTTATACTTAACAAACAGCGTTAGGTTTAAACCCCTTATGAATGTGTTCTGTTCATTAGCACTTCCTTGTCGAAGTGTACAGCTGGTTAAGTTTATTTGCAAAATTTTTGGAATACGATTACTCATCCCAGCCAAGAAATTAGTTACTGTAAGAACTCAAGCAACTCTCGGTTAACGTCCTCGGCATGTGTCCACGGAATGCCGTGCGGTGCGCCTTTTAAGGTCACGACTTTAACGTCAGCGATCAATCCTGTCAATCGTCCGGCGGTGACGTCGTAGGGCAGGACCCGGTCTTTGTCGCCGTGAATTACAAGTGTCGGTACATCATTCTTTTTGACATCTTCGCGGAAGTCGGTGCCCCATTGATCGACGCAGGCGTAGGTGGCAATTGGCGATGAGTGAGTGGCAATGTTCCAGGAGTTTGTGACCGCTTCTTGGCTGACGAGCTTGCCAAGGTTTTCGTCGAGGTTAAAGAAGTCGTCGAGGAAGCCGGTGTAGAAGGCGTAGCGATCGTTGGCGATAGCAGTCTTAATGCCTTCAAAGACGCTTTTGTCGACACCCTCTGGATTGTCGTCGGTCTTTAACAAGAATGGCTGGAGTGGGGATATCAAAACGGCCGATAAGACACGGTCACTGCCGTATGTTCCGATGTAACGAGTTACTTCGCCAGTACCCATCGAGTGGCCAACCAAGGTCGCATCTTGGATATCTAGTTCATTCAGCAGCACATCAAGGTCGGCGGCGAATGTATCGTAGTTGTAGCCAGTAATTGGTTGGCTGGACTTACCGAAACCGCGTCGATCGTATAAGATCGTCCGATAGCCAGCGTCGAGTAATACTTTCTTTTGCCGCTCCCATGCCCCGACGTCAAATGGGAAGCCGTGAATTAATACGACTGGGCGACCCGCTCCTTGGTCTTCATAATACAGCTTAATAGGGTGATCGTTTTCTATTCCTACCTGTAAAAATGGCATCATATCCTCCTCATGTTTGCTGGGCAAACGATTAATGATAACTATATATTTACTGTAATCCTCGAAACTGATAAGTAGCTGATGGGCTGAGATTATTTTATTTTTGATAGGCCGTTACGTGCCATTTTGCTGAGTGAGGCGACGGCGAGAAAGCTAATGGTGCGTGGCGGTAGATCTGACATTGCTTGCTTTGTCTCACTGAGGGCAACTTTGGCGATTCGCAGTCGGCGTGAAAGTGTTGGTCGAAGGGCGATCTGGCCATCTTTGTAATCTTGCGAGAAGTCACCAAATGAATCGATTAAGTAACCGGCACGGGCAAACTTTGGCAGCCAACGATTAAACGCATCAATTTCTGGGGTACCGTCTGGGTTATCCAGGCGCATAATGGCGCCAAATAATTCCGCCTCTTCGGTGCGCAGCTGCATGAACTGTGTGTAGCCTCGAGTACTACGCATTGCGGCAGCGTAGCTGGTGATAGCAAGTCCTTGTTGAATGGTTGCTTGACGTTCAGCCGATAGTGTCTGTATGAATGCTGAAAACTCTCTTGCCTCATCGTCACTTACGCCAGCAACGGACTGACCATTAGTAAGCAGTTCACTTTCGTGCTGAAGAGATTCGGGACTTTCGGTGTCGGTTGTTGTGTCTATTGCTCGGCTAATAATGAGAAGGTTACGCCAGTAGCGGCGATGGTCTTCAGTGACATTAACATTAAAACCTTCTGCCAGTGCTTCAAAAATTGCCACAGTTTGAGGATGACCTGGCCGGTATGCCGGCACGAGTGTTTCGAACGAGATGAAATGGTTATTTCTCACAACGTCTATCCCACTACTTAATATAGCAGGATCAAGACGGCGATACTGTTGAGTGATATACTGACAATATGAAAAAGTTATATCGATCATCAACAGACAAAAAGATCGCCGGCGTCTGTGCCGGGATCGCCGAATACTTTAACATCGACGCAACGATTATTCGGATTATCTTCGTCATTCTGTTGCTACCCGGTGGACTCCCCGGCGTCATTCCATATGTACTGCTTTGGATCTTGGTTCCGGTTGGGCCGAACCCAAAAATTATTGCGCATAAATAACCGTCTGTAGCGCCGCTTTTTGCTTTGACGACCGAGGTCATTTAGCTTATACTTATTGATAATGTACGCCTTAAAACAAAAACCTCAAAGCGGTTTTACGATCGTTGAACTGTTGATCGTTATTGTAGTTATTGGCATCTTGGCAGCAATTACTATTGTCGCCTTCAACGGGGTTCAGCAAAAAGCAAAGATTGCTGTCATTCAGTCAGACCTTAGTCAGGCGTCGAAGACGTTAAGTTCATATAAGGTCGGTACAAGCACCAATGACAGCTATCCGGCCGACCTCGCAACAGCAAAGTTATCGTCAAATAGTGGAACGACGTACCAGTATACCTACACATCACCGACAAATAGTTATTGTTTGACCGGGACGTTGAGTGGATTGATCTACATGATCACATCTGCAAATACAACGCCAACTGCCGGTGCTTGTAGTGGGCATATTGCTGATGGCGGCAGTGGTAGTGGACCGACGCTTCCGGCAGGATATGAGACAGCCCCGGTTGCGAGTGGGGCACAGACAAGTACATTTGATGGCTATAAGCCGGTACAGCCTGCGACCTGTCCCACGACTGGCGGGTCATGGGTTAAGGTTCCAGGTAATAGTTTATATGGCACTGATAACGGCTTTTGTGTGCAGCAATATCCTGCGCGTAATGTCAGCGGCGTGGCAACGAGCTCAGCTACCGGAGCACGCTGGACGGCAATTACTCAGCCGGTAGTAAAGATGTCTGCTGAAACCGCTGCAACTGGAAGCCACTTATTTAGCGAGAACGAGTGGATGACGATGGCGACTAATGCTGCAGCCCAACCGCAAAACTGGAGCGGCGCTGCGGTTGGAATCGGATCTCTACCGACTGGTAGTGCGACTGCTGCGTATGCTGGCGCGTCAATAATTCTAAGTAATGGCGAGAGAATTTATTTCGATACTAGTCAAAACACTGGCTATGCCGGTAACGAATTTACTTGTTACACCGGTCCATCAGCAAATAATTGTGGGCTTGCAGCTAGTTCACTACCAACTCCTCGTAATGCATTTTACACCGACCAATTCACATTATTTACCAGTTACGGTGCGTTGACGACAAATAGTGCCGGGCGATATTATGGAGACCCTCGCTATGCGACGCCTGCTTTGAATGCTTATATCAACTCATCGCGTAATACCGGACTTGGGTATATGTATTCTGGATATGTAGCTGGAGATGCAACAGTGTACGCTTTTATTCGTGGCCGATGGACGGCAGCGAATTCATCTGGATTATTCACGTTGTATAACGATGCAAAACAAGATTTTGCTCATGCCGCCTACGGGTTCCGAGCTGCTAAATAATCAGCTTCCTTTTTTTGGGTATTAAAAAGAGCCCGTAAAGGCTCTATTTTTAACATGTCAGATATAGGGTTGTGAGAGGCGGCTTTGGGATCGAAATACCCGCCGCCGCCTCTCATTTAACTGTTAGGCCTTGTGGCCGAACAGACGCTTACGACCCTTGAAAGCGATGCCCGCCAGCAGCAGACTGAGACCACCCAGAAGGGTGCCCTCGATATCCGCGCCGGTGTTGGGCAGCTTGCCGGACTGCGTCGCGACGTTTGTGGCTGCGGTGTTGGCTGCAGCCGCGGGGGTGATCGTTGAGCTGTTGATCGGGATGATCACGGTCTCGGTGCCCTGGTTCTCGTCGTT
>Ga0247816_10000650_pt1 | contig 19015 bp, 19 predicted proteins | sample UWRJL209509C1_FD_179930 | JGI IMG/M metagenome (GOLD analysis project Ga0247816, IMG submission 179930) | Plant litter microbial communities from Arlington Agricultural Research Station in Wisconsin, United States - UWRJ-L209-509C-1 | ecosystem: Environmental > Terrestrial > Plant litter >...
CGATATATACGGCGGAGGCCTATTAAAAGCTAACTTAAATTATCCTCAATCAGTAGGTGATTCGATTTGCTATCAATACATGGCGCTTATAAATAAAGTAAAAAAATCGCAAAAAATCTATTTAAACTATATTAATGAAGCTTTGAAAAATAAGTCGGTTTCATTAACAAAAGAGGCTAACTTGTACAAAAATCCTGGTTATGCAGTGCAGATAGATTATGATCAGTATTTCATTAAAACTATTGATTTATATAGGGTTATAAAATATAGTCTCTTTGAAAGAAATGAAGATGTATTGCCTGAAGACTTTTATAATTTGAAAGTAATCGACTTGAAAAATTACCATGGTTATTACGAACCAGAACCAGAGCTTAGATCTGCTAAAAGATTTATATTGAAGAATTTTGACTTAACTCAACAGGAAATCGCCTTTATTAAAAACAAGCTTAATGTCAAATTCATTATGGATATAAAGAATTTTCTAGACACTTGGGGTATGAATGACGAAAATAAAAAATTTATTAAATCAGCTATAGCTACATTTGTAAAAGATCGTGGAACTTCATTATCCGCACTTTATAGTCAATATCTACTTTCCAAGGATGTACAAAACTATGTACCAAGAGATAGAGATTTACAGTGATTCATATTTTGTCTCATTAATAAGATAAACATGAAAAAACACCAACTTCTTTACACTTTAACTATTTTCTACATTACACTAAATGGTTGTATTGGAGGTGGAATCTCTTTTTCTGATGACCTAACATCCATTCCGGATTCTTTAGGTTATGAAAAGATATTAGGCACTTATGTTTTTAAACCAAATGCAGAGCAAGCTAAAATACTGTTGATAGACACAAATGACGTAATTACATTAAAAATAGCTAAAGACAGCTTGATAAAGTTTGGTTCGGGCAATTATCAAGGAAAATACAATATTGACAAAATGGTTTTTATGATAAATCCATATCCCAAAGAACAATATTCTTCTACATGGACATATATGTTCGGACATCAGTCAAGAGTTAATTCGCTATATTTTAAACAACCTATTGGAACAAATAATGATATAAGTTTTGAAATTCAGAAGGCAATTGACAGTGACACCTTACATATTATTGGTTATGTAAATCATCCTAAATACGAAATATTTAGATTATTAGACTTTAAAAAGGTAAAATAGCCCACTCTAAGAGGCATTTAGCCTACTTTTAGTATAATATTAATGGAATATGTCATTAGTGCACAGTTCCTCTACAAAAGCATGTGTGATATTTATACTAAACTACGCTAAAAATAAAACGATAGGTAATAATGAAGGTTAATTCATAATGAGAAAAAATAAACTGCTATATGCTTTAACATTTTTATCAATCACGTTTACAGGTTGTATAGGTGTTGGCCCTGTATATTATGACCTAAACTCAGTTCAGGATTCTTTGGGTTATGAAAAATTATTGGGAACGTACGTTTTTAAACCCAATGCAGCACAAGCCGAACGGCTAGGAATAGATCCTAACGAACTAATTACGCTAAGAATTACAAAAGATAGTTTAGTTAACTTCAACTCAGGATCATATCAAGGGAAATATTACATCAACAAAATGGTTATGATAATGGATCCATATCCTAAAAAAACTGACTATTCCTATACTTGGTCATATAGGTATGTTAACGAATCAGGGTTTAATTACTTAAAGATCAATCAAAATTTTAGCTCAAATCGTGATTTAAGTTATCTGATTGAAAAAGCAGATGGTAGTGATACCCTTCATATCACTAGTTATGCCAATGATCCAAAATATGAAATAATGAGACTTGTAGACTTTAAAAAGATAAAATAGCCTGCCATAAGAGGTATTTAGAGTACTTTTAGTATAATATTAATGGAATTGTCATTAGTACACAGTTCCTCTATAAAAGCTTGTGTGATACTAAACTACGCTAAAAATAAAATGATAGGTAATAATGAACGTTAATTCATAATGAGAAAAAATAAACTTCTTTATATAATCACACTTTTATCAATCACCTTAACGGGTTGTTTTGGAGGAGGTCCACTTTATTCTGATTTAAATCCAGTTCAGGACTCTTTAGGTTATGAAAAATTATTAGGAACTTATGTTTTCAAGCCAGATACATTTCAAGCCGAAAGGCTCGGCATAAATCTAAATGAGATGGTGACATTAAGAATTACCAGAGATAGTTTGATAAGTTTCAATTCAGGGTCCTATCGTGGGAAATACTATATCGATAAAATGGTTATGATAATGGATCCATATCCAAAAGAAACCAACTATTCCTTTACTTGGTCTTACAGCTATTTTAATCAAGGTGGCACTAATTCTTTTGAGCTTATGCAACATAAAAAAACCTATAACAGCCTTAGCTATCAAATAGAAAAAGCAGATGATAATGATACCCTCCATATTACAGGCTACGGCCATGATCCCAAATTTGAGGTGGTTAGGCTTGTAGACTTTAAGAAGATAAAATGATAAGGGAGATCATTTTTACTTTTCTTATTTTAACGGTTTTTTTCTATTTTCTTATTTTAAAGATCAGTGGTAATTTAAATAAAAATCATAAAGTTATAACCCTTGTGGTAGCTGTAACATCAGCAGTTTTGATATGTTGGATAGGTTTTAATAATTTCAAATCTTTTATAGTAAGTCAAAAACAGCAAACATTTAATCAAAAATTATGGCTAAAAGATCCAAATTCAAGATGGGAAATGAGAGATGATTTAGTACGTAGTAGGCTATTGATAGTGAAAGACTCTACTGCTATAAAAAGAATGTTAGGTTTGCCAACAGCAAAGGATGATGATCTAGCCTGGGTTTATCATTTAGGTATAGGTTAGCTGATCTTGGTTTTGTGTTTTCTACCTTGGCTATTCATTTCGAAGATGGTAAAGTGAAATCTGCTACTTATGAAGATGTCAAAGATTAATTTACAGCACGGCAAAACTGAATCTGAAAATTTTCAAAGTTCCAATTAAGGTTCGAGGTACTAAATCTATGTAGAACGGAACAGAAAATAAGTCTAAATGCAGTTAGTTTGCAACAATATACTATTCAATGGGATTAAATTTATAGATACAATTGGTTAACTTTAAGAAGGATTTAAGAGAAAAGATTTTAGTAAAACGATGAAAAATTCAAACTTAGAGAGCCTTTGTTTATTGTTCACAAAGAAATAGATGATAACATTTAAAAAATTTCAGCTGCATATTTTAACATTGATTTTGGTTAGCTCAATAACCATAAAAGGTTTTTCTCAAAAGAAGCAGCTTACAGCTATAATTTAAGTGCGCAATATTTAATATGGCAATTGGATCATAACATACCTAAAGAGCCACAAAAGATGGGATTTTTAGGTCAAAATGGGAAGATTTTTATTGAGCCTAAATTTTCACATGCAAGTGATTTCTTTGGGAATTATGCCAACGTGATTGCCGATAGCACCTTTGGATATATCAATAAAAAAGGTAATATGAGGCTTTTTCCAGGCTACCAGAATCTATATTGGTATTTTTCTGATATTGGTATTGCCAGAAAGAATGAGAAGTATGGGCTGATTGATAGAGAGGGGAAAGAAATTACTAAAATTGATTTTGATCACCTTAATATACCTTCAGAGGGTTATTTTTCAGTTTCAAGAAATAAGAAAAAGAATTTTATCGACAAAGATGGAAATTTTTTATTTAATGATTCAATTAATATAACCGGTTCTTACATACATGATGGCAAAACTGTTTTTGAGGGAAGCAATCGAAAAAGGGGCTTGATTGATATCAATTCGCATATTGTGATACCAGCGCTATATGATGATCTCGTTGGATTTTTTTATGAAGGTCTAATGAGAGTAAAGAAAGGCAAAAAGTACGGTTTTATCAACAACAAAGGAGAGGAGGTTATTCCTTTAATTTATGAAGAAATCGGCTATTCATTTAAGTTAGGTTATGTGACGGCTAAAAAAGACGGGAAATGGGGTATAATAGATGCTTTTAACAAAAATATAATTCCATTTGATTACGAAGGAATTAATAATTTTTCAGAAGGTTTAGCATTGGTTATAAAAGACAAAAAATATGGTTATGTGAATAAAAAGAATAAGCTAATAATTCCTATAAAATATCCACTAATCTGGCAGGCAGATTTTTCTGGAGATTTAGCAGTTTTTAAATTGAATGACAAGTTTGGTTATATAAATAAACTTGGAGAAGTTATACTCCCTGCTATTTATGATCAGGCTAGTCAATTTAAGGATGGAATCGCCCATATAATTCTAAATGGCAATGCTAACTTCATCAATAAAAAAGGGAAGCAAAAATTCCATGGCATCTATAAAGAAGTTTATAATGAAAACGAAGGCCTATTTAAATTTCTAAATTGAGATCAATAGATGATGGACCAATTTATTAATCGTAGTGCAATTTTGTAGCTTTAACAAAGCTAACATCTTTGTCAAAGCCACTGTAACTTCCATTATTTTACAATTTGTCCATACAGGTCGAAATCCTCAGCTCTGTCAATTTTTACATTCACAAAAGTTCCGTTGGCAGCATAACCCGAGTTGGCATCGATTAAAACCTCATTATCCACCTCTGGACTATCAAATTCGGTACGGCCAATAAAGAAATCACCTTCTTTTCTATCGATTAATACTTTATAGGTATTACCCACTTTTTCTTGGTTAATATCGAAAGAGATCCCTTGTTGTAGTTCCATAATGGCATCTACACGAGCTTGTTTAATTTCTTCGGGCACATCATCAATTAATTGATGTGCATGTGTTTTTTCTTCATGAGAATAAGTAAAACAGCCTAAACGATCAAAACGAGTTGCCTCAACCCAGTTATACATTTCTTCAAAATCACGTTCAGTTTCGCCCGGGTAACCACAAATTAAGGTGGTACGCATAGCGATATTAGGCACTTTTGCTCTAATGTCGTTTACAATATCTATCGTTTTTTGTTTGGTAATGCCTCGACGCATAGATTTCAGCATATTATCCGTAATATGCTGTAAAGGCATATCCAAATATTTACAGATATTTTCGCGTTCGTTCATGGCATCTAAAATTTCCATAGGGAAGCCAGAAGGATAAGCATATTGTAACCTGATCCATTCAATTCCGTTAACATCAGATAAACGACGTAATAATTCATCTAAATTACGTTTGCCATAAATGTCTAATCCGTAATAAGTAAGGTCTTGAGCAATTAGGATTAATTCTTTAGTGCCGTTAGCTGCTAATATTTTAGCTTCGTTAACCAACTCATTCATGTCTCTAGAAACATGTTTGCCTCTCATTAACGGGATAGCGCAGAAAGAGCAAGGACGATTGCAACCTTCTGCAATTTTAAAATAGGCAAAATGAGAAGGAGTAGTTAATAAACGTTCGCCAATAAGTTCGTGTTTGTAGTTTGCACCTAAGCTGTGCAGTATATTTTGTAAATCGTTGGTGCCAAAAAATGCATCAACGTTTGTAATTTCTGATTCTAATTCTGGTTTATAGCGTTCAGATAAACATCCAGTAACAATTACTTTTCCTACTTTACCCTCATCTTTTAATTGACTGTACTGTAAAATGGTATCAATAGATTCTTGTTTTGCATTATCGATAAATCCGCAGGTGTTGATTACAATGATATCATCTTTACCAATGTTGTTAGATTCATGTTCAACCGATAAATTGTTGCCACGTAACTGTCCCATCAGCACTTCAGAATCGTAAGTGTTTTTTGAGCAACCTAAAGTAATTACGTTGATTTTAGGTTTGACAACTTTTAGGGAAGGTTTATTTTTTGTAATCATTTTATTTAATACTAGCTACGGAAACAATTTATATATTTCTTTGCGATGTAAAACTCTTTCAAAAGTTAACTCTTCGTTATCGAGTTTTATTCCAACACGATAGTTCCCAAATCTAACTTTAAAATAGTATTGATAGCCAGCTAATTTCTCTAGCTTATGGCATTTGGATGAAGAGCTGTATGAGTTTATTTCTTCAAATACAAAATCTTCTATTTTATCTCTATCTTTTTTTGGTATTGAAGCAAGGTCTTTTAAAAATTTTTTGTTGTAACAAACAACCATTATTTCTTTTTTAAAGATTTATAGTATGCAACAGCATCTTCTCTTAAAAGGTTGTCTTCTGAAATGTTTTCTTTCATAGCTTCAGCAAAATTTACATCCTCCTTTTCTTCTTTGCTTAGAATATGAGAAGATAAGCCCATCTTCTCTGATAATTCTTTTAACAAAGAGATGTCTTTTTTACTATTTGCATGTATAATGATGCTAGCCATGATACAAAAGTACGAATTATTTAAACAATGAATTTACGAAATCTTTTTTATCGAATAACTGTAAGTCATCCATTTTTTCGCCAACACCAATATATTTTACGGGGATTTTAAATTGATCAGAAATACCAATTACCACACCACCTTTTGCAGTGCCATCTAATTTGGTAATCGCTAAAGCATTAACGTCGGTAGCTTCGGTAAATTGTTTGCATTGTTCAAACGCATTTTGTCCAGTTGAACCGTCTAGAACCAATAAAATTTCGTGTGGCGCATTTGGAATTACCTTTTGCATTACAGCTTTAATTTTACCCAATTCGTTCATCAAGCCTATTTTATTGTGCAAACGGCCAGCAGTATCAATAATTACTACATCTTCTTTATTGGCAACTGCCGATTGAAGCGTGTCGAAAGCAACTGAGGCAGGATCTGAACCCATTGCTTGTGCTACCACTCTTACGCCTACACGTTCTCCCCAAAGTTTAATCTGCTCTACTGCCGCAGCTCTAAAAGTATCGGCAGCACCTAAAACAACATTTAAACCCTCGGCTTTTAATTTATGTGCAAGCTTGCCAATGGTAGTCGTTTTACCCACACCATTTACACCAACCACCATAATTACGTAAGGTTTATGGTCGCCATATTCGAAATTACGAAAATCATTGCTGTTATTTTCAGCTAGTAATAGCTGAATTTCATCACGTAATAAACTTTGAAGTTCGTTTGTAGAAAGGTATTTATCTTTTGCTACACGAGCTTGAATACGATCGATGATTTTTAAGGTAGTAGTTACCCCAACATCAGAAGTAACCAACACTTCTTCAAGGTTATCTAATACATCATCATCAACTGTTGATTTACCGGCAACAGCTTTGGTGATTTTACTTAAAAAACCTTCCTTAGTTTTTTCTAAACCTTTATCTAAAGCCTCTTGAGCTTCAGGAGCGGTTTCTTTTTTCTTGAAAAAATCGAATAAACCCATAGATGAGATTAAAATAAAAAAGCCCTTCCGTTAGATACGGAACGGCCTTTAATGCTATTCGTGATTAGAACTATTTAGTACTGTGTGTACCAGCAATAGCATCTTTAACGTGATCGTTATGCACGATAAGTTCTTTGAATGAATAAGCACCAGTTTTTGGTGATTTGTTCATTGTAATAACTTTTGAATATTCTTTACCTGTACCCGTTTTTAGGGTTGCAACTACTTTCTTTGCCATGTCTTTGTAATTTTAAATGATTAAATTTAGAATGAGTAAATGATGGAATAACGCTCCGCCATAAAGCCTTCTGCCTTAAACCTTATTTAATTTCTTTATGTACGGTTACTTTTTTCAATACTGGATTGAATTTTTTCAATTCTAAACGCTCAGTAGTGTTTTTACGGTTTTTTGTAGAAATGTATCTAGACATACCTGGCATACCGCTAGTTTTGTGTTCTGTACATTCTAGAATAACTTGTACTCTATTACCTTTTTTTGCCATTTTATTATTTTTTAAGCCGATTTCACATCGGCAAATTATTTACTACAAATATCCTTTTTTCATGAAACGATTAATCGCTTCAGAAATACCAATTTTATTAATGGTTTTAATTGCTGAAGTAGACACTTTTAGTGTTATCCAACGATCTTCTTCAGGAATGTAAAACTTCTGAAGTTGTAGGTTAGGGTAAAATTTACGCTTCGTTTTAACGTTCGAGTGAGAAACATTAAATCCCGACATCGCCATTTTTCCGGTTAAATCACAAACTCTTGACATGACTTTATTATTATGTTGATTATTTCGCTACTTAATTTTTTTAAGAGTGTGCAAATATCAGAATTATTTTTGTAAACAACAAGAGAGTGATTGAAAATTTTTACATATTTAATCAAATATCTTTTTACTATTCAATTTGATACGATTTTGAAGTCCTACTCTTCATTATTTAATTTAAATTGCAAACGCTAAATATAAATACAATGCAGATTACATCTTTTAAACAGTACGAAGACGATTATAAAAAAAGCTTAGAAAACCCAGAACAGTTTTGGGGGGAAGTAGCACAAAACTTTCAATGGCGTAAACCTTGGTTCAAAGTTTTGTCGTGGGATTTTGAAACACCAACTATTAAATGGTTTGAAGGCGCTAAATTAAATATTACCGAAAACTGTTTAGATAGGCATTTGGCAACCGATGGTGATAAACCTGCCATCATTTGGGAACCAAATCATCCAGAAGAAGAAAGTGTAACCCTAACCTATAAAATGTTGCACGAGCGGGTTTGTCGCTTTGCCAACGTGCTCAAAAGAAATGGTGCTCAAAAAGGCGATCGCATCTGTATTTATATGCCAATGGTACCAGAATTGGCTATTGCTGTTTTAGCTTGTGCCAGAATTGGGGCTGTACATTCCGTAGTATTTGGTGGTTTTTCTGCTAAATCTATAGCAGATCGAATTAACGATGCGGCCTGCAAATTGGTAATTACTGCCGATGGTGCTTATCGTGGCAACAAACAAATTCCGCTAAAAGATGTAATTGACGATGCTTTAATAGGTTGCCCAACAGTAGAGAAATGTATCGTTTTAACCCACGTTCGTACCCCAGTTTCTATGCTTAAAGGTAGAGATGTGTGGTGGGAAGATGAAGTTAAACATGTAAATGATGTTTGTGAAGCCGAAGAAATGGATGCAGAAGACCTACTGTTCATTCTGTATACTTCTGGCTCTACCGGTAAACCTAAAGGTGTGGTGCATACTTGTGGGGGTTACATGGTTTACGCTGGTTACACTTTTACAAATGTTTTCAATTATCAACCGGGCGAAGTCTATTTCTGTACTGCAGATATCGGCTGGATTACTGGTCATTCTTATATTGTTTACGGTCCCTTATCTCAGGGAGCAACTTCTGTATTGTTTGAAGGCATACCAACTTATCCAACCGCCTCTCGTTTTTGGGATATTGTAGAAAAACATAAAGTAAATACCTTATATACTGCACCAACGGCTATCCGCTCGTTAATGAGCTTTGGCGATGAGCCTTTAGCAGGTAAAAACTTTAGTTCGATAAGGGTTTTAGGTTCAGTAGGCGAGCCCATTAATGAAGAAGCTTGGCATTGGTTTGATGAAAAGATAGGCGATAGCATGGCGCCAATTGTAGATACCTGGTGGCAAACAGAAACCGGAGGGATTATGATTTCTCCAATTGCTACCGTTACGCCAACCAAACCAAGTTTTGCAACTTTACCTCTGCCAGGTATACAACCTATTTTGGTAGATGAAAATGGAAATGAAATAGAAGGTAATGGTGTAAGCGGAAATCTATGTATCAAGTTTCCTTGGCCTGGAATGTTACGAACCACCTATGGCGACCATGAACGTTGCAAGCAAACTTACTTTTCTACTTACGAAAACCTTTATTTTACAGGCGATGGTTGTTTAAGAGATGAAGATGGCTATTACCGAATTACCGGTCGTGTGGATGATGTATTGAACGTATCTGGACACAGAATTGGTACCGCCGAAGTAGAAAATGCGATCAATATGCACGCTGGTGTAATTGAAAGTGCAGTAGTGGGCTATCCTCACGATGTAAAAGGGCAGGGCATTTATGCATTTGTGATCTTCCCAGAAATGCATGGCGATGTCGAACTAACAAAAAAAGATATTCTACAAACGGTTACTAGGGTAATTGGTGCCATTGCCAAACCCGATAAAATTTTGTTTGTTTCTGGTTTGCCCAAAACGAGGTCTGGTAAAATTATGCGTCGCATCCTCCGTAAAATTGCTGAAGGCGATACCACAAATTTGGGCGATATCTCAACCTTGTTAGATCCAAATGTGGTGCAGGAAATTATCGAAAGTGCCAAGAAAGGATAATAAATTATTTTTCGTCGTCAGAAAAGCATCACGACAAGTGATCTGTTGAGCATTCTTCATGCTATATTTAGCCTTGTTAAGCCCTTCAGGGTTTTTCGAGTGAAGAACTATACCTGTTCGAAAAGCCGATCTCTGCGTATTTACGTCCTCTCGAGGAGTACAGCGAAGAGAGAGCTGTTAAGTGATTGTTAGTTGTAGATTTAGCTTTGCTAGCCCTTCGGGGTGTTCCGAGTGAAGAACTTGCTCGAAAGGATCTCTGGGCATTTGCATCCTCTCGAATGAGCGTATGGAAGAGATTTATTGTGTTTTCATCATAGATTTGTCCGAGTAAAAAACTCGTCCGAAAAGACGATCTCTATATATTAGCTATCGGTTGGTGTCTCATCTGCCAAATTAAAGTTTGATATACTTCAATTCCTTATATGGTTTAAATGAATAATCATATAAGGAATTGAAGACAATGTAAAATTAGGCGAAAATCTACCTGTTAGTATCTCATCTCAATTGGTTGTAGAAATAGAGAATGATAGTTTATCGTCTGGGCTTTTACTAAAATGGGTGCTATACCAATCTCTTAATTGATCAGTTTTAAATTTTTCGTGTTTATTAACGCCTTTAATGAGTCGTTTGGCAGATTTAGTGCCATTTACGCCATTCCTAGCCTCGTATAGCACATAATCTACTACAATTTTATCATCAGGTTTAGGTCCTTTATAAGCTAAGATTGAACCATCTTTTCCAATAATAAGTGATGCTGGATCATTGATCTTCAATATTTTACGAAATTCTGCTGAGGAAGCATCATCAGCTAATTTAAAAGCATTCGATGCGGTATCCGAACCGATGTTTAAATTGGCAAAAACCACATCAGGATATTTGGCAAAACGGTCTTGCAACAGGCGATATGATTTTTCCTGTGCTGCAGAAAGTCTTTTGTTATCCCAAGCATATAGATATACAGTTTTACCAGTAAATAGGTTGTTAAATTGTTTTTTGTTGCCTTTTGCATCTATCAATTGAATATTGGAGATGTTAGTATGGGTATAATCGTTATAGTCTTTAACTGCCAATTTAGCAATACCTTTAACCATCATGGTACAAGAGCTTGCCATTAAGCAAAGCGGAAGAATAAATAAGTAGGATAATTTTTTCATTTTTTTAAATTTTGTTTCGAATAAGGTATTATGATTTTACTTGTGGTTAAAAAATCAAAGATTTCTTTTTTATTGTGTTTAATGATGACGACCAAAATTGATTAAAGGTTGCAGGGAAAATCAAACAATTTATTAAAAATCTTGTTATAATTTCAAATAACCTATTTTAAAACCTAAAATATTTAAAGATGGATAAGTTAGAAATCAAAGGTAAATGGAACGAAATCAAAGGAAAAGTTAAACAAGCTTATGGCGATTTAACAGATGATGATTTAACCTATGTAGAGGGCCAAGACGATGAAATGTTAGGCAAACTTCAACAGAAAACAGGTAAAGGCAGAGATGAACTGGTAAAATGGATCAACTCACTTTAAGTTATAAATAATAGGAAAAGCTATCTAAAGGATAGCTTTTTTGGTATAAATGGCAGTTTGGTGGAGAATCTTTTTTGATTAAACAAAGGCTGATAACTGTTAGCATTTGGATAAAATTTATTTAAAAAGTAAGCTTGCTGCCCACCTAGATCTGAAAATTGCTTAGGATATTTGGCCCCGTTTTGTGTAATCAGCTCAGCGCCAAGTTGTTTGATGAGGGCTGGTGCCCCATAAGCCTCAATAATCCCGCCATTAACTATTTGGTCGTTCTTAATGGTAAATACAAACTTACGGGTATAATCCATCTCTTTGTTGTCGAGCTCATATTTTGCAGATGGAACGGTAAGCTGGGTCTTGCCGTTCTGATCCGTTTCTACAAGTGCATTTTCCCACAAGGGTATCGGCTTTTTGCGAACGGATGCTTTAATGCCCTGTTTGTCGATACTCAGCAGCTGTTTATGCTTGGTTGCTAGGTTAATCGTTTGCACAGTATAAAATGCCTTTGCTACCAGGGCATCGGCTGTGTGCCTACGGCAGTTAGGTCTTTTCTGCAGGCGTAGATGAGCAGCATGCCTATCAGGGCAACAAAAATGGAGAGCGTAAGTTTTTTCATGCACAAATATTTTTCCTTAAGCTAGGGAATTTAGCTTGGTTTTTGGCATGTTTTGCTAAAAAATGTAGCGTTAGTTGATCCTCCTTACTTCGCATGCTCTTGTATGCTCGCAGGCAGATGGGCCAATTTGTTTAAAAACCGAACCTTATTGCTAATTTGGGAGGATGAAAATTAACTGCCACGGCAGGTAAAACAAAAAGTATTTATTCCATCTAATGTCTTTGTGGCATCACCGTGTGCTTTGTGGTAACAGACTAACCACCAGGCCAAAAAAACACAAAGGATTTACTACTCTATTTAAGTCTTTGTAATCTTCTTGCCTGCCAGAGTGCACACTGCCCTTTGTGGTAAAAAAACAACCGCTAAGCTACACAAAAGATTTATGCTATCTAAAGTCTTCGTGGCCTTGGTGTTTTTTGTGGTAAAAAACTAACCACCAAGACAAAAGAAACACAAAGTATTTACTCTAGCTAAGGTTTTTTAGTTCTTTACGGTAAAAAAGTTAACCATTAAGCTGAAAAACACAATGAATATTTCTATCTAAAGTCTTTGTATCCTTCGCATGCTTTAGGTTAAAAAACGAACTGCTAAAGCTGTTTAAAAGCTAAGTGTTAATCTCACCCAGGTACACGCTATCTGATTGTGTACTGCGGTCTGCCGCAGAAAAAGCCAAGTAAATATGGTAGGTATGTCCTGTAGCTGTTTCAATCTGCAAGAAATCTTCTCCAGTTTTTCTAAACTGCCCCGTAACCGTACAAAAAGCCATATGGCGTTTGAGGTCATAGGCCAATAGCATCACTTGGTCATCTGGATGCGTGGTCCTTACATCTGCTTTATTCCATGTAAATTTAAGTAGGCCTTCGCTCGCTTGTTCCACTTAATATCCTCAGGGAGCGCAAGATCTCCAGCGGCTACTTTAACTAAAGAAGGATTGATTGTCCAATCTGGACTGATCCCTTCCATCGCATGGTTTAACAGGTAAGATTTAGCGGTAATAAATGATCGTGTGGTTAGTCCGTCACTCTTAAAGCCGTGACGCAAAAAGGCAACAATAGGACCTAGCCAGGCCTGTGCCAAGCTAAATTTATGGCGATTTGCCAATTCTTTTTGGCTTACCTTTTTTGTGCGCTTTTTGTGCGGGCCTTTGATATAAGGATTACCGTTTCTAGAAGAACCAATTACTGATCCTATTTTTCCAATGAATGGCCCATTGATGCCGTTAATTAATCTTGCCATGGTAGATGGTTTAAGTAAACAATATATTAAAGTTAGGAAATGTCTTATTTAAATACGAATAAAATTGAAAATAAACACAGATCAAATACAGATCAAAGACAGACTATAATTGTCTTTGATCCGAGTTTCGTCCGAGTTTTATCCGAGTTTTATCCGAGTTTGATATAAATCGGTCTCGAAACTGATACCTAGTTGAGTGCATCTTTAATGGCTAAGATTCCGAGCAATTTCATTTTAAAAATCCGTCTTTCAGGCGAGCTATTCCCATACCTATTGTAATGCGTTCACAACTTAATCAAGCTCTCCAAACAAGGCAGTTGTATGAAACACTTTTGATGAAGATGTTTTGTAAAATTTAAGTACTATAGATGATAATAGATAGAATAACCATAATTATTTGATAGCTTTAAGCTCCTTAGATTTGCTAACCCATCAAACTAGTAGGCGTATCAAATGAAAAACGCTATTGTCTTTTTAGTCTTATTTTTTTGTTTGTTAAACTCTGTGTCATTTGCTGATGATGTAAAGCCAGGCATTTCTTTTTACTACAGGCAACTGGATAATAGAAACGGCTTGTCTAACAGTTCTATCAATGCCATACTACAAGATAAAGACGAGTTGCTTTGGATAGGTACTTGGGATGGATTAAATAGATATGATGGTGCACATTTTAGTGTGTACAACCATAATATCGAAAAAATAGAAAATAGCATTGGTAGTAATGTAATCCAGGCCATCACGGAAGATCTAAATGGAAATATTTGGATCAATACCATTGGAGGTATTTCTCGTTACCAAAAAACAACGGGTAAATTCTTTAGGTACTTCTACAAAAGTACCACCGCCAAAAAGGTAACGGAAAACGAATATAAATTGGCTATTAATGCCAAGGGAGAAGTGTTTTGTTATGCTGCGGATGGCATATTGAGTAAATACGATGCCGCTACCAACAAATTTAATCGCTACCAGCAATTTGCAAATGATAATGGCATAGTTAAAATGCAGTTTAGCAATAATCAGCTTTGGTACCTTACTAAAAAAGAGAATTTAATAGTTGCCAATCCGACCACAACAGGCTTGAAAATGATCAGAAGCTTTAAACTAGGTGATGGGATTAACAATTTTTTTGTAGTTAATAAACAGGTGATTTTTAGTTTAAATGATGATAGCCATTATAAAATTGACGAAAAATTAAATACGCGAGCTATAGATCTTGGTAAAAAGAAAATAAAAACTGTTGCCTATTATCAATCTCATTATTTGGTAGCTTGGGAAAATCAAGGACTAAGTATTTACGACCAAACATTTAAAGCTAATGGTTTTCTGCAGTCTGAAGTAAATAAATTAGCTAATTTAAAAGTTACCGCCCTAAACATTAGTAAAGATAAAGTGTTATGGATTGGAACCGATGGCAATGGCTTGATACAAGTTTACCCAAAAGATAATTACTTTGGTGTGCTTACCAAAATTGGTGGCACCAATGTAGATAAACCAATTAGGGCATTTAGTGAAGATAATGGTAACCTTTGGGTTGGAACCAAAGGGAATGGAGTGCTGATATTTGACAATTTTTGGCAGAAAAATGCTGAAATCAATTCACCTCAAAAAATTGATCTTAATTCTGGATTGGATAATAACTCCGTATTTGCCATTAAAAAAGGTATAGATCAATTAACCTATATCGGTACGGATGGGAGAGGCATAAGCATCTACGATCAAAAAAATAGAAAAACCATCAGTTGGAGAGCGATTATAGGAACAGAAAAACTGCCTGATTTTAGATCCGTTTACGCTATTGTACAAGACAAAGACAGCAGTGTTTGGTTAGGTACAAGTGGTTATGGACTAATTCAACTAAAGATTTCCCGCAAGGCCGATCAATCCTTGATGGTTAAAAGCTTTAAACAATATTATTCTTCTGTGGCAGAAAAAAATGGGCCAGCAAATGATATTATTTATGCGCTAGCAAAGGGCACAGATAATCGCCTATGGATCGCCTGCAGGTACGGTGGATTAAGTGTTTTTGAACCAAAAAGTAAAACATTTAAAACTTTTAAAGCATTTGGTTACCAAGGCAGTTTATCACATAGTGATGTATTATCATTATTTTATGATCGAAAAAATGGTTTATGGGTGGGTACAAGTTATGGTCTAAATTATTTATCGCCCAGCGAATCATTAAAACAGCAACCCACTTTTGTTAAAATTACCATGGATAAGGGTGGTTTGCCAAATAACACTATCCATGCCATACAAGAAGATGGGGATGGCAATATCTGGCTGAGTACCAATAAAGGATTGGCAAAGCTAAACCCAAAAAATAACAGTATTGCCAATTACCAAGAGAGTGATGGTTTGCAAAGTAACGAGTTTAGCGATGGAGCAGTTTTTAAAGCTTCAAATAATTACCTGTTGTTTGGTGGGATATACGGCTTTAACTACTTTCTGCCAAAAAACATTACCGAAAATACCAAACAGCCGAATTTATTAATCTCTGATCTGCAATTAGGCGGTCAAGATTTTCAATATAACCAATATCTTATTATCAAGGCAAAGCAACCTACACCATCTAATTTTGAATTAGAAAGAAAGAATAACTTTTTCCAATTCTCCTTTAATGCTTTAAATTATTTTAATTCTTCTAAAAATGAATTTGCTTATCAACTTAAAGGTTTAGATAGAACGTGGCGTTATACAGGTACAGATGGTAAAATTGCCTATTATAACATTCCGCCAGGTAAATATGAATTGTTGGTACGTTGGAGTAATGGCGAAGGGGTTTGGACTACTGACGTGGTTGCACTTTCCATCCATGTAAAACAATATTTTTGGTTAACCTATCCAGCTTATTTTGTCTATTTTTTGCTGTTGGTTATTTCTGGTTATGCATTTCATGTGTATAGAAAAAACAAGTTGGCAATGAGCTTCAAATTAGAAAGAGAAACTTTATTTAGGCAAAAGGATGAAGAAGCCCATCGTCAAAGGATTAATTTTTTTACCAATATTGCACACGAAATACAGACCCCATTGACCTTAATTTTAGGTTCTGTGGAGCACTTTATGCAGCAGCATCATTTGTTGCAGCAACCATTCGATAAGAATTATTTTTTATCGTTAATGCATCAACATACAGCCCGGTTAACTTATTTGGTACAGCAATTATTGGAGTTTAGAAAGGCAGAGGCAGGCTACTTAAAAAGGAATGACGATTACTTAGATATTACCAAAATGTTGTACAGTTTAACACAGTTGTTTGTGCCAGCTGCCGAAAGAAACAATCAACATTTTACCAGAAATATACAGCCAGATGTTGCCGGTTTTATAGATAAGGATAAATACGAAAAAATTCTGTTTAACTTATTGTCGAATGCATTTAAGCATACGGGCCCTAATGCAGAAATTCTATTCCATGTAAGCTACAATACCAATTCTCAGGTATTAGAAACAGTGGTTGCCAATTCTAATTGCACCTTAAAGGAAGAAGATTTAGAAAATCTATTTACTGAATTCCACATAGAAGGTAAAAACAAATTCGAGAAATTTAGTACGGGTATTGGTTTGGCATTTACCAAGGGATTAATTGAAGTGTTAGCTGGTAATATTGCCGTAGAACTTAAAGCAGATTGGATCTATTTTAAGGTTAGTTTTGAATTGAAAACTAGTATCGATCATAAAAAGGATGAAGTTGTAGCATCTGCACCATCTTACCTATTCGAATCAATTTTAAAACCTCATCAGCAGTTTATTATAGAAGATGCTAGCGAAGGCAATAAAAATACTTTAATCGAAGATTTGCAGGATAAGGTAGCATATAGTATTCTGGTGGTAGAAGATGATAGTGCATTGCGATTCTTACTTAAAAATATCTTAAACGATCAATACCGTGTTTATGAAGCAGAGAACGGATTAACAGCAATTGATTTTTTAAAGAACAACACACCAGATCTAATCATAAGTGATGTAATGATGCCTGATATGGATGGCTTGGCATTCTGCAAGTACGTAAAAACCGCACCAGCAACTAGTCAGATTCCATTTATCATGTTAAGTGCTAGAGATGGAGAGGAACATAAAACCGAAGGATACGAAACCGGTGCAGATGCTTATATCCCTAAGCCATTTCATATCAACTACCTCAAAGTTAGGGTAAGGAAGTTGTTAGATTACCGTAACCGGATGAATAACCTGATCAAAGATGGTAATATCAATAATCAATTTATTGATGCTGATTTGGAACAAGGGGATAAAGAATTTTTGAACGCTTTGGTTAAAGCTGTAGAAGAAAGTTTGGCAGAGCCTGATCTGGATGCGGCGAAACTAGAAAAGGCCATGTCTATTAGTAAAATGCAATTGTACCGGAAACTAAAAGCCATAGCCGGAATGACACCATCTGAATTCATCAAACGTATCCGCTTAAAACACGCTGCCGTATTATTGCAAAATTCTAAGCTTACGGTATCCGAAATTTTTTACCTCACTGGCTTTAACAATAAATCTTATTTCTTTAGGGAGTTTAAAAAGATCTATCATTTGGCTCCAAACGATTATAGAACGGCACAACATACAGGTACTACCACGAGTGACGCCTTTTAATCGAAAAACAGGCTTATTTGGCTATTTTGCAACTATAGTGAACTAAAATGTTATTATAGTGTACTACTCTTGCGGGTACTGCCTTCTATATTTGTCTTAATCAAATATAAATCAATATGAAAAAACACAGACGTATTTATGCAACGTTGGTTTTGTTATTTCTGGTGTTAACTGGTTTTTCCAGTTATGCACAAACAAAACTAAACGGTAAGGTTACAGACGAGAACAATCTACCTCTACCAGGTGTTGTAGTCGCCCAAGCTGGCACACAAAACAGAACCGTAACAGCTGATAATGGAACTTATACCTTAACACTTCAACAAGGCGGTAGCCAGAACCTAACCTTTACCTATATTGGTTATGCTACGGTGACCTTAACTTATACGGGTTCAGATGTTAATGTTTCCTTAAGACCAAGTTCAGAATCTTTAAACGAAGTAGTGATTACTGGTTATACCGCACAAAGAAAAAATTCGGTTACGGGTTCTATTGCCACAGTTAACATGAACGATTTATCCAAAACGAGAATCGTAGATGTTGCTCAAGCCTTACAGGGACAAGTAGCAGGGGTTTTTGTAGCTGCAAATACAGGTGCGCCAGGCGATGGCATTAAGCTGAGGATTAGGGGAGAAGGCACTTTAGGTAATAATGATGTGTTATATGTAATTGATGGTGTACCTACCAGAGATATCTCTTTCTTAAATCAGGCCGATGTAAAATCGATGACAGTATTAAAGGATGCTGCGGCAGGAGCAATTTATGGTTCTAGGGCAGCTGGTGGGGTGGTATTAATTACTACTAACAGTGGTCAGGCAGGTCAATCGAATGTGAATATCGAGTATTTTGCAGGTTTTCATCAAGCTACCAATTTG
>Ga0247816_10000651_pt1 | contig 19011 bp, 16 predicted proteins | sample UWRJL209509C1_FD_179930 | JGI IMG/M metagenome (GOLD analysis project Ga0247816, IMG submission 179930) | Plant litter microbial communities from Arlington Agricultural Research Station in Wisconsin, United States - UWRJ-L209-509C-1 | ecosystem: Environmental > Terrestrial > Plant litter >...
CACGATTGCCGACCCCGACGCCATGCACGCCTTCGGCCAGGAAATGGCCGCGGTGCTGCGCGCCGGTGACCTGATGGTGCTCACCGGGCCGCTCGGCGCCGGCAAGACCACCTTCACCCGGGGGCTCGGCGAGGGCCTGCAGGTGCGCGGTGCTGTCACCAGTCCCACCTTCGTGCTCGCCCGCACCCACCCAAGTCTGGTCGGCGGCCCGCCGCTGGTGCACGTGGATGCCTACCGGCTCGCCAGCGCGATGGAACTGGACGACCTTGACATCGACTTCGCCCGCTCGATCGTGGTCGTGGAGTGGGGGAGAGGGCTGCTCGACGGCATCACCGAGTCCTGGCTCGACGTGGAGATCGTGCGTCCTCTCGGCGCGTCCCAGGCCGACCCCGCCACCGACTCCTCCGCAGACGCCGCCGACCTCGACCTGGCCGAGCCGCGCACGGTCACGGTGACCGGGCACGGGCCGCGCTGGCAGGACGGCCTCCGGAGCCCGGCATGACCGACGCCGCCACCCGGCCGGCCGGCGCCCGGTACTGGGTCGCCCTGGTGCTCACCGGTGCGCTCGGCGGGCTGTTGTCGGGGCTGTTCGGGGTGGGCGGCGGCATCGTCATGGTGCCGCTGCTGATCGCCCTCGCCGGCATGGATCAGCGCCGGGCGGCGACCACCTCCCTCGCCGCGATTCTGCCAACCTCGATCGTGGGCTCGCTCACCTACCTGGCCAACGGTCACGTCGACCTCGTCGCCGGGGCCATCATCGCAGCCGGCGCCGTGGTCGGCGCCCTGATCGGCAGCCGGCTGCTGCGGCGCATCCCGTTGTTCTGGCTGCGCTGGCTGTTCATCGCCCTGCTGCTCGTCGTCGCCGTGCGCATGGTGCTGGTGGAACCGGAACGCGGCGCCAGCCTCGAGCTGAACGTGGTCGTGGTGCTGGGCTATCTGGCGCTCGGCCTGCTGATGGGGATCGCATCCGGGCTGTTCGGCATCGGCGGCGGTGTGATCGCGGTGCCCGCCCTGGTGGCGATCTTCGGGGTCAGCGACCTGATCGCGAAGGGCACCTCGCTGCTGGTCCTGGTGCCCACCAGCCTGGTCGGCACCCTGGCCAATCTGCGGGCGCGCCTGGTCGACCTGCCCGCCGGCCTGGTCGTGGGGGTCACCGCCACCGTCGCGGCCGTGCCCGGGGTGGCGCTGGCGCTGATCATCCCGCCGCGGCTGTCCAGCGTTCTCTTCGCCGTGCTGCTCGTGCTCGCGGCCGCGCAGCTGACGGTCAGCGCCGTGCGGGCCGGCCGCGGCTGACCTCGCGGGCGAGGGACGGCGCGGCGGGGGCCAGGTGCGGCGGCGCAGGTAGGCTGAACGGGTGCTTCTCGCCATCGATACCTCCGCCGGCACCAGCGTCGCCGTCGTCGACCTGACCCGGGGCGTGATCACCGAACGCGGCACCAGCGACACCATGCGGCACGCCGAAGTGATCGGCCGCCTCATCCAGGAATGCCTGACCGAGGCCGGCGTGCCGACATCGGCGCTCTCCGGCGTGGTCGGCGGCATGGGCCCCGGCCCGTTCACGGGTCTGCGGGTCGGCATCGCGGCCGCGCGGGTCTTCGCCCTCGGCATCAACCGGCCGCTGGTGCCGGTGATCAGCCACGACGCCATCGCCTACGGTCACTACCGCACCGGCCACACCGGCCCGTTGCTCGTCGTCACCGACGCCCGCCGCCGCGAGGTGTACTGGTCCGCGTACAGCGGGGTGGATGCCGCCGGCCTGCCGGTGCGCGTCGGCGCCCCGGCGCTCGCCAAACCGGCCGAGCTGCTCGAGGCCGATTTTGTGCACGCCGGCCTGCCGCGCCTCGATGCCGCCACCATCTCGGCCGGGGACCTCGGCATGGTCGCCGAACTCGGGTTCGCGGCCGGGCATCCGTTTGCCGCCGACGAGGCGCTCTACCTGCGCTCACCCGATGTGACGGTGTCGAAAAACGGCCCGAAGCGGGTGAGCTGATGACCTGGCAGCTGCGCCGCGCCACGACGGCCGACGTCGACGCGATCATGCTCCTGGAAACCTCGATCTTCGAGAACGACGCCTGGTCGACCGAGATGATGACCCGCGACGTCGCCGACCCTGGCTGCTACTACCTGGTCGCGTTCCCGCCTGACGAGCCCGACCACATCGTGGCCTACGCCGGCCTGCAGGCCGCGCCGCGGGCGCCCGAGAGCGACATTCAGACCATCGCCGTGGCGGCGGAGGCCCGCGGTCGCGGCCTCGGCCGGGTGCTGATGCACAGCCTGATCACCGAGGCCCGCAAACGCGGCGCCCGGGAGACTTTCCTCGAGGTGCGCGCCGACAACCCCGGCGCACAGCACCTGTACCGTTCGCTCGGCTTCGAAGACGTCGGCGTGCGCCGCGGCTACTACCAACCAGACAATGTGGATGCCATCGTGATGCGCCTGAGAATTCCCCCGACCGAGATGGCGTGGACGATTCCGACAACCGAGCTGCCCCTCGTCGTCGCTGCGGCCCCGGAGCGCCCGCTGAACCGTACCGACCCGCTGGTGCTCGGCATCGAGACCTCCTGCGACGAAACCGGCATCGGGATCGTGCGCGGCAGCACCCTGCTCTCCAACACCATCGCCTCCTCCATGGACGAGCACGCCCGCTACGGCGGCGTTGTGCCGGAGGTCGCCGCTCGCGCCCACCTCGAGGAGATGGTGCCGGCCATCCATGCCGCCGTCGCCGAGGCCGGCATCCGCTTGGACGAGATCGACGCCATCGCCGTCACCAGTGGGCCCGGCCTGGCCGGCGCCCTGATGGTCGGGGTCGGCGCCGCCAAGTCGCTCGCCCTCGCCCTCGACGTGCCCATCTACGCCGTCAACCACCTCGTCGGCCACGTCGGCGCCGACCTGCTCCGCGGTGAGGGCGTGCGCGAGGATGCCCCGCTCGAGTACCCCACCATCGCCCTGCTGGTCTCCGGCGGGCACACCTCCCTCTTGTTGGTGCGCGACCTCGTCTCCGACGTGGAACTGCTCGGCGAGACCATCGACGACGCCGCCGGCGAGGCCTTCGACAAGGTCGCCAGGGTGCTCGGCCTGCCCTACCCCGGTGGGCCGCAGATCGACCGGGTCGCCGCCACCGGCGACCCGACCGCGATCCGCTTCCCCCGCGGGCTCAGCCAGCACAAGGACATGGCGAAGCACCGCTACGACTTCTCCTTCTCCGGCCTGAAGACGTCGGTGGCGCGCTGGGTGGAGCAGAAGCAGGACGCCGGCGAGACCGTGCCGATCGACGACGTCGCCGCCAGCTTCCGGGAGGCCGTCGTCGACGTGCTGCTCACCAAAGCCCTCGCCGCCTGCGCCGACCTGGGCGTGCCCCGGCTGCTGCTCGGCGGCGGGGTGATCGCCAACCAGCGACTGCGCCAGGTGGCCCAGGAACGCACGGCGGCCGCCGGTGTCGCCCTGCGCATCCCGCCGCTGTCGCTGTGCACCGACAACGGTGCCATGATCGCGGCGCTCGGCGCCCAACTCATCATGGCCGGGCACGAACCCTCCACGCTGGACTTCGGTGCGGATTCCACCCTGCCGGTGTCTCTGATCCAGGCCTGAAACCGGCGCTCACCAAGCATTTCCTGACCGGACGCGATACTCTTGCGACGGGGGCAGCGGGCGCTGGGAGCACGTTGACACCCCCGCAGCGCGGGTGTCACTATGGCACCGGCGTACCCCGCCCGCACGTCGCTGCACCCACGCACGCAGCCGCTGCATCCAGTTGAAGGAGCACCAGACATGACCGACAATAACCTTCCCCCGGTTACCCCGCCGGCCGCCAACCAGCCCACCCCGCCGCCCGCCGCACCCGCGTACAACGCCCCGGCCGCCGCCCCGCAGGCGTACTCCGCCGACGGTTACGGCCAGGCCGTCGGACCGGACAAGTTCAACGTGCTGGCGATCATCTCGCTGATCACCGCTTTCTTCGTCTCCCTCGCCGCCGTGATCACGGGCCACATCGCGCTGAGCCAGATCAAGAAGACCGGCGAGAAGGGCCGCGGTCTCGCGATTGCCGGACTCGTGCTGGGATACCTGGGCCTGATCGGTGGCATCATCGCCATCGTCCTGTTCTTCGTCATCGGTATCGCCGCGGTCAACGACCCGTCGTTCACCACCACCTACTAAGCAGTACCGTCCCGGCCGCCGACACCGGCGGCCGGGATCAGAGCACCGTCTTCGTGTCACAGAAGGGAACGAGCAGTCATGACTGATCCGAACACACCAGACCCGCAGGTTCCGCCGGTCCCTCAGGTGCCGGACGTACCCCACGTACCCGAGGTGCCCGACATTCCCAACCCGAGCAACCAGAACGCCGCTGCGGACCCGCCGCCTCCCGGGAACGGCCCGCCGTCACCCGGCTACGGTCCGCCACCTCCCAGCTACGGTCCGCCGCCACCCGGCCCGCCCGTCGGCGGCTACGGTCAGCCCGCGAGCGGATACGGCCCGCCCCCTCCCGGGTACGGCCCGCCGCCGCCCGGCTACGGCCAGCCCGCCACCAAGCAGCCGATCCTCAGCATCCTCTCGATGGTCGCCGGTGTCATCGGCATCATCGGCCTGCCGGTCGCGTTCCTGCCGATCGTGGGCGGCATCATCGGCATCATCCTGCCGGTCGCCGCCGTGGTGCTCGGCTTCATCGGCCGCACCAAGGAACCCACCGGTAAGGGCTTCTGGCTCACCGGCATCATCACCGGGTTCGTGGGCATCGCCCTGGCCCTGCTGAGTATCCTGCTGTGGGCGCTGTTGTTCGCGAACGCGCCGATGGACAACTACAACTACAACTACTAACCGAAGGCCCCGAACCCCTCATGCGTTCCGACACCGACGAGCACGCCCAGCCGCAGTCCCGCGCGCAGGCCCGCGCGCGGGAGCAGAGCGCCCTGGAGCAGTCGGTGGTCGCCCCGCCCGTGCGGGCGCAGGCCGGCCTCACCCGGCCCCCGGCGGCGGGGGAGCTCTCCTACGACTCCACCATCACCGCGCCGACCGAGTGGGTGCCGTACGTCTACACGACCGCGGAGATCCAGATTCACGCCGCCAAACGCGGCATCGGGGTCGCGGCCGTGATCTGCGGCGCGGTGAGCGTCCTGTCCGGCATCTTCCTGGTCTGGGGCGCACCGCTGGCGTTGGCGGCTGTGGTGCTCGCCCTGGTGTCGCGCGCGGTGGAGAGTCGTAAGAGCGGGCTCTGGCTGTCCGGCCTGGGCCTGGGCCTGGTCGGGCTCGGACTCGCCACGGTGTGGATCCTCGTGATCACCCGGACGCTGCCCGAGTTCTACGCCGGCGTCTGATCAGGCCGCGGGGACCCGCTCCACGAGCAGCGCCACCTTGCGCCCGGCCACCCGGGTCAGCACCAGCGTGCCCGACTCCGGGCCCTTGAGCTTCAACCGGGTGCGCAACGTGGCCGGGTCGACATCCACCCCGCGCTTCTTGATCTCCAGGGTGCCGATCCGGCGTTCCGCCAGCGCCAACCGCAGCTTCTTCTCGTCCGTCGGCAGCACTTCCAGCACCCGGAACGCCGTGGCGAACGGGGTACGTGCCAGCTTTGTACTGGTCAGGTAGGCCAGGCCCTCGCTGAGCATCAGCGCATCCATCGACCGGGCCAGGTCGCCGATCAGCCGGGCACGGATGACCGCGCCGTCCGGCTCGTACACGTAGTCGCCGAGCTCGCCGACGCCCACGTCCTCGCTGTCCGCGGGGGCGGTCAGCTCCACCGCACCGTTCGCGGTGAGCAGCAGCGCCGAGCGACGGATGCCGGGCCGCGCCAGGGCGCCGAACCACAGTCCCATCTCCACCAGTTTGCCGTCGACCGATACCCACTGGGCCTCGGCGGTGTCGGGAATCTGGTCGCGGTCGTGTCCGGGGCCGAGCTTGACGCCGATAGGCATCCGCTCGCTGAGGGCGAAGACGTCATCGAGGTTGGGCGAGTAGTCCTCCGCCCGGGTGAGCCGGCTGGTGTTGCCGTGCCCGGCGGTGCGGCGGGCTGGGTCGAACCAGAGCGCGTCGAATTCGGTCGGGTCGACGTCGGCGGCGTCGGCACAGCGAGTGGACGCGGTGGGGAACGGGGCAAGGTTGAAGCTGGCGACGGTGGCGGTGACCTCGTCGACGTCGATCGCGGTCACGGTCAGCTCCATCGCGGCCATGGCCATGGCGTCGCCGCCGATGCCGCAGCCGATGTCGGCCACCCGGGTCAGCCCAGCCTCGACGAAACGGCCGGCGTGCAGCGCGGCCACCCGCAGCCGGGTGGCCTGCTCGAGGCCGGCCTCGGTAAACAGCATCCGGCTGGCGAAGTCGTTGAACTTGGCCACGGCCTTGGCCCGCAGCCGGGACTGGTAGAGGACCGCGTTGACCAGGGCGGGGGAGTGCCCGGCGCGGCGCAGCTCGCTCACCGTACGCACGACATCCGCTCCCGCGTCGTACGGGGGTAGGGAGTCCAGCAGGCGCAGGCCTTCGGGTGAGAGCAGCTCTACGAGTTCGGCGCGATCCATCCCGTAAACCTATCAACCCAGACCCGGGCCGAGCCGAGCCAATCTGGCACTCACATTGCATGAGTGCCAGATGCGCCCTAAACTCGACTTAGCACTCTCGCTGTGAGTCTGCTAACTACGTCTTAGCTAAGAAAGAGGTCAACCGTGTCGGTCTCCATCAAGCCGCTCGAAGATCGCATCGTCATCAAGCAGGTGGATGCAGAACAGACCACCGCTTCCGGACTTGTGATCCCGGACACCGCTAAAGAGAAGCCCCAGGAGGGTGAAGTTGTCGCCGTCGGCCCCGGCCGCATTGACGACAACGGTAACCGGATCCCGCTCGACGTCGCCGTCGGCGACAAGGTGATCTACTCCAAGTACGGTGGAACCGAAGTCAAGTTCGGTGGCGAGGACCTCCTCGTTCTGTCGGCTCGCGACGTGCTCGCGGTCGTCGTTCGCTAGTCACACCCCATATCGTTGAATCCCGGATGGCCTCGGCCGTCCGGGATTTTTCGCGTCCAGACGCATTCCGCCCCGGGGTTCACCAGTAGAAAGCCGCACGACTCATGAGCAGCCAGGACCTCTCGCGTGGCCGCCCGGCCCGGAGCGACGCCAGCACCGGCCTGATCTACGCGGTCTGCTCCTACGGCATCTGGGGTGTGCTGCCGCTGTACTTCCTCTTCCTGGCGCCCACCGGGGCGTTCGAGGTGGTGGCCTGGCGGGTGCTGTTCTCGTTGGTGTTCTGCGCCGTGCTGATCCTGTCCACCCGGGCCTGGCGACCGTTGCTCGTCGCGCTGCGCACCCCGCGCACGGTGTGGATCATGGGCCTGGCCGGGGTGCTCATCTTCATCAACTGGCAGACCTTCATCCTCGCCACCCTCAGCGGTCACGTGGTCGAGACCGCACTGGGTTACTTCATCAACCCCATCATCACGGTGCTGTTGGGGGTGCTGTTGCTGCACGAGCGCCTGCGCCGAGCGCAGTGGGCGGCGGTGGCGATCAGCCTGGTCGCCGTGCTCGTGCTCAGCGTGGGCTATGGCACGGTGCCGTGGATCTCGCTGATCCTGGCGTTCTCGTTCGGGCTCTACGGGCTGATCAAGAAACGGGTCGGCGGTCACCTGGATGCCCTGTCCGGCCTCACCCTGGAAACCATCTGGCTGGCACCGATCGCGATCATCCAGCTCGTGGCGGTGTCACTCATCTCCGGGTTGACCCTGGGCACCGTCTCACCCGTGCACACCATCGCCCTGATCGGCTCCGGCGTGCTCACGGCCGTGCCCCTTCTATTCTTCGCCGCCGCTTCCCGGCGGTTGCCGCTCAGCACCATCGGCCTGGTGCAGTACCTGACCCCGGTGATGCAATTCCTCGCCGGCGTCTTCATCCTGCACGAGCCGATGCCGCCGGAACGCTGGCTCGGGTTCGGACTGGTCTGGGTGGCGCTGATCGTGCTCACGGTCGACATGATCGTGGCCGGCCGGGCCCAACGACGAGCGGTGCCGCCCCCGATCTAGGGCCACCAGGGTTGGGATGCTGGTGGAGGCGCAGTTCGTAACGATTTGGTCGCGTTACACGGCTGTAACACGACCGCCTTGTTTGTTGTCTTTCCGGTCAATACTGTGACACAACGGCAACGAACGTTTGCCGGTTCTTCCTTTCGCTTTCCCTAATCCCAAGGAGCAACATGAGCGTATTCGCGAAGGCCTCGGCCTCCCGCTCGGTCCGGGCCGCCGTCACCGGCGTCGCCATTTTCGGTGTCAGCGCACTTCTGCTCACCGGATGCAGCACTTCCGAATCTGAGCCGGCCGCATCCGAAGCCCCCGCCGCCACCTCCGAGAGCAGTGACGCCGCTGCCATCGAAGCGGGCGAGCGTGAGCTGAGCATGAAGGTCGGAACGATCCTCCCGCAGAGTGGAACTCTCGCCTTCCTCGGCCCGCCCGAAGAAGCCGGTGTGAACCTCGCTGTCAAGGAGATCAACGATGCCGGTCTCGGACTCGACATCGAAGCCATCCTCCGTGACTCCGGCGACACCACCACCGACACCGCCACCGTGTCGGTGACCGACCTCCTCTCGCAGGATGTCTCCGCCATCGTCGGTGCAGCGTCCTCCGGTGTTTCCAAGACCGTGATCGACCAGATCACCGGTGCCGGCGTTGTGCAGTTCTCCCCGGCCAACACCTCGGCTGACTTCAGCGACTACGACGACAGCGGCCTGTACTGGCGTACCGCGCCGTCCGACATCCTCCAGGGTGAGGTGCTCGGTAACCTGATCGCCGAGGACGGCAACAGCACCCTCGGCCTGATCGTGCTGAACGACGCTTACGGCACCGGCCTGGCCGAGTACACCACCACCGCCTTCGAGGCAGCCGGTGGAGAAGTTGTCGCCACGTCGCTGTTCAACGAGGGTGACTCCAACTTCGCCGCTCAGATCTCCGAGGTCACCGCGGCCAACCCCGACGCGATCGCGATCATCTCGTTCGACCAGGCCAAGATCATCTCCCCGGCCCTCGTCGGCAGCGGATTCCCCGGCGACAAGCTCTACTTCGTCGACGGTAACCTCGCCGACTACAGTGCCGACTTCGCACCGGGCCTCGTCGAGGGCTCCAAGGGCACGCTGCCCGGCCTCGACACCGCCGACCTCGGTGACTTCACCGACCGGCTGCTGGAGATCGACCCGAGCCTGACCGACTACAGCTACGCGGCTGAGTCGTACGACGCCGTCATCCTGATCGCGCTGGCCGCTTACGCAGCCAACGACACGTCGGGTGAGGCCATCTCGAAGTACCTGCAGCAGGTTTCCGGCGGTTCCGGCGACGGCACCAAGGTCACCGACTTCGCAGCCGGTGCTGAGGCGCTGGCCGCCGGTGAGCAGATCGACTTCGACGGTTACTCCGGCCCGATCACGTTCGACGAGAACGGCGACCCGACCGACGCGACCATCGGAATCTACGAGTTCAACGCGGACAACACCTACACCCGCATCAACTAGTCCCACCCGCTGACCGCGGTACAACCACAGCAGACGTACCGCGTCACCAGCACCAGAAGGGCCCCGACTCCGGTCGGGGCCCTTTTCGCGTGCCCAGCGGCCCCACACAGCCGCCCAGGGGCTGCGCCTGCTCTGTGGCCGTGGATGTCTGGCGCGGCATCCATAGCTCGGGTCGCCGGGTCTCGACAGGCTCGACCAGCGAGGTGGTCGTCTTCGCGGTGTCGCGCACCGATCTGCAAGGCGCCCCCACGCCGGTGGTCGAGCTTGTCGAGACCTCGTGAGTTGGTCTAAGGACGTCACCCGCGGCATCCGTAGGTCGGGTCGCCGGGTCTCGACAGGCTCGACCAGCGAGGTGGTCGCCTTCACGGTGCCGCGCGCCGGTCTGCAAGACGCCCCACGCCGGTGGTCGAGCTTGTCGAGACCTCGTGAGGTGGTCCGTGGATGTCTGGCGCGGCATCCATCGGTCGGGTCGCCGGGTCTCGACAGGCTCGACCAGCGAGGTGGTCGCCTTCACGGTGTCGCGCGCCGGTCTGCAAGACACCCCACACCGGTGGTCGAGCTTGTCGAGACCTCGTGAGGTGGTCTGTGGACGTCTCCCGCGGCATCCATCGGTCGGGTCGCCGGGTCTCGACGGGCTCGACCAGCGAGGTGGTCGCCTTCACGGTGTCGCGCGCCGGTCTGCAAGACACCCCACGCCGGTGGTCGAGCTTGTCGAGACCTCGTGAGGTGGTCTGTGGACGTCACCCGCGGCATCCATCGGTCGGGTCGCCGGGTCTCGACAGGCTCGACCAGCGATCGTGAGCGCGACCGAGCGGGCACAGCAACGGGCACAGCAAAGCGGCGCCAGAGAGGATCTCTGGCGCCGCCGTGGTGAAGGGGTGGAACGGGTTAGTCGTCCTGACCCAGGGTGCCCAGGTACAGGCCGATCACCTTGGGGTCGTTCAGCAGCTCGCGTCCGGTGCCGGTGTAGGCATCCCGGCCCTGGTCGAGCACGTAGCCGCGGTCGCAGATCTGCAGGCAGCGGCGAGCGTTCTGCTCCACCATGATCGTGGTCACACCGGCCTTGTTGATTTCCTTGACGCGAAGGAACGCCTCGTCCTGACGCACGGGGGAGAGGCCGGCGCTGGGCTCGTCGAGCAGCAGCACGTGCGGGCCCATCATCAGCGCCCGCGACATCGCCACCATCTGACGTTCACCGCCGGACAGCGATCCGGCGCGCTGGCCGAGACGTTTGCGCAGCTCGGGGAAGATCTCGGTGACGAACTCGAGCCGCTCCGCCAGACCCTTGGGCTTCTGGTACATGCCCATCTCCAGGTTCTCCTGGATGGTCAACGTCGGGAAGACGTTGTTCGTCTGCGGAACGAACCCCACCCCCTTGGAGACCAGCTTGTTGGCCTTCAGGTTGGTGATGTTGTCGCCGCGCAGCCGAATTTCACCCTCGCGCACCTTGACCAGGCCGAAGATCGACTTGAGCAGGGTTGACTTGCCGGCGCCGTTCGGGCCGATGATGCCGATCAGCTCGCCGTCGTAGGCGGTGAGCGAACAGGCGTTCAGGATGTTCACCCCCGGCACGTAGCCGGCGGTGACGTTGTTGACCTCAACGACGGCGGTGCGCGCCGGGGCCGGTGCGGCACCGGCCAGCGGGCTAGAGTTCGTCATCGAGCAGCTCCTTAATAGCTCCGATTTTTTCCTTCTCGGCGTCGGGGTCTTCACCGAGGTCTTCATCGTGGTGCTGCCCGAGGTAGGCGTCGATCACGGCCTGGTTGCGCATGACCTCGTGCGGGTCGCCCTCGGCGACCACGCGGCCCTCGGCCATGACGATCACCCAGTCGGCGATGTGACGCACCATGTGCATGTCGTGTTCGACGAAGAGCACGCTCATGCCTTCGGCCTTCAGGTTGAGGATGTGATCCAGCAGTGACTGGGTCAACGCCGGGTTCACGCCGGCCATGGGCTCGTCGAGCATCACCAGGGTCGGGTCGCTCATCAGCGCCCGCGCCATTTCGAGCAGCTTGCGCTGACCGCCGGAGAGGCTGGCGGCGTAGTCGTCCTTCTTGGTGTCCAGCTTGAACCGGGCCAACAGGTCGAGCGCCTTGACCTTGTTGTCGGCCTCCTGCTGACGCCAGAGGAACGGCAGCACCGAACGGAACAGGTTCTCGCCGACCTGCGCCTTGGCGCCGAGCAGCATGTTGTCCATCACGGTGAGCAGACCCAGCGCCTTGGTGAGCTGGAAGGTGCGCACCTGGCCCATCCGGGCCACCTTGAACGCGGCCATGCCGCCGATCGAGGTGCCCTCGAAGGTCCACGACCCGGAGTCGGGCTTGTCGAATCCGGTGAGCAGGTTGAACAGTGTCGTCTTACCGGCACCGTTCGGCCCGATCAACGCCGTGATCGCACCGCGCGGAATCTCGAGGTGTTCGACATCCACCGCCTTGAGGCCACCGAAGGTACGGCTGACGCCGTCGGCGACGAGGATCGGGTCTTTCTTCTTGCAACCGGGCAGGGCCTCGCCGATGTGCATGTCGACGGTCTTCACGGGCTTGCCCGTGGGAACAGTGTTACTTGACAAAAGCCAGCTCCTTCTTATTGCCGAAGATGCCCTGTGGTCTGTAGATGACTATCAACATGATCGCCACCCCCACCAGGATGAAGCGCAACTGTCCGGCCTGGATGCTCGTCAGGAACGGCAGCCAGCCGGCCTCCACGGCCCGGGCGATGAAGCCGGAGAAGAACGACAGCAGCACCCAGAAGATCATCGAGCCGATGACCGGGCCCAGGATCGTGGCCGCGCCACCGAGCAGCAGGATCGCGTAGACGAAGAACGTCAGCGAGGTCTGGTAGTTCGACGGAACCACGGCCCGCGGCAGCACGAAGATCATGCCGGCGATGGTGCCGTAGACACCACCGAGGATCAGCGACTGCATCTTGTAGGCGTAGACGTTCTTGCCCAAGGCGCGGACGGCATCCTCGTCTTCACGGATGCCCTTGATCACGCGACCCCACGGGCTGCGCATGATCTGCCAGGTGAACAGGCAGGCCAGCACCACGATGGTCCAGGCCACGATGCGCAGCCACCAGTCGTAGGCGTTGTACTCGAACGGTCCGAAGCCGTAGGTGCCGGCGGGGATCGGGTTGAGGTCGGAGAAGCCGCCCTTGTACCCGCTGAGCCCGTTGGCGGAACCCGTGATGGACGCGAAGGTGTTCGTCGTGAACAGCAGCCGCACGATCTCGGCCGCCGCGATGGTCACGATGGCCAGATAGTCCGCCCGCAACCGCAGGGTCGGGATGCCGAGCACCAACGCGAAGACCACGGATGCGCCGATACCCACGAGCACGGCAGCCCAGACCGGGAACCCGAAGGTCAGGGTCGAGATGGCGAAACCGTATGCGCCGAGGGCCATGAAGCCGGCCTGGCCGAAGTTGAGCAGGCCGGTGTAGCCGAAGTGGATGGCCAAGCCCAGCGCCGCGAGGGCGTAGGCGGCAGTCGTCGGGCTAATCAGCTCGACGGCCGCGTTGCTAAAGATTGCTCCCCAGTCGATCATCGTCAGCCCCTAGCCAATTCTCTCTTTGCGACCCAGGATGCCTTGCGGCCGAAGCAGCAGCACCAGGATCAAAACGACAAGTGCACCGACGTACTTGAGGTCGGATGGAAGCCACAGCGTCGACAGTTCGACGAAGAGGCCCACGATGATGGAGCCCACCAGGGCGCCGAACGCGGTACCGAGACCACCGAGGGTCGTGGCGGCGAAGACGAGCAGCAGGATCTGGAAGCCCATGTCCCAGCTGACGCCGGGGCGGAAGTAGGCCCAGAGGATGCCGGACAGGCCGGCCAGCGACCCACCGACGATCCAGACGATGCGGATGACGCCGTCGACGTCGATCCCGCTCGCCGAGGCCAGGCTGGGGTTGTCGGACACGGCGCGGGTGGCCTTGCCGATACGGGTGCGCAGCAGGAAGAACGCCACCGCGACCAGCACGACAACGCTGATGGCCATGCTGCCGATGTCGATCGGCGACAGGGCGATCGGCCCGAACTTGATGTCGGCCATGCCGGAGCCGGGCAGCTGGCTGGTCGCCCCGCCGTAGAAGAGCTGGTAGACGTACCGCAGCGCGAGGGACAGGCCGATGCTCACGATCATCAGGGGGATCAACCCCACCCCCTTCTTCCGCAAGGGTTTCCAGATCGCCGCGTCCAGCCCGAAGCCGAGCACCCCGCTCAACGCGATCGCGAGCACGATCGCCAACCAGAGCGGCAACGACAGCGCGGTCAGGGTGAGGGTGGCCAGGGCGCCGAAGGTGATCATCTCGGCGTGGGCGAAGTTGCTCAGGCCCGTGGTGCCGAAGATGAGCGACATGCCGATCGCCGCCAGGGCGAGCAGCAGGCCGAAGTTCAGGCCGTTGACGAACCGGTTCACGAACTGGTCGAAGAAGCTCACGGTAGAGCGCTCTCCTTCGCCAAGGAAGAAGTTCACCGATTTGGTCGCGGTGAGCCCGAACTCCGCATCGATCTCCGACCCGCCCTTGGCGACGACCACTCCCTCCGGGAGCGTGTCCTCGTCGAGGGTGACCGTGTAGATCTCCTTCTCCGGCACGCCGATGCGCCACTTGCCCTCGGCGTCGGTGACAACCTCGGCTTCGTAGCCGGAGCCATCCACTGAGATGAGGACGTCTTCGATCGGTTCGCCGTCGAACTGCACGTTGCCGGACAGCACGTAGTCGTATTGCTCTGTGTTGATCTCGTCCGCGTGAGCCGCCCCCGCACCGAAGGTGGAAAACGTCAACGCCGTCAGGAGTAGGCCGAGTAACAGCACCAACGTCCTGGGCGTGAATTTGCGAACAGCGTGTGTATTGCTCACTGCACCTCCATGGCGGCACCCTAGGTGCGATTCGAGCTGGCACGGGACCTGACCTGCCAGCAACCTTGCTGACAGTACGTGCCGATTATGTCGCATATGTTTCGTCGAGAAATATTGCGGCTTCGATTTTCGTTCGCGGAATGCGCCGAGCGCAATGTCGCTTAACATTGAATACCGGTTGCATCCCTTGGATTTCCGGACAATTTCCACCATCCGCGAATGCAAAAGGGGTTTCATGGATCAGCCAGATCCGTTCGGTTTCACCGGACTTACCTACGACGACGTTCTGCTCCTCCCGGGGCACACCGACGTCATTCCGAGTGAAGCAGAGACAAAGTCCCGGCTAACCCGCAGAATCAGCGTGGCCACACCGCTGCTGTCCGCCGCCATGGACACCGTCACCGAGACGCGCATGGCCATCGCCATGGCCCGCGAAGGTGGCCTGGGCATCCTGCACCGCAACCTCTCCATCGCCGACCAGGCCGAGCAGGTCGACCTGGTCAAGCGCAGCGAATCCGGCATGATTACCAATCCGGTAACGACTTCGCCCGACGCCACCGTGGCCGAGGTGGATGCCCTCTGCGGCCAGTTCCGCATCAGCGGCCTGCCGGTCATCGACAACGACGGTGTGCTCGTTGGCATCATCACCAACCGGGACATGCGCTTCGTCTCGCCGGTGCAGAAGCACACCATGAAGGTGCGCGAGGTCATGACCCGCGCCCCCCTGATCACCGGCAAGGTCGGCATGGCGCCGATGGACGCCGTGGCCATCTTCGCCACCCACAAGATCGAGAAGCTGCCACTCGTCGACGACGCCGGCCGCCTCACCGGACTGATCACGGTGAAGGACTTCGACAAGAGCGAGGAATACCCCAACGCCACCAAGGACGACGGCGGGCGACTGCGAGTGGGCGCCGCCATCGGATTCTTCGGCGACGCCTGGCGCCGGGCATCCGCTCTGCTGGAGGTGGGCGTGGACGTGTTGGTGGTCGACACCGCCAACGGTGACAGCGCCGGCGTGCTCGACATCATCCGCAAGCTCAAGAGCGACCCGGCCTTCGCCGCGGTCGACGTGATCGGCGGCAACGTGGCAACCCGCTCCGGCGCTCAGGCGCTGGTGGATGCCGGCGCCGACGCGATCAAGGTGGGTGTGGGCCCCGGCTCCATCTGCACCACCCGCATCGTGGCCGGCGTGGGCGTGCCCCAGGTCACGGCGGTCTACCAGGCGTCGCTCGCCGCCCGCGAGGCCGGAGTGCCGGTCATCGCCGACGGTGGCCTGCAGTACTCCGGTGACATTGCCAAGGCGCTGGTCGCCGGCGCCGACACCGTGATGCTCGGCTCGTTGCTGGCCGGCTGCGACGAGAGCCCGGGAGAGCTGGTCTTCGTCAACGGCAAGCAGTTCAAGACCTACCGCGGTATGGGTTCGCTCGGCGCGCTGCAGTCCCGCGGCACCAAGACCTCCTACTCCAAGGACCGCTACTTCCAGTCCGACGTGCCCAGCGACGACAAGCTCATCCCCGAAGGCATCGAGGGCCAGGTGCCCTACCGCGGCCCGGTCTCCGCCGTGGCGTACCAGCTGATCGGCGGGCTGCGCCAGTCGATGTTCTACGTTGGCGCGCGCACCATCGAGGAGCTGAAGAACAAGGGGAAGTTCGTGCGGATCACCTCCGCCGGGCTGAAGGAGAGCCACCCGCACGACGTGCAGATCGTGGTCGAGGCGCCCAACTACCGCCGCTAACCCACCGCGAGCCGTGAGCTAAGCCCCGAAAACCTCGAGTTTTCGGGGCTTTTCTCACAGTTCGGCGCCGAATTGGGGTGCCGCTAAACTGGGCGGGTGAGTATGGAAATTGAGATCGGCCGGTCCAAGCGCGCTCGGCGTGTATATGCCTTCGACGACATCGCGGTGGTGCCGTCCCGGCGCACCCGTGACCCCGAGGATGTGTCGGTCGGCTGGTCCATCGACGCTTACCAGTTCGACATCCCGTTCCTGGCCGCCCCGATGGACTCCGTCGTCTCGCCGACCACGGCCATCATGATGGGTCAGCTCGGCGGACTCGGCGTGCTCGACCTCGAGGGCCTGTGGACCCGGTACGAGAACCCGGAGCCGCTGCTGGAAGAGATCCGCAGCCTGCCCGCCGACCAGACCACCGCGCGCATGCAGGAGATCTACTCCGAGCCGATCAAGCCGGCCCTGGTGACCGAGCGTCTCGCCGAGATCCGCGCTGCCGGTGTCACCGTCGCCGCCGCCCTCTCGCCGCAGCGCACCCAGGAGCTGTACGAAACCGTCGTCGCCGCCGGCGTCGACCTGTTCGTGATCCGCGGCACCACGGTGTCCGCCGAGCACGTCTCCCGCAACCAGGAACCGTTGAACCTCAAGAAGTTCATCTACGACCTCGACGTGCCCGTCATCGTCGGCGGCGCCGCGACCTACACCGCGGCCCTGCACCTGATGCGCACCGGCGCAGCCGGCGTGCTCGTCGGCTTCGGCGGCGGCGCGGCATCCACGACCCGCACGAGCCTCGGCATCCACGCGCCGATGGCCACCGCCGTCGCCGACGTCGCCGGCGCCCGCCGCGACTACATGGACGAATCCGGCGGCCGCTACGTGCACGTCATCGCCGACGGCGGCCTCAGCACCTCCGGCGACATCGTCAAGGCCATCGCCTGCGGTGCGGATGCCGTGATGCTCGGCACCGCCCTCGCCCGCGCCACCGACGCCCCCGGCGGCGGCTTCCACTGGGGTGCGGAAGCGCACCACTCCCAGCTGCCGCGCGGCAAGCGGGTCGAGGTCGGCACCGTCGCGCCGCTCGAGGCGATCCTGTACGGACCGGCCCCGGTCGCCGACGGCACCGCGAACCTGGTCGGTGCGTTGCGCCGTTCGATGGCCACCACCGGATACAGCGGAATCAAAGAGTTTCAGCGGGTTGAGGTAGTTGTCGCGCCGTACTGAGTGAACTAGCGTCAAAGCAGGCACCACCGATGTTGATGGGAGTTTGCAGATGACGCACGATAATTCGGTGACTCGGTCCGGAAAGCTCGGGCCAGAGGAACGCGCGGCGGCGATCGAACGCCTCAAGGCCAAGGAAGTCGACATCCTCGTCGTCGGCGGCGGCATCGTCGGGGCCGGCAGCGCCCTGGATGCCGTCACCCGGGGACTCAGCGTCGGCATCCTCGAGGCCAGGGACTGGTCGTCGGGGACCTCCAGCCGGTCGTCGAAGCTGGTGCACGGCGGCATCCGCTACCTGGAACAGCTCGATTTTCGCCTGGTGCGGGAGGCGCTCACCGAACGTGGCCTGCTGCTCAAACGCATCGCCCCGCACCTGGTCAAGCCGGTGCGGTTTCTGTACCCGCTGAAGAAGCGCATCACCGAGCGGGCCTACGTGGGTGCCGGCATGCTGCTGTACGACACCCTGTCGTACCTCGGCGGCAGGCCGGGCGTGCCGCACCACAAGCACCTCAGCCGCAGCCAGGTGCAGAAGATGGTGCCGAGCCTGAACCACAACGCCCTCGTCGGCGGGATCACCTACTACGACGCCCAGGTGGACGACGCCCTCTACGTGGCCTCGCTGGTGCGCACCGCCTCGTTCTACGGCGCGCACGCCGCCAGCCGGGTGCGAGTGGAGGGGTTCATCAAGGTCGGCGAGCGGGTCGTCGGCGTGCAGGCCCACGACCTGCAGACCGGGGAACGTTTCGAGGTGCGGGCCAAGCAGGTGGTGAACGCCACCGGCGTTTGGACCGATGACACCCAGCGGATGGTGGGGGAGCGCGGCACCTTCAAGGTGCGCGCATCAAAGGGGGTGCACCTGGTGGTGCCCCGCGACCGGTTCCAGTCGGCGATGGGGCTGCTGCTGCGCACCGAGAAGAGTGTGCTCTTCGTCATCCCCTGGGGCCGGCACTGGCTGGTGGGCACCACCGACACCGACTGGCACCTCGACAAGGCCCACCCGGCGGCCACCGCGGCCGACATCGACTACCTGCTCGAGCACGTGAACTCGGTGCTGCAGGTGCCGCTCACCCGGGAGGACGTGGAGGGCGTGTACGCCGGGTTGCGGCCGCTGCTGGCCGGGGAGTCCGAGCAGACCTCGAAGCTGTCCCGCGAACACTTGGTCGGGCACTCGGTGCCGGGCCTGGTCGTGATCGCCGGCGGCAAGTGGACCACCTACCGGGTGATGGCCAAGGACGCGATCGACGCGGCAGTGGATGCCCTGGACGACCTGGTGCCCGCCTCCACCACCAAGGACATCCCGTTGCTGGGCGCGGAGGGGTACACGGCCGCCTGGAACAAGCGGGCCAAGATCGCCCGGGCGTTCAACCTGCACACCGTACGGATCGAGCACCTGCTCAACCGGTACGGCACCCTTACCGACGAGGTGCTCGACCTGATCAAGGAACGGCCAGAGCTCGCCGAACCGTTGCCCGGCGCCGACGACTACATTCAGGCGGAGGTGGTCTACGCCGCCAGTCACCTCGGCGCGCTGCACCTCGAGGATGTGCTCGCCCGGCGCACCCGGATCTCGATCGAGGCCTGGGATCGCGGGGTGTCCGCCGCGCCGGTCGCCGCCCGGCTGCTCGCCGGGGTGCTCGGCTGGGACGCCGAGCGGGAGGAGCGTGAGGTGTCGATCTACCTCAAGCGGGTCGCCGCGGAACGGGCCTCTCAGGCCGAGCCCGACGACGAGTCCGC
>Ga0247816_10000652_pt1 | contig 18989 bp, 18 predicted proteins | sample UWRJL209509C1_FD_179930 | JGI IMG/M metagenome (GOLD analysis project Ga0247816, IMG submission 179930) | Plant litter microbial communities from Arlington Agricultural Research Station in Wisconsin, United States - UWRJ-L209-509C-1 | ecosystem: Environmental > Terrestrial > Plant litter >...
CTCTAGCTAAACGTGTAATTGAATCAAGTAAAATTACTACATCTTTTTTCATTTCCACTAAACATTTAGCTTTTTCAATAACCATTTCAGCGACTTGAACATGCCTTGACGCTGGTTCATCAAAAGTAGAAGCAATAACTTCACCTTTAACTGAACGCTGCATTTCAGTTACTTCTTCAGGTCTTTCATCAATTAGTAATACTAGTAAAACTACATCGGGATGATTAGATGTAATTGCATGTGCAATATGCTGCAGCATTACAGTTTTTCCAGTTTTGGGCGGAGCAACTAATAATGCTCTTTGTCCGCGTCCAATAGGAGCTACTATATCAATTATTCTACCCGTAATATTTTCTTCAGACTTAATATCACGTTCAAGGCATAAAGTTCTATCCGGATGTAAAGGTGTTAAATTTTCAAACATAATACGATTTTTTATCGCATCAGGAGTATAGCCATTAATTTTATCAACTTTTACTAAAGCAAAATAACGTTCGCCTTCTTTAGGTACACGTACCTCGCCTTCTATAGTATCTCCTGTATGTAAATTAAATCTTCTAATTTGTGACGGGCTTACATATATATCATCAGTACTAGCTAAATATGAGGTTTCTGGTGAGCGTAAAAAGCCAAAGCCATCCGGTAATACTTCTAATGTCCCATCCCCATAAATAGGTTCGCCGTTTTTTGCATGTTTTTTTAGAATTGCAAACATTAGTTCTTGTTTTCTCATACGTTGAGCATTATCAATTTGTAAAGATATTGCCATATCAACTAATGCTGTTACGTGTAGAGATTTTAAATCGTTTAAATGCATATGTTATATATTTATGGTTAGGTTAATAATATTTTTTATGAGTTAATCATTAAAAAAAGGATTTAAAGTAATAGTATGTATTCTATCTGGGCCTGTTGAAACAATGTCAATATTAACTTCTAATAATTCTTGAATACGTTGTAAATATTTTATAGCTTGAGCCGGTAGCTCATTCCAGTTAGTGATACCGTAAGTTGATGTCTTCCAACCCTCTAAAACTTCAAATACTGGTTCACATTTGTTCAATTCAATAGAACCTTGAGGGCTGATATCATGTTTTTCACCATTGATTAAATAATGAGTACATAATTTAATTTCGCTTAATTTATCTAATACATCTAATTTAGTAATGCATAAACCGCGAATTCCATTAATTTGTACAGCTCGTTTTAAAGCAGGTAAGTCAATCCAGCCGGTTCTTCTTGGTCTGCCTGTTACTGAGCCAAATTCATTGCCTTCTTTAGCTAGAAATTTACCAATTTCATCTTGAGCATGCTCATTATCCGGATCATATAATTGGCTTGGAAAAGGTCCAGCACCTACACGACTGCAATAGGCTTTAACTATACCTAAAACATAATCAATTTGATGCATGCCAATTCCGCTGCCTATAGCTGCATTACCCGCTATACAATTACTTGAGGTAACAAAAGGATATGTGCCGTGATCTACATCTAACATAGTACCTTGAGCACCTTCAAAAATTACTTTGTGCTTATCTTTGTACAAATTATGTAGTCGAAGCGGAACATCGTCTATCATTAATAATAACTCTGACCTATGTAAAGTTATTTCTTCTAGTATAGTGTTATAATCAAGTTTTGCAATAGAAAAATAGTTTTCAAATAGAAAATTGTAATACTCTAAATTTTCTTTAATCTTTTGTTCTAAAGTCGGTAAATCTTTTAAATCTTGAATCCGTATTCCACGCCTTGCTACTTTATCTTCATAACATGGCCCAATTCCACGCCCTGTTGTACCAATTTTACAATCGCCTTTTGCAGTCTCACGAGCCTTATCTAGTGTTGCATGATATGGTAAAATTAAGTGAGTTGTCGGCGCAATTTTTAATCTAGTTTTAACACTAATTCCGCTATCTTCTAATTCTTTAATTTCATTAAATAAAGCTGTTGGCGATAAAACTACTCCAGATCCTATATAGCAAGTTACATGAGGATGCATTATTCCAGAGGGTATTAAACGTAAAACAGTTTTTTTGCCATTAATAATTAAGGTGTGTCCTGCATTATGACCGCCTTGAAAGCGTACAACAGCTGCACATTTTTCTGTCAGCCAGTCTACAATTTTACCTTTACCCTCATCGCCCCACTGCGTACCTAATATTAAAATATTTTGCATATATAGCCTTTTTGCCCTTTATTTTTTTACCATTGAAATTAAATATTTATTATTTGCCATTTATTATTGGTATTATTATTCTGTGCTAAAATTATTTGTTGATTAAATGTAAATTCATCTATATTTATGTCTTGTTCTAATTGAATCACAACTTTGCCGCACGAGCGTAATTCATTAATTAATTGTTCTAATTCATTATCTATAATCCATGGAGCTAATATTGCATGCGGTTTAATTTTTAAGTTAGATAATGGTGATATTTGACGTAAATTAATAGAAAAACCAGTAGCAGGCCGCAGCCGCCCAAATTCGCAGCTTACTTTATCATACCGCCCGCCTTTAGCAATTGGACTATGGGTTTTAGCATGATAAATATTATATGTTAAACCTGTATGATAATGATAGCCTTCAATATCTGTAATATCAATTATAACATTTTTTGCCCCAATAGCATTATAAATATCTATGATATCTTTGCATATTGAATTTAAAATAGGATATTTTAAACTAATTAAACTAATCTGCTCTATACTATGGATATTAATTAACTCAATAATGATTTGTTTAAATTCATGCTGTATTTTATTAATTGTATCAATGTCTTTAGCTAAAATAGCATTAAATAAATTAGATTCGGTATTTATCTTTAAATGATCTAAAAACCCCGCATGGCTAATTGATATATAGAAATCCTCAATGCCTGCAGCTTCTAAGGATTTTTGCATTAATCTAGCAATCTCAATATCTGCTTGAATTTTAGTTGTACCATAAATTTCTGCTCCAATTTGCAGCGGTGTTCTAGTTTCTTGATTATTATTGGATTTAGTATGTAAAGTTTCTCCTACATAACATAAACGTGTGATGCCTTTTCTATTTAATAAATGTGCATCAATTCTAGCAATTTGCGGTGTAATATCAGCACGAATACCCATAGTTTTTCCACTATGAACATCTAAAAGCTTAAAGGTTTTAACATCTAAATCTTTACCGGTACCGGTAAGAAGTGAATCTAAATACTCCAATATTGGCGGCATGACTAGTTCATAACCAAATAAGCGAAATTGGTCTAAAATACAACGCCGCATTTCTTCAATTTTTCTAGCTTCGCTAGGTAATACGTCAGACACGTATTCGGGTAACATCCATTTTGACATTAGTTGGAAAGATAATAGTTGAGTTGATGAATTTTTGTAAATATTTATAAGGATGCATGTATGCAGTTTACTTTATTTACATAAGATTTATATTTTTAATATAATTTCAGTAATATGTAATATAAGACATTGAATAAGTAAAATTATATATAGAATATTATTATCATGCAAGTGGTTTTACTTATTCAATTAAAATATGGAAATTTTGATATATAATTTAATAGTTTTAGGTAAGTATCCCCTCATAGCACGTAAGCTAAAACATACTAATAAATATTAGAAAAAATAACCAAAATAAGTATTTTTTATAGGATCAATATTAATATATTAGCACCTGACACTAGCTTACGTGCTATGAGGGGATACTTACCTATAAATAAGTTGTAACTGTTTAGATTTTCTAAATTTAGACTAATTAAAAAGGAAGCAAAATGAAAAATTATAAAAAATTATTAGCTGTTGGATTATTATGTTCAGTAAGTGCCTTACAAGCAGTTAATGCTCAAGATATAAATCAGCCGCAACAGCCTAAAGGTAATTCTTATGAAACTACGCAGCCTGAACAAACTATGCAGCAACAGCCTTTAGACTCATCTAATTCCCAATTAGGAACTAATCAACAAGTCACGCCAGAGTTAAATCAGCCCGTAGTTCAGCAAGTGCCTGCTGTAGAAATACAACAACCCACAGCTAATCAAGAAGTTAAATCTAATGATAGATTATCATATAACCAATTAACTCCAGAACTAAAAGAACAGATTAAAGACGTAAGATCCGGCAGTTAAGATTTTTAACCTAGAGACTATTTAAAGATTATTATCTAAAGAATTGTTGATAATATTTACTTTATAGTCTTTTTGTTATTTTATAGCATCATTCTGTACTGGTGTTTTTATTTTGCTATTAATTTTAGCCCGCTAAGGTTCACAAAATTTCTATAAATAATCTATATGATTCTTTTATCCATTTACGACAGTATTTATTCCCTAGATTTATTTTAATATTCTTTATAAATAAGCTATAATTTAAATCTATATATTAGATTTAAAAGCTTATGAAACGCCAAATATTAGTTACTTCTGCTCTTCCTTATGCTAACGGAAGTCTTCACATCGGTCATTTAGTAGAATATATTCAAACCGATATTTGGGTACGTTTTTTACGCCTCAAGGATAATGAGGTTTATTATGTAGGTGCTGATGATACTCATGGTACACCTATTATGCTTAGAGCTGAAAAAGAAGGTATTACGCCAGAAGTTTTAATTGGCAAAATGTGGATTGAACATAAAAAAGATTTTGATGATTTTTCAATTTCTTTTGATAATTATTACTCAACTCATAGTAAAGAAAATGAAGAATTAGCGACTTTATTTTATAATAATCTATTAGCTAATGGTTTTATTGAGCAAAGAGATATAGAGCAAGCTTATGATCCAATAAAAAATATGTTTTTACCTGATAGATTTATTAAAGGTGAATGTCCAAAATGTGCAGCTAAAGATCAGTATGGGGATAATTGTGAAGTATGCGGAGCTGCATATTTACCCACTGAACTTAAAAATGCTTATTCTGTAGTATCAGGCGCAACGCCGATTGCTAAGACTTCAACCCACTATTTTTTCAAATTATCTGACCCTAAAGCTATTGATTTTTTGCAAAATTGGGTAAAAAATCTGCAGCAGGAACAGGCTATAAATAAACTGCAAGAATGGTTAAAAGATGGTCAGCTGTCAGATTGGGATATTTCAAGAGATGAGCCTTATTTTGGTTTTAAAATTCCCAATACTGATAATAAATATTTTTATGTATGGTTAGATGCACCGGTTGGATATTATGCGAGTTTTAAGAATTTATGCGAGAAAAAAAATCTAGATTTTAATGAGTGGATAAAACCCGATAGCACAACTGAGCAATATCACTTTATTGGTAAAGATATTTTATATTTTCATAGTTTGTTTTGGCCTGCCATGTTAAAGTTTGCTGGATTTAGAACGCCAAGTAATGTTTTTGCACATGGATTTTTAACAGTTAATAATCAAAAAATGAGTAAATCACGCGGGACATTTATTACTGCTAGAAGTTATTTAGATAATTTAGACCCTGAATATTTACGTTATTATTTCGCAGCTAAATTAAATAGTAGTTTAGAAGATATTGATTTAAATCTAGAGGATTTCATTAATCGTGTCAATAGTGATTTAGTGGGTAAATATATTAATATTGCCAGTCGAGCTAGTAGTTTTATTAAACGCTTTGATAATAAAATAAATCCTAGCTTATTTAATCATGAGCTGCGTATTAATTTATTACAAGCTAAAGATGAAATTAGTGCTTTATATGAAGCACGTGAATATAGCAAAACTATCCGTAAAATTATGGATTTAACGGATAATATTAATTCTTATATTGATACACAAAAGCCATGGTCAATAGCTAAAGATGAAATGCGGCAAGTAGAACTGCATCAAATATGCAGTTTAATTTTAGAAGGATTTCGGATTATTACTATTTATCTAAAGCCAATTTTACCAAATTTAGCCGTTAAGGTAGAAAGTTTTTTAAATGTAACAGATTTAAAATGGAGTGATTTAGATAACAGTTTAAAAAATGATATTTGTAATTATCAACATTTAATGCAAAGAATAGAAAAAAATCAAATTGATAAAATGATAGAAGCTAATAAACCAGATATTATTAAGCAAGATGCAAGCCAAGAGGCTAATCAAAAAACAGCATTGCCCAGTAAAGAAGATACGCAAGATATTAAAAATAGTATTATAAATATTGATGATTTTGCTAAAATAGATTTACGTATTGCTAAAATTATTGATGCTAAAGAAGTTATTGGTTCTAAAAAATTACTACAATTAACGTTAGATGTAGGTGAAAAGGAATACAGAAATGTATTTTCCGGCATTAAATCCTCTTATAATGCTAGTGATATTATTGGAAAATATACAGTATTGGTAGCCAATTTAGCCCCTAGAAAAATGCAGTTTGGTATATCTCAAGGTATGGTTTTAGCAGCTAGTAATGAGAATGGTTTATATTTAATCGAAGCAGGAGCAGGTGCAGTTGCTGGTATGAAAGTAAGCTAATTTATGGTGAAATTAATTAATCCATTACTAGAGCAGTTACCTAGAGTAAGTAAAACATTTAATATAACTAATAAGAAAAATATTATTACGCATAATATTTTAATTGAGCCCTATGATATAAAAAATGCTGAATTAATTTTTCAATCTGTACAAACTTCTATAGAGCATTTAAAGCGGTTTATTTTACAAAATCAAACACAGTGGAAATTTGAGCAAATACAATCTGCTATAAATCAGGCGATGCTTGATTGGGATGCACAGAAAAATTATTATTTTAGTGTTAAAGATATTAATAGTAATAAAATAATTGGCAGTATTCTTTTAGCTGATATTAATCATGTACATAGATATGCTCATTTAGGCTGCTGGATTAGTAAGGACTATGTAGGCAGTGAAATAGCAGTCTTATCTTCGCTGTATATTTTATATTTGGGTATTAAACAAATGAAATTAATGCGTATTGAAATGGTAATTGATGTAAATAATAAGATAAGTTTTAATACTATGAAGCGCTTACCAGCTATATATGAGGGAATATTAAGAAATCGTTTATCAATTGATAATGAAGCCTTTGATGCACATGTGTTTTCAATTACACCCAATGAATTAGCTATAATTGAAAAACGGTTAGAATTTTTTATTGATAAATAATATTTGGTAAGTAAGTATCCCCTGACAACCAGTAAGGTACTGTCAGGTGTTAAAATATTGGCAGTAAGGATATAAAAAATACATGTTTTAGTTATTTATTTGCAATATTTATTAGTATGTTTTATCTTACTGGTTGTCAGGGGATACTTACTTACCTAATATTTTTCCATTGATTCCAAGCACCTAAAACTAGATTAGGATATTCAGAACGTCCTCTAGAGCCATTATATCTGCCTAATGCTAGAAAGAGAATGCCTTTTTCTCTATCAATATAATGTCTTAAAATAGTACAGCCGTACCGTAGATTAACCTGCATGTTAAATAAAGTATTAGGGTTACCATCTCCTATGGTTTTTGTCCAAAACGGCATTACCTGCATAAGTCCGCGCGCACCCACAACACTAATAGCATATTTTTTGAAACCGCTTTCTACTTGAATTAAACCTAAAACCATTTCAGGCTCAAGCCCAGAGCGTTTAGCTTCATAATATATACTATCAATCAGATCCGAACGCAGAATTTCATTAGGAATTTTTCTACTTAATTTATTACTAACTTTATTTTTCCAAATAATATAATTATTTCTATCTATAAAATTTGGAAATAGATAAGTTGTATTAATATTAGTAGAACCTTCAATTAATTTGCTTAATGCCTGCTTTACTGCATAGCTTAATTCTTCTTCTTTTTGGCCGCCTGCTAAGCAGATAGAACTAAGGAAGAGTAAACTTAAACATAATAATTTAATTCTCATAATCAATTTTATATTTTTAATATTTTTAAACTATTAGTTCCGCCGGCTTGTCCCATAGGATCTCCAACTGTAACGACAATAAAATCACCAGACTGCACTAAGTTATTTTTTTCTAAAAGTAATTGGGCATCTAAAATAGCATTTTCACGATCACTTTCTAATGGGGTATTTAAGGCATATACATTACGGTATAAAGCCATTTTACGTTGACTGGCTATATTTGGTGTAAGTGCAAAAATTGGAATTTTAATTTTTTTTCTACTCATCCACAAAGCTGTTGCACCTGATTCTGTAAGTGCTACTATAGCTTTAGCACCTAAATGAAATGCAGTAAATAATGCACCGTTAGCAATTGATTGGTCAATTCTAGCAAAAGTTCTATCTAGAAAATCTGTGTCTAAATTAATTACATCTGCTTTTTCAGCTTCGGTACAAATATTAGCTACTTGCTTTATAGTTTCAAGAGGATATTTTCCACTGGCTGTTTCTGCTGATAACATGACTGCATCAGTTCCATCTAGTACGGCATTAGCTACATCTGATACTTCAGCCCTAGTTGGTACTGGATTTAAAATCATTGATTCCATCATTTGAGTAGCAGTAATGACTAACTTATTACTTTCTCTTGCCATTTTTATCATTGATTTTTGCAAAGCTGGAACAGCCGCATTGCCTACTTCAACTGCTAAATCGCCTCTGGCTACCATTATTCCATCAGAAGTATTTATTATTTCTTGTAAATTATTGGGTTCAATAGCTTCAATACGCTCAATTTTAGCAATTAATTTAATTTTATGTCCGCTATTATTGCAGGCAATTTTAGTTAATTGTCTTGCCATTTCCATATCAGTTGGATTTTTAGGAAAACTAACAGCTATATAATCTACACCCATAAGAGCAGCAGTTTTTATATCATCCATATCTTTAGATGTAAGAGCTGGTGCTGATAGACCGCCGCCTTGTTTATTAATACCTTTATTATTAGATAATATGCCGCCTATTTCTACTTTAGTAATAATTTCATTACCAATAATTTTAGTAATAGATAATACAATTAGTCCATCATTAAGTAGTAATAAGTCATTAACTTTTACATCTCTAGTTAATTCTTTATAGTCTAAACCTACTCTTTCATCATTACCTAATTCGCAAGCTGCATCTAAAATAAAAGTACTTCCATCTATAAGTTCAGTTTGACCGTGTTCAAATTTGCCAATGCGGATTTTTGGTCCTTGCAAATCGGCCATAATAGCCACTTCTTTATTTACATTTAGGCTGGCTTGTCTTACTAATTCTGCTCTTTTAATATGATCACTAGCTAAACCATGTGAAAAATTTAATCTTACAACATCAACCCCTGCTTTTATCATATCCTGTAAAATTTCTAATGTACTAGATGCAGGTCCAATAGTAGCAACAATCTTAGTAGCGCGCATAATTTATTCCTTATAAAATATCATAAATACCATAGACATCAGCTAAAGTTTTTAATGCAGGAGAAAGAGATACCTGTAATGGATATTGATATTTATTAGCGATTCGCCTTAGACCTAATAGTAAAGCAAAAATACTTGAATCAAACTTAGTTGTTTGGTTAAAATCAATAGTTAATTTTTTTTCTTTCAGCAAAATATTCTTGCTTTGAACATAAATATTTTGAACATTATCATGAATTATGGTAGATATATTAAAATTTGTATTATCCATTTATTATAAATAATTAATTTAGAGTATGGTGATTTTTTATTTTAGCATATAAAAAATAAAAAAGCCCATTAAAATGAGCTAAGTATATAACTAAGTTCAATTATATTCTTTATTTTTCAAAACTTATATTTAAATAATAATTGTCTTTGATAGTTTGTATATAAGACTTTGCTCCAATTGGCAATGTAGCCTTTGCATAGCAGTGACCAAAAAGTAAATGGGTAAAAATAGGAATATTATAAGGTTTAAGCTTAAGCCTCCAGTAGCTAAGAAGTTCATCAAAATTATAGCCATTGTCATAACTAGTTAATTTATAACCGCTAAAATCTCCAAAGATAATGGCTTTTTGATTTTGTAAGATATTATTGTGATACAGTTGATATAACATTCTTTCAACTCTATATGGATGTTCATTGATATCTTCAAAAAATAAAATACCTCTAGTTTTTGGTAGATATTTAGTACCAATAATACTGCATAGCATAGCAAGGTTTCCGCCCCATAATATGCCGTCAATATTATAGTTTTGAGCATCTAATACATCTAATGCATTAATTTTATAACATAAATCTTGATTATTTATAGCTTTAGAAAAAGACTCAAGCATAAATGGATTAACATTCTCTACGCCAAAATCGCTAGTAAACATAGGTCCGGATAAACTAATTGTATTAGTTAAACTAAGTAACGCCAGATTAAATAAAGTAAAATCACTATGCCCAATGACTTTAAGATTATATTGATTAATAGTATCAGCAATCTGATGCCAATTAATTTGTTCTAAAATACGGCTTAAGCCATATCCGCCGCGAATTGGCATAATAATATTGTGACAAGTCGGCTGTATATCAAGATTACTAAATGAAAAATCTGCCAATCTTTGTGCATCAGTTCCGCCAAAACGCAGATATTTTCTATAGCCAATATCAATATTAGCAATGTTATAACCTAAGCTTTGCCATTGTTTGAGGGCTAATTCATATTTATCAGCAGGGCAGTATCCAGAAGGAGAAATAAGATTGAGATTAAATATCATAAAAATAACATTTGTAAATCATTTAAAAAACATAAGCCAAGTTTTGAAGGCCGAATAATATTATTTTTTACTTCTAATAAGTTTTTTTGTTGTGCTAGATTAATTTGTTCATCAATATAATGATAGCCTAAACTAGTATTACTAATAAAATTTTGTATACTTGAACCATTAATTAATCTTAATGAATTTAACATGTATTCAAAAGGTAATTCTTTAGCGGTAAGCCGTTTTTCTTCTATAATATGCCGCCCTTTTTGTGCATCAATAAGATTGATAGCTTGGCTAATATAGGTTTTAGGATGTTTATGTTTAACATAACGTATAATTTTATCACTAAAACTAATTTTACCATGTGCGCCGGCGCCAATACCAATATAATCTCCAAAATTCCAATAATTTAAATTATGTTTGCTTTCATAATTTTTTTTACTATAAGCAGAAATTTCATAGCGGTTATAATTATTATTATCTAAAGTTTGTATGACTAAATCATGCATATCAAAAGCACTATCATTATCAGGAATATTAGGCGGATATTTAGCAAAATATGTATTAGGTTCAAGCGTTAAATGGTAATAGGATAAATGATTAGTATCAAAACTAATGGCTTTTGATAAATCTTCTAAGCATTGATTAAGAGTTTGTTCTGGTAAGGCAAACATTAAATCTAAATTGATATTACTAAAATATTTTTGAGCTATTTCAATAGCATTTTGCGCTTGATAGTTATTATGAATACGCCCTAAAGATTTTAGATGCTTATCATTAAAACTTTGAATACCTAAAGAAATTCGATTAATTCCCAGATCAGCAAAAGCTTGAAATTTTTCACTATCAGTGCTTCCGGGGTTTGCTTCCATTGTAATCTCTTGGCAAGTGTGCATTGGCAATAAATTATTAAGCATTTGCATAATTTTTTTCATACCATTGACAGAAATTAAACTAGGAGTACCGCCTCCTATAAAGACACTATAAATTCTTCTGCCCCATATTAATGGTAAAGTTGCAATTAAATCATATTCTAAGGCAATTAGATAATTTTCTTCATCAATCGTATTTGCATCATGCGAGTTAAAATCACAATAAGGACATTTTTTTTCACACCAAGGAAAATGAATATATACACTAAGAGGAGGTAAAATAGAAAATTTTATTTCTTCTAACTCAAAATTATTTTTAGATTTAGAGTTATTCTTAATTATCAAAGGTACTTTATAGAGTATAGTATTCAAAATAGATTTTTATAAATAATAGTAAATAGAATAAGTAATAGAAAACTTACAAAGACCGCTTTCTAGTAAGATCTATAGTAAGTTTTAATGGCTGTTTAAAATTAATCAGTAGTTTTAACTACTCTATAGGCCATACCTTCGCTACTTAATTTTTTAGTAACATCATCAACTTCTTTTTTAGAATAATATGGTCCAACACGTACTCTATGTACCAATCCGCCTTCTCTTTCAGCTTGCGTAATCTGTGACTGCATACCCTGCATTAATAATACTGCCTTTTGTTTATCAGCTTGCTCTTCACTTTTAAATGAACCAACTTGTATATAAAATACGCCATCTTTTTCAGGCTTAGCTTTAACAACTTTTTCTTTATTTTGCTTTTGATTTAAAATGTTAGCAATTGGGTCAGTTTCAACATTTGGATTAGTCTCAGCTACAGGCTTTTTAGGCTTAGTATCTGGTGTTCTATCATTTATACTAATAGCTTCTTCAGTTGGAGTACCAATTTTCTTTTCTCCATATTTATCAATATATTCAGGCAGTTCTTTTTTTTGTTTTTTTGGCGGAGTAAGCTCTAAACCATTTTGAATAATATCTTCCATAGTTTGTTCGCTGGTTTTATTAGCTTTAGGGCTGCTGTTTTCTTTAGCTGTCTCACTTGACAACAAACTAGATTTTTTATCATCAACAGTTAATGGAACTTTACTTTGTAATGATTTATTAGGATCGACCGCAGCAGGCTGCTGAATCGTATCCTCTTGCATAGCTTGCTCATTAATAGGGGTAGTATTTTTGGTCATTAGCATAAAAGCAATTAATGCAGCAAAAACAGCAACCATTAAACCCAAAATTAATCCTAGAAGTACATGACCTTTATTAGTGGTATTACTCATAAATATTCCTTGTTAAAATTACATTTTGTTAGGTGAGCTTACACCTAGTAGATTTAAAGCATTATTAATAATTTGTTTAGTTGCAATTAACAATGCTAATCTAGCTATTTTTAAATTTTCATCTTCAACTAAAACTCTACAATGACTATAAAAGCTATGAAATAAACTAGCTAACTCTCTTAAATAAAATGCAATATTATGCGGAGCCATCTCTTTAGCACTTTGTTTTAAAAGTGATGGATACCAGCTTAATTTATTGATTAAATTTGATTCTTGTTCAGTTTGTAAAAAGAATAATACATTATTTTGTTTAATCTTATCAACTATAGTTGCATAATTTTCATTACTTTGTTCCAAAATTGATGCAATTCGTGCATGAGCGTATTGTATATAATACACTGGATTTTCTTCATTTTGCTTTAATGCCATATCTATATCAAATATAAATTCAGTATCTGCTTTTCTAGAAATTAAGAAAAATCTAACAGCATCACGCCCTTTTTGTAAATTAATAATATCCTGTTCTTGTCCGCTCCATTCTATTAAATCACGCAAAGTTACATATGAGCCGGCTCTTTTACTAATTTTTACTTCTTGGCCGTCTTTAACTATTGTTACCATTTTATGTAAAATATATTCAGGGAAATTTTTAGGAATATCTATTTCTAATGCTTGTAAACCTGCTCTTACACGTACAATCGTTCCATGATGGTCAAAACCTTGAATATTAATTGCTTCATTAAACCCGCGTTCAAATTTATTTACATGATATGCAATATCCGGCACAAAATAGGTATAGTTTCCATCACTTTTTTGCATTACTCTATCTTTATCATCGCCATAATCAGTAGTTTTTAAATATAATGCACTGCCTTTTTCTTCATCATTTTGTATATAAGTTTTTTTATTATCAGTGAGTTTTTTTACTATAGAATTAACTTTACCAGCGGTATATAAAGATGACTCAAGATAATAATTATCAAATTCAACTCCAAAAGCCTTTAAATCATTATCTTGCTCTTGCCTTAAATAAGCTACTGCAAAAGCTTGAATATCTTGTAAATTTTCAATATCCCCGCCAGAGGTTATACTTTTTATATCTTTAGCTTGAATAGTTTCTTGATTTAAATATGCTGTCGCAATATCATTTATATATTCGCCGTTATAAGCATCTTTTGACCACTGTGGGCTTTGGGGATTATAACCTTTAGCACGCATTTGTACAGATAGGGTTAAATTTTTAATTTGCACACCGGCATCATTATAATAAAATTCTTTATAAACATTATACCCTTGCGTTTTTAAAATATTAGCTAAGCAATCCCCTAACGCCGCTTGTCTGCCATGACCTACATGCAATGGTCCTGTTGGATTAGCCGATACAAATTCTAAAATAATATTTTTAGATAAATTATTATAGCCAAAATCACTTGGGTTATTAAAAATATCCTTAATAACTTGAGTTTTAGCGTTAGAAGTTAAAAATAAATTAATAAATCCAGGGCCTGCAATTTCATATTTTTCAATTAATTGCGTAAAATTTTCATCGTTAAGTAAAATTTCAATAATTTGCTGAGCAATTTCTCTTGGATTTTTTTTAGGTAGGCTAAGTCCTGATAATTTCAGTGCAATATTAGTTGCTATATCGCCATGCTGCTTATTTTTAGTTTCATCTAAAATAATATCAGACGCAGAATAACCTAAAATATTTATAGCTTTTTGAATTGAATTAGATAATTGAATTTGTTGTGTTAGTAACATAGAGATGTAAGATTTCAAAACGTGCTACATTATAACATGTTTAACTGCAAAATACTTGAATTATAATAATTATTAAAGGTAAGTATCCCCCTCATAGCACGTAAGCTTAAACATTTTAATAAACATGTATTAAAAATGTATAAACAGGTGTTTTTTATAGATTAACTGCCAAGATTTTAGCGGTTGACTGCACCTTACGTGCTATGAGGGGATACTTACCTTATTAAAAGTGTAAAATAAGTTTTAATGTTTACAGGGATTGACTAAATAAAAACATTAAACGAAAATTTTTAAAATTAGTCTATAATATTAATCAAAATAAAAAATAGGATAAACAATGATAAGCTTTGAATTAAAAAATTTTGCACATGTATCAATGTTAAAAGCCGCTGCAGAAGAAATATTTAAAATTTTAGGCAAAAATTTAGATGCATCTGGAGCTATGTTAGTTGAAGATATGCCTAAATATTTAGCTAAAATTGAAAGTGCTATAGAAGATGATAAACAATACCCGCAAGATATTGAGCATATTGATAATAATGGCAAAATAATGATAGAAACTAGAATAACTTTAAAACAAAAATCTTTTCCATTAAGAGAGCTTATGGAAAATGCTATTAAAACAGGGCAAAGTATAACTTATACATATTCTAAATATTAATTATAATATTTATTTAATCTCTAAGGGTTGAATTCCCCGCCCCTTGGGGCGTAGAATTTTGGTCATCAGGTTATTTTGTAATCAAGGCAAGACATATACTAAACTACATAAAAAAAGCCAAATAGAAATATTCTAGGCAATACCTCGCTGCTCTGTGGCGAGGTTGTTTATTTTTAGTAAATAAATTACATAAGTATTTCTGATAGTTTAGGATAATTTTTTTTCATAATAATGCAATTTGATTCATAAGTATTCCTTTAAAAATTAGGTAAGTATCCCCTCATAGCACGTAAGCTTAAACATTTTAATAAACATGTGTTAAAAATATCTAAATAGGTGTTTTTTATAGATTAACTACAGAATTTTAGCAGTTGACTGCACCTTACGTGCTATGAGGGGATACTTACCAAAAATTATTTTCTATCTACTCGTCTATGTTGCGGGCATAAAAATCCATTTTATGTACATGAAATTTTAGAATGGATAAATTAGCAATTCAAAGATGTGTGATAAAGCTTAAGAAGCCTCTTCAACCTTTATTGTAACTGTCTGATCGCCTAAATTATTACATAGTAAGCTATGAAGTTTGACAAAAATATCGCTATCTCTGGAATTTTGATTAGGGTTGTTGCCTTTAAGATGTTCATAATTTGAAGTATAAAGAGGATAATTATTTCCTTGTTTATCTATAGTTATACGGTATCCGTCGGTTCTTCTTAAGATTATAGATTTACCTTCAGCAGGCGGTATACGACCCTTTAACCTTAATTCTAAATCCTCTTTGGTAATTCCTCTTTGAAAATCAAATGAAAATGAATCTATAGACATAATATTACTTTTAAAGTTAAAAAACTATTATACTGCAGTTATTATTAAGCAGTAAATAATAAAAAATCTGATAAAATAAGATGTGCCGACAACTAGTGTACGCTAGGAAAACCTGCAGGTATTTCTATACATTCATCTATACTTTTGCTTATCTCCTGCTCTTCATTTGGATATATACGGTTAGCTCTCATATAGATTTACATAATTTATTCTATGTTGTATTATAATAAAATTAGGTAAGTATCCCCTCATAACAAGTAAGCTAGTGTCAGGTGCTAATATATTAATATTGATCCTATAAAAAATACATATTTTGGTATTTTTTGTAATATTTATTAGTATGTTTTAGCTTACTTGTTATGAGGGGATACTTACCTAAAATTATAATTTAGTGTTAGTTACTAAATATCGTAAAAAATGCTTTACTGATGAAATTTTAACTAGGCTGGAAATTATATTTAAAGAACTTTGTATAAAATGGGAAATTACATTAGAGGCTTTTAATGGAGAACAAGATCATATATATTTATTATTAAATTTACACCCAAATATTTTACCTAGCGTATTAATCAATAATCTAAAAACTGCTTCTAGTCGATTAATTAGAAAAGAATTTGCTCCTCATTTTGCTAAATTTTATTTGAAGCCAACTTTATGGACTAGAGCTTATTGCTTAATAGCTGCTGGCGGTGCTCCTTTAGATTTTCTAAAAGAATATATACAAACCTAAGTAATCACAAACTTGTTTTATAATGTATTTCAATTATTGAAATACATTACTTTGTGTGCTACCCATCTCACCATTAAATTGCTTTGCAATTATAGTGAGAGAATTCTGCACGATTAGTTAAATAAAGATATTAAATAAGGAAAATAATGAATAACACAGTTATATCAAATAATAATCACAATTCTGTTTTTTCTCACGTAAAAGACGTATCTAAACAAAAAATATTACGTCCTGCTCTATATTCTTTAACTGTTCCCATAAGTGCCGCTGCAGGTGTTGTAATAGGAGGAACTTTTACTTTATTAACTAACTCTTCAATAGGAATATATGGTTTATTTACAGGAATTTGTCATTTAAGAATGGATACTAAAATTTCTCCTAAAGGAATGATTTTTTTTAATAATGGAGGACCACCTTTTTGTCCACAAGGCTGGCATAAAAAATGGGGGATAAAAGATGGTATGAAAATGATTATTGACATTCCTGTTGAGACTATAAAAAATGGTTATGAATTAGGAGCAATATTCTCACAAAAAAATATTGATCTTGTTACAAACTTAACGCAGTAAAAATTGAAATGAATTTTATATTAATGCTAAAAGATATTTTAAAGATAATAAGTAGCTATACTATTTATTCGCAATTTTTAATTGCTCAACAATAAATTATAATAAAATAAGTATGACAAAAATATTAGTAGTCGGCTGCGGAGTAACAGGGTCTTCATTTGTTACTGCATTTATAAACAAGAGTAAAAAATTAGATATAGATAATATTGATATTGATATTATTAATAAAGATGATAATTTTGCTAAAGGTTTAGCCTATGGTAAGAACGCTTCTCCTTTTCATAGAATAAACATGAGAGCATTAACTATGAGTGTAAAGCCATTTAAGGAAAAGCATTTTTATAAGCAGCTTGCAAAAAATCAAGATAGTAAAATTAATATAATTGACGACAATTATTTTTATTCTAGATTAACCTTTGGGGAATATTCAAGTACCTATTATTTAAAAAAATTATCTAAAATTCAACAAAGAGAAAATATTAGATGTAATAATATTATTGATGAAATTATTGATATCAAAGATAATGGTTATAAGATTGAGGCTGTAAATAAAGAACAAAATATAACACAATATGATATAGCAGTAATTTGTATTGGAAATCAACCTGCTACTTCTTATCAATATCTTATAGGTAAAAAAGGTTATATACATGATGCATGGAATGAAGGTTTAAATAATATACCTGCAAATGAGCCTGTAGTAATTTTAGGTTCTGGCTTGACTTCTATAGACTTTTATTTAACTTTAAAAGAAAATAAACATCAAGGGAAAATATATTTTGTTTCAAATCATGGATTTCTTCCCAAGGTTAGACCTTTGCATATTTTACATAATTTAAAATTTCTAACAAAAGAATATTTAGAAGAGCAAATAAAAACTAATAAAGACAAACTTAGTCTTGAACAAATAATGCAGTTATTTTATAAAGAATTTGAAACAGAAAATATAAAATTTGATATTAATACTGTACTACAAGATTTATATTCAAAGTCTACACAAGAAATTTTACAACAAGATATTGCATATTCACAAAAACAATCGACATCTTTTTCTATTTTAAAAGCCATAGATGAAAATATTAGCATTATATGGAATTCTATGACAATAAAAGCACAACAAGAATTTGATAAAAAATTTAAAACTTTATGGTCAATTTATGATTATCCAATGCCGCAAATTAATGCCCAAATATTATTAGAGGCTATACGTAACGGTAATTTAGAAATAATAAAAGGTTTAGAAAGTGTAGTTTATACTGAAGAAGAAAAATTGTTTAAAATAAATTTTTGTTCAGAAAATCAATCTACTTTAAAAATTTCTCATGTAATTAATGCTACGGGAAATGGTATAAATGTAAATAATATTCAAAATCAATTTCTACAAAATACTTTAGCATCAAAAACCTTAATATCTCATCCTTTAGGCGGAATTGATGTAGATTTTGAAACAGGAAGAGTTAAAACTAAAGCTGGATTATCATCTAATATATTTTTTGCAGGATCTTTGACTAGAGGTGTACATTTTTATACAAATTCTGCTGTAGAGAATGCAAAAGCTAGTGCTAGAATAGCAGATTATATTATTAAAACATTGACACAATAATAAAATTTAAAAAGGATGAATATGAAAACATATCAAATTGGCTTATTTATGGGAAGTGATATTTCGTCTCATTTATTAATGAATAAATTAATACCTGAACTAAAAGCTCAAGGTCATACGCCTCATGTATATTT
>Ga0247816_10000653_pt1 | contig 18969 bp, 22 predicted proteins | sample UWRJL209509C1_FD_179930 | JGI IMG/M metagenome (GOLD analysis project Ga0247816, IMG submission 179930) | Plant litter microbial communities from Arlington Agricultural Research Station in Wisconsin, United States - UWRJ-L209-509C-1 | ecosystem: Environmental > Terrestrial > Plant litter >...
CGGGATCGACTTGACCGCGTGGTGGGGCGGTCGACTTCGGAACGGCATACGGCGCGCCAGTACCAGTCTGAGCAAGCTTAGTGTAATAATCCGTATAAGACGGAGTAGCAGGGGCTTTAGGTGGTGTCGGTTTCGGGGTAGGTTTAGCAGGCTGTTTAGCGGGTGGACTAAATAACTTCGCTACCGATTGGACCGCTTGGGCTATCCAGTTGAACATCGTTCGGTCCTCCTGTCGGTAAGTTTAATTGAGCGTCAGGCGCAGGAACAGCAGGATTAGCAACGGCGCCGTTTTCAGCTTGTTGCATTTGCGCTTGAGATGACAGAAGTTCACTCATACCGTGCGGGTTAAGTTTTGGATTGCTTGTTTCAGCTTCCAATAAATCAATCTCATCTTGTGGTGATAAGAATCCGAGTTCATCAAGACCAGTTGTCTTACTAATCGATCCGTCCCTCATCATATCCGCCATAAGTCGCTTGTATGTAATATCGTCCTTAGGAGTAACGGCACTTGTCGTCACGATATTGTGAGTAGTGACAAGATCTTCCTTGCGGAATTCGGTTTCGTACTGATTAACGTCATTCGTAAGTACGCCGTCTTGAGCGTATTTCTTTGACTTTGGCGCGTAAGTATCAAGCGAAATAGCTTCGCCAGACTTGAGCATAGTGCGATAAAGAATGATCGTCTTCTTATTGACGTTCTGTAAAAGACGCTTGTACGCCTTGTTTTGGTGGTCGATCTGACGAGTAGTCGGCTGGTAGTACATACCAAGTGCGTCACCAGAAGTGTTCGCGCCAGCTACGTTACCAAAAGCGGCTGGTGGGAATCCAGCAATATCTTGCATACGACCGTAAATATCAAGAATTGTCTTGTCGATCATAGCAGTTTCAGGAATCGTAAGAATTCCAAGTTCGCCATTCTCTTTAAGACCGATAAAGCCACCGTCCATAGATAGACCGTCTTTAACATCTTGAAGCTGATTATTGTTAATGTTTCGACCCCAGACAGCAGGGTTACCAAGTCGCGCCACGATATTTTGTCGTTGTCGCCAACACTCATTAAACTGAGCTTGCAAATCTTTCAAACGGCGCAAGAAGAAATCTCCACGATAATCGTTCGAAGCAAGGCGTAACGGCAAGGCAATATCAACAGGCATACAGCCGAGCATATGCTTATGAGAAGTCATCAAAAACTTATCACCGCACCAGCGTGTCATAGTGTCGTGGTCAACTCGTGTAACGACCATATAATATGGATCGTCAGTAATGTTGCTTGTTGAAATAGTGTCGTAGTCTTTCCAGTAATCCAATCCCTCAGCCCCAGATCCGCTTACATCAACGCCCCATTTACGTTTAATCGCGCTCTTTCGCATAGGAATCGCAGTCCAGAAAACCTCAGGCTCAGTACCCTGAAGATCTGAAGTCGTCCAATAGGCACGGCGTGGATCTATACGTTGATAGCGGACGCGCCTACTTTTGTAATCTACATCAGTGACGACAATCGCGCTACTCATCACAGTACCGTCAAAAGTAAGTTGACCCCAGAGTTGATCGGTGTCGTTTAAATCGTGAGAAGCGTACAATAATTTCTCAGTTTTAGAAGCACCCTCTCTGTTTTCAGGCAGGGCGGGTACATTGATCTTAGGAAATGTAGAAAGATAGAACCAGTTTTTGTCGGCAAAAGCCTGAAGCAAGTTTACGCCTACACGTTCGCGGGCGGGTGAGTTCGGTTTAGCCTTGAAATACACATTCGTTTCGTAAGCTTCGGCATAAAACTGCATAGATTCGTGATAATCATTCATTTCAATGCGTACTGCATTAAACTCGTTTTGCAACGATGATGTATCTGTTAGATCTACGCCTTGTTTCATTAACTTGAAGCCCCCACGAAACTAAATTTTGTATCAACACCTACGAAACTATCTTCGGGAGTGTACCGCTTCATCAAAAACATCATCACAACCATAACGGAATCTTGTACGATACCAGTATCTTTATACTTATATCCCTTGAATTCCTTGTATAATTGCTCGATTTTTGGTAACTCGATAGCTTCATTATCAACGGCGCGCGTCATATTTACAATAGCATTAGTTTTTACGCGACTACCAACTGTATCAGAAATGACTATCGCGGTCGAGTAGCCAGCAAGCTCCATAGTAAGCGCGTCCCCTGATCCAGTACCATCGTGGTACATATCAGCTTCGCCAAAATCGTAGTATGTTTTCATAATTTCCGCGATAACCATACCCCATTCAAAGATAGCGGGACGGATTCGCTGGTATTGAACAAGCTTCAGCTTGCCACTCTCATTATGATGAGCAAATACACCGATAACAGTCGGGTCTTTTTTACGTCCATAGTCAGTAATGACACAAAAATCAGAATAATTCTTCAATAATTCCTTATCCATAGTGAATAAATCACCATATCCGTCTTCATCTTGAGTTAAATAATTCTGAACGAACAGCTTACGCAGTTGTTTAGCAGATAATACCTTACCTGATCCTGATTCAAAGTTACATTCGTACTCTTTCATAAATGATGTTTCGCCCAGAGCCGCGAACGTCTTACGATACCACTTACCCTTACGCGCTTCATTGATCCAATGTTCTGAGCCCTTTTTATCGCCTGATAAGAAGCAAGCAAGAAATTCCTTGTAATAAGGATTGTACTCAGGCACAAACCACCACTCATACTGATGATAAGAAAAGCCCATATCTTCGTGATTCTCGCACATTTCCTCAAACCGAGTGCCACTTTCAGGGGTAGAAAAGATAGTCATTCGTCCACCTGATCGGCTGATCGTAGGAAATGACCCCTCAAAGATCTGTTTCATATACTGAACGAAAGCGGCTTCGTCAATATACAGGTGAGAAGCAGTAAATGAACGACCTGATCCCTTGCCTGATGTCAAAACACGGAACTTATTTCCGTTTTCCAGCTTACAATAGCCAGTATTTCGCTTCACATAAGGCGACCAATCAGGGTCTTTGTCTTTCACACTGTCATACGCAAGATAAAACTTCTCCATAATACCGACAGCTTCCACTTCACTCTTACTGATAACGATAATCGTTTCATTCTTGCCGTGAATCATCGACATAGGAATCTCACCAGCACCCGCACACGTTGTATAACCCGACTGTCGGGTTTTATTCATAAGCCTAAATTGTTCGCTATCTACAAGCCAGTTTTGTTGCGACCAGTACGGTTCAAAGGCAAAATCACCCCTTTTTTCTAAACGGATCAAAGGCTGGTACTCTAGCACCCACGCTAGCGGATTCGTCTTCGCTAACTCTTGACGATCGTGCTTCGACCCCATTTTCAACCATACGCTTCTCTCTAACTCTTGCTCTAGCTTCAGTTCGTTTTTCATTAGATCCTAACCCCTGTTTCTCCAATTCAGTATATATCGCTTCCATATCTTTCAATAGTGAGAAGTATTCTTTCGGTGCGATAAATGTTGGATCGGTTTTTAAGTGCTTCTCGATATTCGTGATGAGCCATAACTGCTTGCGCGCGCGCCAGACAAGCGGTAACTGAGGGACGATGAGCGGGATCTGATTCAATGACTTGTATTTGATGTCATCTTTCGGCTTAGTCGTAACGATACCAGCCCGCCGTTTCTTTTCACTCTCAGGAAGTCGAGGACGACCGCGCCCCCGCTTCGGCAACGGCTGATTAACAGGTGTATTATCGTTTTCGTTCATCGTCTACCTTTGTATCAACAGGTTTACTACAGAACCAGCACTTCTTTGCCTTGCTTCCGACCGCTTGGTGGGTTGAACAATTCTTACATATACGAACAAAACTTCTACGACTAATGACCGTAATCTTCTTTTTATCCCACTCCTTACGTTTCCACCCCATAACATCACTCACATCGACCTTTTAAGTTGAGGTTTATCAGTATCATCAAGTCCCCGCACTTCCTGTCCAGTTTCTTTTTCGATTTTTTTCTTTAATTGAGAAACAACAGTTTCATCTCTCGCTTCAGCCATTAGGACATAAAAGCGTCCGCGCTTACTATCATTCAATTCAATAATAGATCCAACATTCATCTTCCTTTTAAATGTAGCTGGTGAGTGAAAACGAACGTAGCCGTCCACGCCAAAAGCATTTTTGAAAAATGATACCATTTCATCTTTATTTTTACTCATAGTGCGTATTCCTTTTTTTAATTTATAAGTTTATTTAATCATAAAAAATATAAATAAAATATCCATTGTCAATAGACTATTAAATAACCCCTATAAAACCATACTAATTTATCTGAACACTTATACACAGACACACATAAACACAAAGACACCTATACCCCCAATTCCTAGAGATAGAACTATATTATATATATATTCTTATGCCTACCATATACCATACGCTATGGCTTAGAGTAATAGTAATAGAGGATAGATAGATAACAGTAGTAGTAATGATGTAATGAATGAATGAATAGTTATATGTTATGGATAAGATAACTTATTAACTATGAATATATATATTATATAAGACGAATGATAAGCTTCAGTCACTCTCGTTCCTTTCCGCTTCCTTAATGGAAATTATAACGATTGCAGAAAATCCTGCATATGGTGGAATAAACATCGAACAAAAATAGAACACAGGGTAGGAGTACGCACATACTACAAGATTCCCTGTGTTCCGTACTCATAATACTATGGTTCGATTGAACTCTACAGAGTGCGACAATGGGTCGGGTGAAATAGATCCACGCCCTCGCGCGATCTCTTCACCCTCCGCCTATTGTCTATCAGTACACGGAAGATGTAATTTACCAGTAAGGATAAAAAGGCGGAGCTTCTTAGAAAGAACAAAACTAGAACAAACGATGTCGATTCTACATAATCTTAATTCATTAAATACTTGACTAGTCACTATCACTAGTGCTATAATTAAAGAGTAATAAACAGGAGAACGCACACTCAATGAATACACTAATAACAATCAACGATAGTATGAGCCTAGATGAAAAGCTCAAAGCTATTGACGAAGCTATAGCTAATAATCAAGCTAATCCAATATGGATAGACGGTGAGCAACAAGCTCCAGTCGATCCCGCTTCGCTCGTAATGTGTGACGGCTGTCAGTAATGTTCAAGCTTCACGCAATAATAGCCCGCTGGCTAGCTAAACCATAATAAAGAAAGACAAATATAATGACTGAAAACAAAAAACTTGACGTTCTAATCATCATCGGACTGATCGTCATCGCCGTAGTATTAACAATCGTAACTCCCAGCGGTCCCGCTTGTATGGAAACTGGACACGGTTACAACTGCACCCAAGCAGACTTCGACAACTTTAAGGAGAACAACTAACGTGAACGACACTACCAAAAACCCACTACAAATGATCGATGTAAAGTACTTCGGACCAAGCAACACCAAAGGCGCGCGCGTCAAGCTTACCGATCTACGATTCGATGAATCAATCACAATTCCGTGGGACTACACATACAATACAGCCCTCGGCGTAGCCCTCAACTATCTCAAAACCGAAACGACTATGAAACCATACGGACACGGCGTAACTAAAGAGCATTTCTTTATCGTTGTTAAGCCTGTTGACCACAGTTTCAAGTCAATCAAAGAACACAAAAAACACTAACAAGCGCGGGAGCTAAAAACTCCCTCGCCCTTTCAGGAGGATCAGCGCAGTGAGTATACCTAGAAAGATCATAATCAAGAAATCAAGATCGAAAATCTATAAAATTCCAGTAGAATTTCACGAATCTTGGAAAGAATTTATAAAAACGAAAGGAAAATATGGAAAACGAAATCGAAATTCAGATAACTCAGGAGATGATAAAGGAAGCAGTGTCGAAATGGGTGAACGACAACGTACTAACATACAGCGTCAAAAGCCGTCCCGACCAAGTTACTTTAATCACCACATCAAACAAGCCAACAGCAATTTTAACAGTTACAAAGGAAAAATAGTCTTATGGTACAACCAATTACCGTCCAAAAACTTAACAATCTCACTCAGCGTGTCGAATTTATCCTCGACCGATACCCCGAAACGCGAAATAGTGACTTGGAGCTACAAGCTCAAGTATGTATACAATTCTATCCGCCTTTTGAAAGTGCTATTTATAACTGGCGCGACTTTGTGTCTGTTATGCGTAGCTTGCCTACTCTCGATTTTATCGCACGAGCAAGGCGTAAAGTTATTCAAAAAAACGACTACAAAAAGTATCTCCCTACTATAAAAGAAGTAGCAATCGCCCGCGGGATCAACGAAGCCGTATGGACCGAGTACGCACAGCAATCAGACATTCCACGAATGAACACCGCCAGCAACTATCCACCCGAAGTCCAACACGACCTTGAAACGACTGGACGGACTGGAATAGACGACTGATGATTCAAGTCGGATTCTCTATCAACCCATATGTTGTAGCGTTACCACGCGGAATAGCCAAAGACTACAGCGAACACGGCGACCACGCCCACAATGCAACCATTATCTCGATCTTATTCTTCCATTTTGCGATAGATAAGATAGAAAGGATAATCGAATAATATGCCAATTCAATACGATATAAACTCAATACGTCAGGATCTTGATAGACCTGAAAATAAGGAACTCGCGGACGTTATATCCAAAGATCTACGATACCTTATGAATCAATCTAAAGGGTTACAAGCCAACAGCAAAGAATATCTGTTGTTGTCCACCGTACAACGTATGGTCAAGATCGTTCACGAATTCCCTATGATGATTGACGGTCGAAACAATCAGACAGATAATAGCGATGTACCATTTTAGAAAGGAGTACGCAATATGCTTATAAAATCAGGTGACAAAATCGAAGTAACTCACAAAGGCGGAGCTAAAACGAAAGCTTTTATCCTCCAAGACTTCGACACCGAGAAGCCAAGCGAAACAGTCAAGATCCGCGGGATCGGCAAAGTCGGCACTAAAAAAGAGATCGGAGCTGAATACGAACTCAGCAACGATGAAATAACGATCGTCAAGATCGAGGAAGAACAATCCAATGCAAGTTAATGTTATTAAAACAGCCCAAGACGGTACAATCACCAAAGAAACAGTTGAGGTCAAAGGCGTAGCTAAGTCGGAGCTTACTATCGCTGAAAACTGGCGTGAGTTTGACGGAATTCTCGTTGATCGCACCGAAAAAGCCCTCAAAATGAAAGACGGCAAAGAACTAAGCCAATACATCTATAACGATGAGCAAGACAGTCGCGGAACTCAGTTGAATCTTGAAACATTCAGCCCGACCGATGACGGAATCTTATCACAGCTTATGGAAGACAAGAAAAAAAATATACACCTTTACTATGAGATCCACACCGACAATTATGGTACTAAGTTCAGGATCAAAGCGATCGAACTACCAGACGGAACGTGGACCGCGCCAAAAGCCAAAGAAGCGTGGAAAAAAGGCAACGCCGTAAACAATCGTGCGCTTGCAGTACAGTCAGCTTCAGCCCTATTTATGGGATCTTGTGTCGCAGACGGCAAAGAGCAAAACGAAGCAGTTGTTGCGGAAGTACTCGCAATAGCCGATAAGTTGTACGAATGGATCAAGTCAGAATAAGCCTGAGAGCCTTATGAGATCAAAGAAGCCCCAGTGCGTAAGGGGCTTCTTTTTTTGTAGCGCAGTGAGTATTACTCGTCAGTTTTTTCGTCAGCAGTCTTAATTTGAGCCGCGCCAGTCCAAATTTCACCAGAAATCGGAGGATTGACCGTTTCTAAGGGCGCAGGAGAGCCGTTAGTTGTTGTAGTTGATATAGTAGTCGTCTTTGCGCGAGAAACAACGTCCGCCGTACCCTCTGCTACGATCCAAGTAGCTAACGGCGCAAGTATAAGCGCAATTTGTGCTTCAGTAAGTCCGAGATCAAAAATGTAGCTACAAGCCACGAGAACCGAGCTAACAACCGCGACAATAAACTTACGAGTAAGCATACTCTCAATCAAAGCGTCCAATCGAGCTTTAGTCTTTGACATTATGCTACCCGCCTATAGACTTCAACTTTTTCAAACTTAGCAGAATCACCAGTCGGCGCAGGCTTTTGAGTAATCCAAAACTGAACCATTTGAGGATAATGACTAACAATCGGTTGACCAACGAACGCAGAATTATAATTGTCCCAGCCAACGTAACCTTGAATACCACTGATACCGTCAGCAACAGCAGATTCCATTTCCTTACTGATCCGCGGAGCTTGACCGCCCCAGAAACCAGTCATAGCATCCAATACGTCCTGAGTAGATTCACGACCAGTAAATTGATAATTATAATTCTCACCAGGAGCGTAACCAGTAACGCCCTGAGCTAACACGATCTCTTGTTCTTTAGTAATTTTACTCATATCTTCTCCCTCTACAATCCTTATATTTGATAAATCTTCAGCCCAGCCAACGTAAATCATTCCACCGCCAAACGCCTTAACCAGCGCGTCAACTGAGTTAAATACAGACTTGCCGTTACCTTTTAATGGTGAAGAATAAATCTTACCGTCAGCACCGCGGACAGCAACGTGTCCATATTGCGCGCGACCCGATCCAACATCACCCCACCAATCGAAGAAAACAGGTACAGCAACACCAGCAGGAAAGTTACGATCAGCGTGAGGAAACTTAGTTCCTTTCCACGCTTTCCAAGCAGTAGGATAAACCGCCTTGATATTAAACACCTTGTCAGCGAAGCGCAAGCACCAGCCAGCGTCATCGCTTACATTGAAATTCGGATTCCGTAGTTGTTTCATATGCGCTCCCTACTTAATGACTTGATTATATACCACGCAGTTAAAGAAGCGGATAACGTACCGACAACAAGCGACAGCAAGCGGGGCGCGTCCAACATCACCAGTATTAAAGATAAAGCATATGATACAGCCATAACCATAACAAGGATATTGCGTTTCTTTATAGCCCAGAATAAAACAAATGCAAAAATGATAATACGAATACCATAATTCAGATAAATAATGTGATCGCTAACAATGTCCATAAAACCTACTTTCCAGCAAAGGTCATAATGATCGCAAGTGCCGACCCTACAAGACCCAGCGCAATAATTATAATTTTAGTGAGATCAGGTGGATTACCACCAGTCTTAGATTCTGCAGGAGCTTTCATTCGAGCAACATATTGGTCCACCGCCTGTACGCCAGTCTTCCAAGTTTTAAGTTCCTGAATGTCGGTTTCGTGACGGTTCAGGGTAGTATTAACAGTCCGTAACTCGCGGAAAATATCGCGGTTAGTAGGATTTTTAGGATATGTGTCTTCGTTATCCATTACTGGTATTGCCTTTCTATCGTGAGAGATCGTTCATAAATAATCACAGCCGAACCAGTTGAAGCAATACACTGCATTTCGAAACTATGAACACCAGCAGGCGGAGTATAGTTGAACTCAAAAACGTGATTCGTCTTCGGATATTCAGCACCAGAGTAAGGCGAAGTAAATTCAACATAAGGCGCAGGATTCATAACAGTCACACCGTCCATAACAACACGCATACGAAACCAGCGCGAAGCACCAGAGCCACCGTTACCCTGATTCACAATAGCGCGGAAAGACATTTCGCCACCGTCACAAATAACACCAGAAGCGGAAGCATAGTTTTGATAAGCACCACCGTTCATAACTTCATTTGTAGTCAGACCGCGGGCTATGATCTTCTTAGGTTGATCTTTATTCTTCAAAGCTTCAGCAACAGAAACAATCGCTTGCTCGATACCGAAACTGTTAGATTGAGTTGGATCATCTTGATTCATTATCTGATAGCCTTTCTACGCCTTACGCCTTTAGTTTTTGTTACCGTAGTCTTAGCACGGAATCGTCTTCGGTTAGTTGTGCGCAAACCTTTAAGGTCGTCAATCGACTTATCATTTGCTGTCACTATTCTACCACCTCGTCCAGTAACCTGAGCTAGCAAAGGCTCTTTAATGAAAAGGTCGATGATGTTAGCTTCAATCTCATAATCCCACCAAGCCAAAACGGTATAGCCCATAAGGTTATACAACGCTTGCTTATACGCGTCAGATTCAATAGATTCAGGCTTACTATGGAAGTAGACACCTTGAACCTCAATAATAATCTTCTGATCGGGAAGAACAAAGTCAGGGCGATATTCCTTACTAATCTGAAGCAAAGGCAGATTCACCAAAACCATAGATTGAAAGTAAAAGTTGATACCGCGGTACATAAGTTGAGCGTAAACCATTTTCTCAGGACGAGTACCCATAATTGTAGGATATGGATCGATCCATTCACGATTAAAAACGCGTTGTCGACCAGCGCGCCGTACACGTTCCTTTTGCGCTAGAGGATTCCGCGTTCTATCTACAAACCGTGGCATATTATACCTCTCGGACTACGACAGTAATCTGAGCTTCAGGCGGTGAACCCGCTTGTGGCGCAAATGTCGGAATGACACGCGCATTGAAACTATCAACAATCGCGTTATAAGTTGAACCGTCAAGATCAGTAAAGGTAAACACAGCTTGTGAGTTACGGAGTGTTTCGATATTCGTGAGATAAGTAAGCGTATTATTCGTAGGCTGGTCGATAGAGTTGACCGCAGGGTTGAGCATTAAATTCCATTGTCGGCGGTACTCAGGTTGAGTAATGTAATAAAACGATACAGACTGGAAATGAACATTCTTACCACCTATAGTGACGCGGAAGAACAATCGAGTAGCGGACGGAATAGCAACGTCAAGGTTACCACTATAAATATAATTATCACCAGTAAACGTCTTAAACAAAGTCCAAGCACTTGTTTCGTTGATCTTATACCAAAGTTTAATATCTGAAGCGGGTGTAGTAAGATTCACAGTCTTCAAAAACTCAAGACGAACACGGCGGATCAACTTGTTAATACTCGGAAGCTTCATAGATTCGTCATTGAAAACAAACTCAACAGGATCAACAGGATCATTGTCGATCTGAAGCAGTGTCGCAAAGTTCTCGCTAACGTAAGAAACAGAAGCCCAAGTTGAACACATAATCATCGGACCTTTGTAAGTAGGCAAAACGTAAAAGCTTGTGAATTTTCCGTGAGGTTCATTGTAAGTAGGTTGACGGAGAAGCGTGAGGTTTACGCCGTCATACTCCCAGATTCGCGCACCTACCTGATAAAAACGCTGAGTAAGATCAGACTTCTTAGAAATCTCATCACTCTCACCAGCAATCGTACTGAGGTAAAGCTTGTCGTCAATCACAGAAGCAGACTGGAAAAAAGTATTCTTAGGGAACTCAATAATCTTCTCAAGAGTTGAACCGTTAAAGCGATATAGATTCGGTCCTTTATTCGTATAAATATAACCGCCAGTAGCAACGACAAACTTAAAGTTCTGAGTATGCTTACTCTCAGTATTCAAAACCTCATAAGCACGAACACCGTCAAACGCCCAAAGACCACCGCGAAGACCAAAATACGCACGACCGTTCAGTTGCGCAATAGGGTACGGCATCCAGCCGTAATTCTGATCAGCGTCATAAATCTTAGTAACGGCAGTAAGAATTTCCTGAGTAGGTGAGCCAATGTATTCGATGATAATACCGTTCGTATCAACGTGATACATACGAGCGTTCAAGTTAAAGATCTGTTGATAAGCAGAAGTAGAGCCAGTTACCTTAGTCAAAACATACGAAGCATTGATGTACCAAAGACCAGGACCGAACATATTAGAAACATAAAGCACGTTATCTTTTCGGGCAAAGCTAGTAATAATTTGCGAGTGAAAAGCGTCCGCGGCTGAAGCAGGAACAGTGATCGCAATAATCGTATTCGTGCCAGGATCAAAACGGTAAAGATAATTCTTGTTAGCAGTACGATAGGCAAAAATCGTCTGATCGTGCCAAACATCATACGCGGTAAGATCGTTTAAATCGCCAGAGCCAGAAAGCACTTGCACCATAGCAGTAGTAGGAATGTCAGTCGCAGGGTAAGGCGCGCGCATTACACCGTTCGGATAATCGGCAACACCTTGAACCGTATAAGGAGAAAAATCAGTTTTCTCTCCAGCAAACGAACCAAAATCATTCGCCTTAAAAGTAAGCGTTTTAAGCAAAGTAAGATCTGATTCATCTTCAGCACCAGAACCGAAGCGTGGACCGAAAACAGACTGATCCGACTTATCGTAAGATACAACATTGTACGGAACAGCGTTAATTTGAACTTTAGCAGTGTCTTGCATTAGCCTAGTGACTCCCCGCCACCAATGAGAACGAGCGCACGGCGAGCTTTTTCTTCATAAAATCCAGCGAGGTCGAGCATATTATCAACAGCCCGCGCACCATTACTTTGAGCGTAAATGTTATATCGTGACTTATCGCCAGCAAGCATAGTAGCAAACTCAGCACAGGCAAGTTCAATCAGCGGTCGCTTGTATGGATATGGAATGTTGGCAAGATCACCAATGACGTATGGAACTTTCAGGTGTAGGCGGATAGACGTTGAAGCGTCTAGCCAACTACGCAAATAAATTACATCACCAATCTTTGAGTAGTCGTCATATTTTTGCCAAAGCCCAGACGAGCCCTTTACATAAATCTTCTCAAGATCCGCGCCAGCCGTAGGGATAGTCAGACTATCCGTTGAGCTGGTCGCGGTTAATGAGGTGTCCGTTACAGACTTTTTAATATAAGGTGACAGTGATTCAACCGCAATAACAACACATTCGTCAATGTCGGCGTTTAAAGCAGATCCGACAATACGGAATTTCCGTACGACTTCAGCGCGCATATTAGTTGGATTCATCTATCATTCCCCCCTTATATTTTTTATGAGTAAGCAGGTGCTTTTTCGAGTGATTCGGTTTCTTTCGTGAATTCCTTTTCACTAATAACTTCAATGTTGCCAAGTGATTCACATCGCTCAACAATCTCTTTGTCATCAGTAGCCAAGAATCCGACCTTTACCTTGTCACCCTTATAGGTGTCGTAGTAAGGAACGAATCGGACAGTTGTACCGTCCTCTTTCACGATAGTAAGACCAGCGTACTCAGGTGATCGCAGATAGGTAAGACCAGTCGCTTTCGCCTTTTCATCAGCCTTAGCTTGCTTTTCAGCGTCAGCCTTAGCTTTATCAGCCGCCTTTTTTGCTTCAGCTTCTTGAGCTTTAGCTTCGTTAGCGCGCTTTTCCTCATCGGTAAGCGCGCCGACTTTTGGATCTGTATTTGGTTTAGTAGCCATATATAGATTTCCTTTCTATCGGGTTAAGTTAATCGGATCAGTTTCGCGTGTCCAGCTTCAAGCTCAACAACAAGCGTGTAGTGACCACGGAGGATCTTACGCTTACCGCTAGCACCAGGAGCAGTAGCTTCAACAATCGCAAGACGACCGTTTACACCATTGTTCTCAAGTGGCAAGAGAGCTAATTTGCTTGAATCAAGAATGTACAATTCGCTATCAAGGATAGAGAAGTCCACGATGATGTCCAAGTCATTTTCAGAAGCGGCTGAACGCCATTTCTTGTAGACAGGGTTACCACCAGTATCTTCGTCCTTAGTGATTTGCATATAAGTAATATCAAGCGCACCAAGCTTCAAGTAACGAGCAGGCGACATAACGATAACGTCAGGTGTACCACCAGCGTTCATCAGACCGAGAATAGCGGTGTCGATATTCGCGTTCGTCATAGCACCGTTGATGTCGTAGACGTTAGTTGTTAAGAAGCTGTCAACTCCACCCATATAGTGAACAGGGCGACCGTTACGAGTAGTCGAACCACGAATACCCTTGAATACTGATTGCGCAAAAGTCTTCCAGAAGAAAGCAGTAATACGTTCTAGTTGAGCAGAGAAAGGGTTACCGATCTCGCTAGAAAGTTGTGCAATTTCCTTGTCAGACATTTCAACAGCAGATTCAAAAGTTTGAACGAAGTTGTAAAGCTGTACGGCGTTAGTTGATAGAGCTTCAGGACCAGTACCATATTCTTCACCAGCATAACCGAGGTTAAGGGCAAATTGCGCAGTGTGAGCCGCGCCAGTAGTACCAAGTTGCGCACGAGCAATCGCAAGTACAGTCGCGTTAGTACGCGCCGTAACAATCACGATTTCGTTTTCGATACGAAGTTCAGTACCGATAGGGTAGACAGATGTATTCGCAACTGTCAAAGCAGTACCAGAGCCGTCAGCTAGGGTAACAACTTCTCGGCGTGGTGGAAGCGAAGTTTCGTGCCATTCGTGTTTGTAGCTTTTCGCTACTTTATCTTTACCAGCGCGACCATTTTCGAGCAGGTTTTTGACAAAACGAATACCGTTGTGTCGTGGGTTCAAATAGTGAATACCCTCTTCAATGTCTAAGATATGATCATTAGCATTGGTAGCGGTAGTTCGTGTTCCAGTTTCCATAATGTGTTATCTCACTTTCTTGTACGAGTTGATTGAATCCGAAGAAACTCGCCAAAACTACGAGGACCAGGCTTGATTTTTGCTTTTTCAGCAGTCTTCTCGTCTTCGGTCATAGATTGGTCAGGCACTTCGCGTACTGAAGCAAGAGTACTCTGTCTTATATCTTCGTGCTTTTTTTGCAAGTGTTTCGCAACTCGCTCAAAGTCATCGGGTGAGCTAACAAGCTCTTTAAGATCTTCGGCAGTAACATCGGGATATGTGTCCTTATTCTCAGCGATAAACTCACTGGTCATTCGTTCACGCATACTTTCACCAGCAACACTCTCCAAAAACGCAAGTCTTTGATCGGTTTCAGATAATTGGCTTTCAGCCTTATCAGCCCTTGATTGCTGTTCGCGGTATGCTTCCGCTTGTTTTTCCGCGTCTGTTTTGACAGGTAAACCGTCACCCTTACCCTTATCGTCAGTGGTCACAGGCGGAACATTTAATCCGTCTGAACTTGGCGGGGTAACAACAGGTGGATTTTTATCGTCCATAATGCGTTGTTCTCCTTACTTTTTTAATGTACGTTTTAATCATAGAACAAAAAAGAAACAAAAGATATATTAACGCTTGTATTTTAAAGTGAATGATGATCGGTCGCTCATACGCTTAGCCCAATCCTGATCCTTTAAAGCTTGTCCTTTACGCAGAGCAAAGAAAGCGGCAAAGTCGGCATTACCGAGGGCGCGCGTCTTACGATCAAGCTTTACCTTGTCCATAATAACGTCCCATTCCTCTTGAGTTTTCGGCGCGTCATTCGCGTGTTTGTTGTACTTCGGATTATCAGCAAGCAACTGCTTACGATCCTTATTCGAGGAAGCGAAATACTTAGCCCAAAACTTGGCAGATTCAGAATCTTTCTTAGTGCCGTAAGACTTCAGATATGACGACCAATCGCCAGACGTTTTCGCCTTGTTATAATCAGCTTGCTTTTGTGACTTGAAGCCGTATTTCTTCGTATACTCAGACCAGTCACCAGAAGCCTTAGCTTTCTTGTAGTCGATAGATTTCTGAGAAGTGCCACCAGAACCGTACTTATTGTACTGAGGGTTATCAGCCAAAAGCTTTCGTTGTTGATCCTTTGAAGATCCCCAATACTTATTCCAAAATTCTTTCGTGACAGCTTTCTGTCGGCTTTCAGGTCCGAACCAATCAGGTAGACCGTCAGCAATAAACGGATTACCAAGAATCACTTTACTGTCGACAATATCTTTCATCTTGTTTTTAACCCAGATGTTTCGATTACCGTCTTGAGGTAAATTGTGGTACTCAGTCCAAAACTCATTCAAGTACTTACGAGCTTCATCTTTTTTAACCTTGAGTTCTTTGGTAAGTTCAGAATCGTTCTTAGTCCAAAAGCCTTTATACAGATCCTTTTCGAGATCGAAACCTTTGCTTTTCGCAAGAGCTTCCTGAGCCTTAACTTTCTCGGAATAATCAGGGTACTCTTTGTCCCAATCGTGTTTGAAGAACTCGGCATTAAGATCCGTAAGTGCTTTCTCTTTATCGTATTTCTTCTGATCGAACGAGCTTCCGCGGGGAACACCCAAATAAGCCAAGAAGTTTTCGCCAAGCTTATTACTCGGATCGAGCTTCTCGGAATAGTTCGTCTTCGACTTGTCATAACCCTGACGTTCTTTCGTCATAGCATAGCCGTCCGACTTACTAATCTCACTGAAGTACTTGATCGTTTGCTTGAAATCACCGCCGTTAGCTTTCCAAGTATCGTAAACTTGTTTCGCCAAAGGGACTTGAGGAAACTTATTCAAGAAGTTTTGCATAATAGATTTCTCATCAAGAGGATTACCATAATAATCTTTTTGAGTAGATATTTCTGCTAAGGCAGATATAAAAGGGTTAGCTGATACATTAGAAAAGTTCTTAGGAGTAAATGGATTAAACGGCGTATTCGCCCATTGAGAATTACCGTCCTTATCATTACCAAAGAATTGACGACCCTCATAATACTTACGCATATCTTCAGGTAGTTTATTCAATTCCTTTTCGTTATTATCGTTATTCGCGTTAATCAACTTCGCAGATAATGGACGATCAAGTGGCATACGCACAGACGCGCCCGCCGTACCTTTCGTCCAAGCCCAGAACGGCATAGCAGTTTTAAGCGGACGCTCCCAGTTCTTTGTCGTGTACTTAAAAAAATACTTGTCGACACGCTTTAAAGCTTCCTCAGGGGAAGTGCCATTTTTAATCAAAGCCTTATAAGCGGCTAAACGATCCGCGTCCTCTAAAGCTGAAGCAGGTTTCCAAAGCGGAGAACCGTTATCAAGATATTTGCCAATCTTCGAAATGACTTCAGGATTCTCTTTACGAGCAGACGTAAGCGCGCCCTTTTTGAGCATACCAAGTGATTCAGGAATGTAACGAAGACCAGCAGAGTTCAGACCCGCACTAATGTTATACACCTTGTTATTGACGTACCAAGCAGGACGGAGCGCAAGCACAGACGTTTTCCATACATTGATCGGAATACCGAGAGCTTTTTGAAACTTAGTGCCTTTGCTACTGATTTTGCGATACGCCTTTTCCATTTCGGGACGACCCTTTTTACTCGCTTCAGAATACTCAGCCAATAACTTCTTAACCTCAGACTGAGCGCGGGTCGTTTCCTTACGAAGCTTCTCGCCAGCACCGCCAACATCATCAACAGCAGACTGAAAATACCTCTCGACTTGAGAAGCTTTCAGTTGTTCAGCGTTTTGTATGTGAGAATTCTTACGGAACGCACGGAAATTGTATTTCGCCTTATCAGTCGGCATTTGATTCCAGCCCTGAGAATAATACTTACCGTCAAAACGATTACTCGTTACCGCGTCAGTTTTCTTCATAAGAGAAGCGTTCGCCTGAGATCGTTTATGTAGATCCAGCAGTTGCTTCTTTTTAATAGCACCCTCTTTAGATAGCAAGAACTTCGCATTGTCGCGCATAGCAAAAGTGTTCAAGCCAGTCATACGTTGCAAAATCGCGGCTTCCTCATCAGTCAGCTTGCCAAGATCGTCAAACACCTTGTAATCAATCTGATTGCCACGAATTTTCTTTTGAAGATCAGCAACTTTCGGAAGATACTTAGCCTGATTTTCAGTCGTCATTTTCAAATAAGCGTCAGCCTTTTGAGCAAAATCTTCTTTCGCAGTAACTTTCTCTTTGCCGAGCCACTGAATACCTTGACCGACTTTCGAATCCATAGCCTTTTGAACCCACGGAGTAGCTTTCACGGAATCTTTTACAGCAGTAATACCCTTTGCGCCCTTAGCTACCCAAGAACTACCGCGGGCAAGCTTACTCGCACCGCCAGCTAAAAACAAAGGATCGGCAAGAAATTCCAACGTATTACTAGAAAGATCCGCAAAATCCTTTTTACTCTGAAGACCAGCACCCTTATAATAAACATCTTCACGAGTTGACCCAGACTTGATACGAACGCCGTCTTGAAACGCATATTGTTCCTCTTTAAGCCATTGATCTTTAGTCGGAAGCTTACCCTTGAACCACGCTTGATCGCCAGTCGGCTTCGCCTTTTGCTTGTACAATTTAAGCGCGTCCTGATAATCAGATTCCTTAACTTTCTCAGTGTCCCAAGTATTCGAAGTGTTACCGATATTAAAATTACGTTGGCGTTGTGTCTGTTGCCAAGCTTTCGCCCAATCCTGAGAAGCAACTTCTTTAGAGCCGTCAAACTTGTTGACTTGCTTGTTCATACCAGTAGTATTGCCAATCCAGTTCACGGCGCGACTAGGCGCAGAAATCAAACTCGGAATGTTCGCGTCACCCTCACCAAGCGTATATTGAAATACTTTACCCATAACACCAGTGACAGGGTTGTTTTTTGGATCAAGCCACTTACCGACTTTAGCAATACCAGAACTGAGTTCTTTGTTACTAAAATCACCATAACCCTCGGATCGACCTTGAATTGTAGCCGCCGAATTATTGAGAACTTTCACTTCTTTTTCAAGCCACTTCGTAGCCTTTTGAACCTCAGCGTCATATTCCTGTTGCGTTTTAGCAGTGTTAGCCAACATCTTGAGCTTCTGTTCGACTTCAGCTTTTTGCTTCGTAAACGACCTCAAGCTATCTTCGTACTTCTTAATATCCTTTTGAAGTTCAGCTTGCTTCTGTTGAGCATACTGACGCGCGCGAGTTTCCGCGGTGAATCCACCAGTAATGGTATCGAGAAAGCCTTTCGACTTACCAGAATTTTCAGAATCTTTCGTAGCTTCGCGCTTCGCTAATTCCTTAGTACGATCAAACTCGGACATCTTGGAAAGCTTATCAGCGTCTTCTTTCTGAGCCTTGATACGTTTCTCGACATCGGCTTTAAGCTTCGCCTGAGCCTGAGCGCGGGCAATAGCCTGACGTTGAGCCGCTTCCTCAGCTTGAATCTGAGCATACGTCTTCTGACCAGGCTTCGGTAAATTGAACATACGCGTATCGACTTGACCGCGTGGTGGGGCGGTCGACTTCGGAACGGCATACGGCGCGCCAGTACCAGTCTGAGCAAGCTTAGTGTAATAATCCGTATAAGACGGAGTAGCAGGGGCTTTAGGTGGTGTCGG
>Ga0247816_10000654_pt1 | contig 18964 bp, 14 predicted proteins | sample UWRJL209509C1_FD_179930 | JGI IMG/M metagenome (GOLD analysis project Ga0247816, IMG submission 179930) | Plant litter microbial communities from Arlington Agricultural Research Station in Wisconsin, United States - UWRJ-L209-509C-1 | ecosystem: Environmental > Terrestrial > Plant litter >...
GACGATACAGTGGAAAAAATGTTAATCGACAGTATCGAAAATGCCAAAAGTGATGTAGAACAACGAATGTTAATCGAAGCCAGAAGCGAAGGCGAACAATTGGTTTACACTGCCGAGAGATTTATCACAAAGAACAGTCAGATTTTAACTGAAGACGAAATTATAGCAACAAATACATACATCGACGCTTTAAAAGAGGCTTTGGCGCAAGGCGATAAAGATATCATTCTTAAAAAAGCTGATGAGCTAAATGAATTTACGCGTCCTTTTGCAGAGCGATTAATGGATATGGCAGTAGGGCAAGCAATGAAAGGCAAAAGTATAGACGAGCAGTAGATGGTTGTTAGTATTTATTTAGCACGTTTGCGAACGTTTTGCGTCATATCGAACGCAGCGCAGCGAGGAGATACCTGTTTCCTATTGACCACTGCTTGAACATAAGTTTGTGCATAAAAACTTAGAGATTTCTCAATCGCGAAGAGCTCATTTCGAAATGACGACACTTGTTAGCGGATTTCTCAAACTCGGGTCCGATACATTACCTCTTAAAAACACTTTGCCAAAAGCTATACACATAACAACCTACACAAATAGCGAAAACACTTTCTAATATTGCAAAAGCTAGCAACACAATTGTTAAAGCAATAGCTGCGTAAAAGAATTTTAATAAGTAACACGAGCAAATTACCATACAAAAAACAAAACCTAAAGTTGCTGCAAATTTCTTTGGAGCTAAATCGGTTAGTTTGTTGGCAATAGATAATCCATTCGCAATTTTAAAAGCTATAAATTTTAACAAACTAAACTTACCAGAAGTAAATGCTCTGGTTGCAAAATCTACAGTTAAAAATAATATTGCATAAAAACTCACGTAGAGTATACTATAAATTGCAATTAACACAACCATTGCTGCAATTATTCTAATTACATTTTCATTTACTCTTTCTGCAGAAACGGGGCATGATAGTTCCATTTACTAATAGTGGGAATGATATTAACTGTTAAGATCTTCTGATTAGCTAGCTCATGCAATTTACAAAAAAACCTCTTGAAAATTAATCCAAGAGGTTTCAATATTTATAATAAGATAATTATACGTTGAAACGGAAGTGCATAATATCACCATCTTCCACAACATATGTTTTACCTTCTACGCCTAGTTTTCCAGCATCCTTACAAGCAGCTTCAGAACCTAGAGTAACAAAATCATTGTATTTAATTACCTCTGCACGGATAAAACCTTTTTCGAAATCGGTATGAATTACCCCTGCTGCTTGTGGAGCAGTAAAGCCTTTGGTAATTGTCCAAGCCCTTACTTCTTGTACACCTGCAGTGAAATAAGTATATAGGTCTAATAAACGATAGGCTGCTCTAATTAATTTATTTACGCCAGATTCATCTAAACCTAAATCGCCCAAAAACTCTTGTCTTTCTTCATAAGAATCTAATTCGGCAATTTCTGATTCGATTTTTGCAGAGATAATTAATACTTCGGCATTTTCATTTTTTACCGATTCTTTTACCTTTTCTGTATAAGCATTACCGTTTAAAACAGATGCTTCGTCTACATTACAAACATACATTACTGGTTTTTGAGTAAGCAGACCTAAATCCTGAATAAATTCAAAATCATCTGCTTCAACCGCAGCAGAACGTGCAGAGTTACCTGTTTCTAAATGCGCTTTAATTACACTTAAAATATCAAAAGTTCTTTTGGCTTCTTTATCAGTTTTAGCCATTTTTTCAACTTTCTGAATTCTTTTAGAAACGGTATCTAAATCTTTTAATTGTAATTCAGTATCAATAATTTCCTTATCACGAATTGGGTCAACAGAACCGTCAACGTGGATTACATTACCATCATCAAAACAACGTAATACATGTATAATTGCATTGGTAGCTCTAATATTTCCCAAAAACTGATTACCTAAACCTTCTCCTTTAGATGCTCCTTTTACCAAACCAGCAATATCTACAATTTCAATGGTGTTAGGTTGTACCTTATTTGGTTTAACTAATTCTGCTAATTTAGTTAAACGATCATCAGGCACTGTAATTACGCCTATATTAGGTTCTATTGTACAAAAAGGGAAATTTGCAGCCTGTGCTTTTGCGTTAGATAAACAGTTAAATAAGGTTGATTTACCAACATTTGGTAGTCCAACTATACCACATTGTAATGCCATTTATATTTTAATTAATTGTAAACAGTTTATTGGCGTATAGTATATTCACTATTTGCCTAAAGGGCGCAAAGATATTAATTTTTAAGCCCTTTGCCTAGTAATTAATATTTATACATAAAAAAAGCGCCCTGATAGTCGGGGCGCTCAAAATAGAATATTTCAACTGATCTTATTTTTTGCTATCTAAAGCCGCTTCAATACGATCAGAAAGATCTAACAAGTGATACTTGCTCAACGAATCTGACTGTGCGCCAGCCGCAGCTTTAATTGTTCCTTCTAATTCACGCAATTGCCCTTTTGCTACAGACATTACATCACTTTGTGAAGCAGATAAACCACCTCCACCTGCGCCACCTCTACCACCTGCTAAAATTGCATTTACCGCACTTGGAGCCGGAGCTGGTTTAACAATGGCAATTAATTTTTCTACATAAGCTTTTTGTAGGTTACGACGATAAACATCAATTGCTGAACCTGATTTTAATTCAGTAAAGATTGCGCCATTTAAATCAGTAAATAGATCTGAAATTTTGTAGGCAGAAGCACCATCTGTGGTTTCTGCTGCCACTAATTTACTTAATGTGCTATTTCCCAGCAAACGACTTAAAGTAGTGCCTTGTAATCTAGATACCACTTCTAATGGATTTTGATCTATATTATCTAAAATTGGTTGATTTACTAACCATTTAGGTGTTGTAAACAATTGTCTATTTAAGAAATCCATAGCTGCTTTTTGAGTTGCAGCTGGCGTACGCTCATAAATTAAACCTGCTTGATCTACAGTTTTTGGATTTTCGTAAATACCACCAACGTTTTTAGCAACATGCCCCATGTAACGACCAAATTGGGTAGTTAATTGACCATACATAGTTGATAAGTTATCGTAACCTTCTCCAGGCTCTTTTGTCCAAGCAGGAAGATTAGTTAGGATTACTTTAAGATTTTTGATACCATAATCACTAGCAACCATTGCATTATCACTCAAATCTTCATTCTGCGAATGTGGATCATCTGAATTGGTTTCAGTACCAAACCATAAGCGTCTATTTTTAGCAGATTCTAATGTCATTTTATCTAATATTTTCATATCAGAAGCAACAGATTTGCTATCTGGGAAATATCTATATCCCCATTCAATTGCCCATTTATCATAATCACCAATGCGTGGATACAAACCAGCTTTGCTGATATTATCTTCTGGCTGTGCAACATAGTTGAAACGTGCATAATCCATAATTGATGGCGTATGTCCGTTCTCTTCAACCCATTTTTTATTACGTAAATTTTCTACCGGAACAGTTGAACTAGATCCGTAATTGTGGCGTAAACCCAGTGTGTGACCAACTTCGTGAGAAGAAACAAAACGAATTAAATCGCCCATTAATTCATCACTGAAAGTCATTTTACGAGCTCTAGAATCTACAGCCGCAGTTTGGATCATATACCAATCATGAACCAGTTTTTGTACATTATGGAACCAGTTGATATGGCTTTCCATGATTTCTCCAGAACGTGGATCTGAAATACTTGGTCCACTTGCATTCGCAATTTCTGATGGTTTGTAAACAATAGCAGAGTGACGAGCATCATCCAAGCTCCAAGTAGAGTCTTGTGCTTTAGTTGGTGCTTCTTTACCCATAACTGCATTTTTAAATCCAGCTTTTTCGAATGCTTTAGCCCAATCATCAACACCTGCTTTTAAATATGGAATCCATTTTTTGGGTGTTGCCGGATCAATATAAAAAATAATTGGCTTTTGTGGCTCTACCAATTCACCTCTTTTATATTTCGCCATGTCTTCTGGTTTTGGCTCTAAACGCCATCTTTTTACCAATTCAATTTCTTTTACTCCTTGAGGATTAAGATCAAAATCAGTGTATCCAACAGCAAAATAACCCACACGTGGATCGAAATAACGAGCCTTCATTGGCACTTTAGGTAAAATAACCAAAGAAGAATTTAATTCTATGGTAGAAGAACCACTGGCAGCACCGCCACCTCCACCACCTGCTGGTGCACCACCAAATGCAGAAGCCGCAGCAGTTTGGCTATAAGTTTTAACTACAGTAATCTCTACATTAGTCGGAAAACTACGTACACCTAACACATAACTACGGTCTGCTTGTTGCGCTCCTAATCTGAACCTGGTTTTTGCAGCAGGAGAACTGAAATAGAAAATTTCATTATCGCTATTCAAATAAGCAGTCATATCAACAACACTACCTTTCTTATCTGGTGTATAGGCAGCAATATTAAATGAAGCAGCGATAGCTTGGATGTTCGAATTTTTTAGTGATTGGTACATTGATGTTGTACTGTCTACGCCATAAGTTCTAAAACTTACTTTACGCATAAAAATACGATCGTTTGGACCTTTTTCAAAACGGATTACAGAGCTACCAATCTGATCGCCAGCATAACCTTGTGCAGCACGTACATCTGCTCCAGATTTTGAAATACGGTTAACTACTAAAATATCTCTTCCCAAAAGCGTGTCTGCAATCTCGAAAAAATATTTATCTTCAATTTTGTGAGTTGTAATCATCCCCTTTCGGCTAATTGCCTTATTGGTGATTACGGTAGCATAAGGTTTTGGTGAAGCGGATACTCCTGAACCCAGTGCGCTACCAGGTCTTCTTGTAGTATCAGCAGCAGCTCCACCACCAGTTGGTCTAACCTGAGCATTAGCAACAGTTATTACACCAACCGTTAATAAAACGGTAAGTAAGTTTTTTTTCATGAAAATTTCAGTTGGTTAATAGAAACGTAAATATAGCGCAGTATTTACATCTACAGGTTTACAAAGCATAACTTTATAGTTACACAACAAAGAAATAAATTAATCTATTGTTAAGCAGCAAATTCAGGATTTTCGATTAAGCCAATTACATTACCAAATGGATCGTAAATGCTACCTACCCAAATTGCACCACCCACATTTTTTGGCGCCTCGTGAGTTTCAATTCCTGCAGCAGCAAACTTTTTAAAACAAGCCTCAATATCTTCAACACCCCAATAAGTAATGGAAGCATTTCCTTGTTTATAAGTAGTTGGGTCTGGGTCTAAACCTAATTCGTAACCACCCACATTATAGCCTACATAAAAAGGCTCATCAAAATAAGGTTCGATACCGAACACATTTTTATACCATTCTTTGGCTTTTGTTAAATCACTAACATGATATACGATTGTTCTTAGTCCTTTTAGCATTGTTAATGGGTTAATTGTAAAATTGATTAATTGGTTAATTGATTTCCGGTTAACCGATTTTAACAGTTAAACGATTTTAACAGTTAAACGATTAACCAAATTAGTGTATCATCTTAAAAATCATCTCTTTCATTAATTCGCCGTCGGTAGTATTTCCTGTACTGTCTAAACCTTTACTTTTTAAATCATATTCTCTCAGTAAACTAATAATATCGAAAGTTTTGGCATCATTAAAAGTTCTAGCAGCAGTTTCGTAATCTTTGATAAAATACGGACTTACACCTAATTCTTTGGCGGCATCATTTTTATTTGGCAGGTAATGGTATTTCAAAATCTTGGTGAAATAGCCATTTAAATTTGCCATCACCATTACCATCGGGTTTGCTTTTGGATTATCCGCAAAGTAGTTTACAATCTGATTGCATTTTAAAACATTTCTTGTAGCCAAAGCTTTTTGCAATTCGAAAACATTGTATTCTTTACTAATGCCAATGTTTTTCTGGATATGCTCTGTTGTTATGGTTACATCTTTGCTAATGTTTAAACAAAGTTTTTCAACCTCGTTAGCAATTTTAGATAAATCTGTGCCTAAATATTCTGCCATCAAAGCAGCCGCCTGAGGCGCAATTTTATAACCTTTATCTTTAATGTGCTCTTCAATCCAAGGCATCAATTTATAATCACGCACAAGGTCTGATTGGAAAATTACTCCATTTTTAGCAATGGATTTATATATTTTCTTACGTTTATCAAAATTCGCATATTTATAAGCCAGCACTAAAATTGTGCTTGGCAATGGTTTCTCGAAATAATTTAGGGCAAATTCGGCTTCTTTGCTACTGCCTTCTGTTTCTTTCGCCCATTTTAAATCTTGTGCTTCCTTTACAATAATCACTTGATATTCAGACATCATTGGATAACGTTTCGCCGCATTTAAAATGGTTGCCATATCAGTGTCTTTACCGTACAAAACAGTTTGGTTAAAACCTCTTTCGCCATCATTTAAAATATTATTCTCGATGTAATCAACCACTTGATCAATGTAATAGGGTTCTTCGCCCTGCAATAAATACAGCGGTTTAAACTTTTTGGCTTTTAAATCTTTGATAACTTCTGTGGCACTCATTAAGCGTAAAAATACAATTTTATTTAGATATGGGTATGGAGATATGAGATTTGAGAAAGTAGTTTTTTATTGAAAACGTAAGTATCAACATTTAGGCAATTGTAGTCCCGCTATCGCCTATAGTACTCGCTCGTACCTCGCTGTGGGCTATTTGGCTCTATCGGGTTTAAAATTAAAGTTTGTGCAGGTAAAGCCCACCCAAAAGCTAATGAAGTAGTTATCTAGCCCCGACATTCGCTGAAATACCTTTAACCAAGTCCCCTTTAGGGGATTTAGGGGTTAAAAGATTGTAGCATTGGCGGGACAGAACCTCACAAAAGAACTACAGGTTTTGCGCTTCAAAATTAGTGATAAAAACTATCTTTGAGAACTTAATCGCAATTCGCCATACTTAATACACTAAACTAAAATATGTTTAATCCTACCCCACTTAAGTTACCTAACCATCCTTTTAAAATTACACAGAAGGATGATGTGTATTTTATATTTGATGAAATCAGGAAAAAGCATTTAGTTTTAACGCCCGAAGAATGGGTTAGGCAACATTTTATTCGTTATTTATTAAAAGAGAAAAACTTTCCATCAGCTTTGCTACAAATTGAAGGTGGCTTAAGTTTAAACCAAACCAGGAAACGCAGTGATATTTTGGTTTACGATAATTTAGGCGAAAAGATAATGGTAGTTGAATGTAAAGCACCGGCTGTGGCTATTACACAAGCTACGTTTGACCAAGCCGCAAGATACAACTCGGTTTATAAAGCTCGTTGGCTGGCTGTTACCAATGGTTTAAATCACTATTATGCAAAAATAGACCACATTAATGGTAAGTTTTTGTTTGTAGAAGAGTTGCCGGATTACAGGGAGTTGTAAAGGAAGTCCGAAAGTTTTTGGTCCGAAAGTCCGTGAAGAGATAGATATAATTTCCGAAATCGCATGGCAAAATTCTTCCCGACTTCGACTTTTCTAAAAATACTCCTTCTTCCAAAATTGCGTTTTACCAGTATAAATTGCCTCATTACACATGGCTACAGAAATTGCCGCTTGTGTGCCTGTATTGATATTTGATGCTGGCGTTTTTCCTTCTGTAATTGATTTATGAAATTCTTCTAAAGCGTAAAAAGTTCCATCTTTAGTTGGCTTGTCTAAAATTGGAATTCCACCATCTGTATTGATCAAAATCTTTGTAGCACCAGTAACGCCATCAACTATTCCCTGTTGTTTTACAACATCTTTTTCTGGATAAAAAATACCAGTATCAGGCAATAAATTAACAGAACCTTTTGTGCCTTTAATTTTGAAAAGATAACCATCATGTGCATTGCCACAGGTAGAACCAAAATTACCGATCATGCCAGCATTTTTATAGCGCAAAACAGCCTGAACGTTATCGCAAGTCTCTCTGCCATCTTTAAAAATATCAATTCCGCCGGTGCCAATAATTTCATCTGGTTGCGTTTCGAATGCCCAATTGATAAAATCAATTTGATGCGAAAGCAATTCCGCAGGCAATCCGCCAGAATACTCTTTGTACATTCGCCAGTTAATTTGTCTTTCTAATTTTGGATCTGGAACAGCTCTACGCCATGTCCCATTTCTGTCCCAGCGACAATCGATTTGAGAAACTTTACCAATATATCCACTTTGTATCATCTCTTTAACCTTAAAATATAATGGAGAATAGCGGTATTGATAACCAACTTGAAACACTTGTTTTGGGTATTGTTTAACCAATTTGCGTAATGCCAATGCTTGTTCAACATTGTAGGTCATGGTTTTTTCTACATACACATGTTTACCAGCCAAAACCGCATCTTTCGCAATTTTAAAGTGCTCGCTTAGAGGTGTTGCTATAAATACAGCTTTCACCTTTTTATCATCCAACAGTTGTTTATAATCTTTTACAGCAATAGCTGATGCCGGCACATACTTTTTGGTTTCTGCTAATCTGAAATCTAACACATCGCAATAAGCAACGGTAGTAAACTGATTTGGCATTTTTTTAATGACAGATAAAACACCTTTTCCTCTATCCCCACAGCCAATCATGGCGATATTTATTGGAGCCAAAGCCATGCCTGCAAATAAATTTTCGGCCATTAACATACCCGAACCTAGCAAAGTTGATTTTTTAAGAAACGAACGACGCTGCATTATAAAGTTTTGATTTTGATACTTCTAAAGCTAACTTTATTTCCGTGGTCTTGCAACAAAACATGACCTTTTGAAGCTTCTCCAAAGTTTTTCCAATCTTTATATTTACTTGTGGCTACTAATTTTTTAAATTCCTCAGACCCTCTAGTATATTCTAAAACTTTAACGCCATTTAAATAATGTTCAACTCTGTTATCAGGATAAACTACTACCCTACCTCTGTTCCAAGTGCCAATTGGACGTGGACTACCTAAGAGCTTTTTCGCTGTCATTAAATCGTATAACGAAGCCAAAGTTCTGTTTCCATCTCTCCCTAATTTGGCATCAGGATGTTTTTCATCATCTAATACTTGATATTCTAATCCGATTGCAGAACCAGTATTTTTCTCGGCTAAAGTCACAAAATATTTTACACCACTATTTGCTCCTTCGGTTAATTTAAACTCGAAGGATAAATCAAAAGCTGCAAATTCTTCTTCGGTTACGATATCTCCACCGTTGGTAGATTCACCACCATCAGAAGGCATCACATTTAACTGACCATCAGCAATTACCCATCCTTTAGCAGGAAAAGCAGCTTTATAAGCACCTACCCACCCATTGTTGGTTTTACCATCAAAAAGTAACTTGTAACCGTTTGACTTTTCTTGAGCAGATAAAGTATTTGGCGTTAAATTAACCACATAAACTGATTTTGGAAAAGCTGTAGGTTTTAAATTCTCAGTTTGAATATTTATATTTTTGAAATAAACTTTTTTTCCTTCTAAATATGTTTTATTCCCTAAACTATGCACTTGCAAGCCAATAAAACCAGATTTATCTAAAGTGTCAATTACATAAGAAGCCGGAATTCCATTTACCCAAGTTTTCATCTCATCGCCAATACATTCAATTTTGTAATGATTAAACTCTTCAGTTTTGTAGGCTTTTTTTGCTGCTGGATTTGTTTCCAAAGGATATAACCATAACCTTCTTGCTTCATCATAAATACCTCCTGTCCACGCTCTCGATGTTGGATCAATTTCCATTTGTCTGCCAAACACTTTCCCAGCTCCTTTATTACCATCTGCATCATAATGACTTCTGGTTTGTACGCCCGAATTGGTTTCGGTACCTTCCAGTTTTACATCAAGTTCTAAAATAAAATCGCCATATTCTTTTTCGGTAATTAAAAATGAATTTGGAGAACCTGCTTTCATGGTGCCTATTATCATTCCATTTTCTACTGCATAAGGAGCTTTACCTGCAACGATTTTCCAACCGTTCAATGTTTTACCATCAAATAAAGGTTTAGATTTTTGGGCGTTTGCAGCTGTGATTAATGTAAATGCAGAGAGAGTTAAAAGACTAATTTTTTTAAGGGAACTGAACATATTTTTAAGGTTGATTTTTATTTATTCTTGTCGTCATTGCGAGGAACGAAGCAATCTGCCTTTGAGAAGGTGTAACTAGATATCCTAACACTCTTGCAGATTGCTTCGCCATTCTTCCTCGCAATGACGGCACGTTATTTTTAATATTTAAAGATTTTACCACCAGCCATTACTTCTTGCGTTTTTTCATCGAAAGTTGCTTTAGCACCTGTACGAACAGCAGCATTTGTCATGATGTTGGCAATAGAATGATAATAACCTGCTTCTACAGGTGCATTCGGAGTTTTTCTGCTTCTTACACATTCCATCCAATTGCGCATATGACCAGAGGTTAAGCTATCGCCGCCCATGTTGGCATCACTTGCGGTTTTAATTTCTTTTTTCGAAAGGTCGAATGTTTCTAACAGATTAGGTTTCATTCCCATCGCTGCAGCTTCTTTTTCTTTTAATCCTCCTTTTGGCGAAACCTTATTGGTAATTAAATTTAATTCGCCACCGTTTGAATAGTATACTTCGCCAACATCGCCAACACTATTTTGCATTCTTGAAGTAAAGGTTACTTGAAAACCATCGCTAAAATCTGGCTGACCATAATCAAAAACAGCCACCATCGAATCCCAATTTTTGCGTCCATCTTTCCAAGTGTAAATTCCTCCATTGGCTGTTACGCTACGTGGATGTTTTAATTTGGTAAACCAATGTACTGTATCAATTTGGTGGCTCATCCATTGCCCAGGCATGCCAGAAGAATAAGGCCAAAACAACCTGTATTCTAAATATTTTCTTGGATCGTAATCATCCGCAGGGCGATTAACTAAAAACCTTTTCCAATCGATATCTTCTTGCTTTAACTTGGCTACTAAATCTGGTCTGCGCCATCTACCTGGTTGGTTTACATTCCAAACTAAATCTACAGCAGTAATGGGTCCGAATTTGCCTTCTTGAATATAGTGGGCAGCATTGGCATAGTTCTCTCCACTTCTGCGTTGAGATCCAATCTGCACTATTTTTTTGCTTTCATTTACTGCTGTTAAAGCAGCTTTTGCATCAGCCATTGTTTCTGCAAAAGGTTTTTCGATGTAGGCATCGCAACCGGCTTTAACAGCTTCAATGGTATGCATGGCATGTTGAAAATCAGCTGTACTTACAATAACTGCATCCAAATCTTTCATCGCATAAAGCTCATCGTTATTTCTGCAAGCTTTAATATCGCTATCTAATTTCGTTTTGATATGTGCCACACCTAAATCTCTACGGTAATTCCATAAATCTGAAAGTCCAACAATATCAAAATTAAGTTCTTTGTTATGGTTTTGAAAACAAGGTAAAAGTGTGTCCTTAAATCGGTCTGAAAAACCAACCACACCTACCCTTACCCTATCATTTGCACCAATAATTCTGTTATAGCTTTTTGCGCTACTTGTTAGTGTGCCAGCATAAGTTGCTGCTGCGAGTAATGCCGATTGCTGAATGAATTTTCTTCTGGAATTTTCCATGTAATAACAATTTATAGTTTTTTGTTTTTGGATGATTTGCTGCTTGTTAAGTGAATTAAATGTTAAGTACAATTATCAATTCATAAAAACCTCATTGATTTGTTTGGTAAGATAATTGAAAGACAATTCTATATCTGAGGCTTTTTCGAAACCTGCCTCAATAAATAATGGCCCCTTGTAATTTGACTCTTTTAGTGCGCTCAAATAAGGTCTAAAATCATCGCCTTTGATACCCGGTACAGTACGCTTTTCGGTTTCTGCAATTTCGCAATGAATGAGAAATTTTTTAGCATCTACAATATTTTGAGGCGGTTCATTCTCCCAACGCATGTGATAGATATCTGCATTTAATCCAAAATTAGGATGATTAACCAGTTCTACAACTTTAGCAGCTGCCTTTACCGTATTTAAAAAATTACTCTCTTTGCGCTGTAAATTTTCTATCGCAATTTTAACATTATGTTTTTGAGCCGAAATTGCCATCTTTTTACATAGCGTTACAAAGTCTGTTTGGGCTTTTTGGATGTCATAATTATCAGGAATTCTTCTCGACGTACCGCTACCTAAAACAACAACCTTAACTCCAGCCTGTTTTGCCCTCAAAAAGACACTATCAATATAAGCTAAAACCTTTTGCTCGTCTACCTCTGGTCCAGCAATTTTCATTTTGCCCGGAAACAACACATTGCATAGGTAGATTTTACACTTGGATTTTTTTATCCTATCAAGATTTTGTTGAAATTTTTCTGCTGTTAAAGATGGAGAAATTAATGCACCTACAGAACCCCCATTCAACCTGAAACCTGCAGCATACACCAAACTATCCTTATCTAATGAGGCAATTATACCTAATTGAGGAAGTGTTTTATTGTCAGACTTAAATCCGTACAATAAAACTATAGCGAATATAGAAATAACTGCTGCTTTCATATTTGGTTAAATTGTACAGGCAATCAATCCTATTAACCAAAAACAACTATAAAAACACTATAATACACAAAGCAATTGTGATTATGAAAATGATTGAGTTATTTCTGGTTAGCTTAAAATAAATAGCCCAACTCAATAATATGAATTTGTAAGCAAAAAAAGATAGTTCTTAATGTAATATTTTTACGCAATCGTTTCTTTAACAGTTACAAAGGCTTAAAACCAGTAATTAAAAAAGTATAGCTACCTATATCATACCCTTTAAAATCAGACACCTTAATGAATTTCACATCAGCTCTTTTGCCTTGTCGTTGTAAGTTTCCTGTTAAGGTATATTTATTTTCAATTTGCAACTGTTTTACTTGCTCATCAGAAACAATACCTTTAATATGAAGATTGATATAATTTAATAGACTTTCGGCAGGTCTATTCTTATCGTTAAATGTTTTAAAATGCGCCATTTTAACCGCTTGTCCGCTTTCTGTGGTATCTGCAATACGTTTTAGTTGCAGAGGCATATCGTTTAAAAAACCTGGCTCATTGCTCCATTTAATTGCCTGACGTTTAAACTTATCTGTTGTAGCAGCTTCAGTAGTTTCATCTTTTGTCCAATCGGGATTGTCTGCAATAAAGTCACTAAGCTTTTGTTCGATAAATAGCTCCGATTTAGTTTCTACAGCTTTATCATTTGAACATGAAACTAACACAATCGAAAACAGAAATAAGAAAATATTTTTCATTTTATTAAATTTATTTAACTCGCTAAACCTGCTAAGCTTTCTCTAATAATGGCAATTTTCGATTCTGCATCTGCTTTTTTATTACGCTCATTTCCGATAATTTCTGGTTTCGCATTTTGTACAAAACGTTCATTGCTCAGTTTGGCATCAACAGATTTTAAGAAACCTTGCAAATATTCTAACTCTTTCGTTAAACGTTCTTTTTCTGCATCTAAATCTATATTTTCATTTAAAATGATAAAAAATTCGTCGTTAGCAACCATAAAACTGGCAGCACCTGCAATTTTATCATTTACCAATTCAACTTCACTCACATTTGCTAACTTGAAAATGATGTTCGTCCAATTTTTATAAGCCAAACCAGAATTAACTTTTATACTCAATGGCAAAGCATCTTTAGGAGAAATTTGACGAGTATTTCTAACATTTCTAATCTCAGATACCAATCCTTTTATCAGCTCTGCTTCTTTTAAGAATTGCTCATTAGTATTTCCAATCATAGGATATTCAGCAACTATACAACAATCCATTTCTGTTCTTTCGCCAAATATTTCATCATGATATAATTCTTCGGTTAAGAATGGCATAAACGGATGTAATAACTTCAAAATTTCCTCAAAATATTTAACCGTTACCGCTCTTGTTTCTGCATCTATAGGATGTTGATAAGCTGGTTTCACCATTTCTAAATACCAAGCACAGAAATCGTCCCAAACCAATTTATAAGTAGCCATTAAAGCCTCAGATAAACGATATTGTTTAAAATTGGCTTCAATTTCTGCCAATGCTTCACTAAAGCGATTTTCGAACCACGCAATGGCTTGCTGGTTTGGATTTTCTAAAGTTTCATCAACTTCCCAACCTTTTACCAAACGAAAAGCATTCCATATTTTATTGGCAAAATTTCTGCCTTGCTCGCAGTAAGCTTCATCAAACATTAAATCGTTACCCGCTGGCGATGACATTAACATACCAACCCTTACGCCATCGGCTCCATATTTTTCAATCAAACCAATAGGATCTGGAGAATTACCTAAAGATTTAGACATTTTTCTACCCAATTTATCTCTTACAATGCCCGTTAGGTAAACGTTAGTAAATGGTTTTTTGCCCATAAACTCATGCCCAGCCATAATCATACGTGCTACCCAGAAAAACAAAATCTCTGGTGCAGTTACCAAATCATTGGTCGGGTAATAATAGTTGATGTCTTTGTTATCCGGGTTTTTAAAACCGTCGAAAACAGAAATTGGCCATAACCAAGACGAGAACCAAGTGTCCATTACATCTTCGTCTTGTTTTACAAATGGCGCTAACTGATTCTTAAATCCAGCTTTATCAGCTTCTGCACCATCCAAACCTTTTTTCTTCCAGAACTCTTCTAACGCTTCATCTTTGGTTTTTGCAACAACCCAATCGCCTTTATCATCATACCAAGCCGGGATTTGCTGTCCCCACCATAACTGACGAGAAATATTCCAATCGCGAACATTTTCCATCCAATGGCGATAGGTATTCTCAAATTTATTCGGAATTAGATTTACCTCACCATTTAAAACATCATCTAAAGCTGGTTGTGCCAATTCTTTCATCTTAACAAACCATTGCATAGATAATTTTGGCTCAATAGCTGCATCGGTACGTTCAGAGAAACCAACTTGAGATTTATAATCTTCAACCTTCTCTAAATGACCAGCCTCATCTAACATTTTGGCGATCTTTTTACGAGCAACAAATCGATCCTCGCCAACCAAAATAACGGCTAGTTCGTTTAAAGTTCCATCGTCATTTAAGATATCTGTAACTGGTAATTTATGTTTAACGCCCAACTCGTAATCGTTCAAATCATGCGCCGGAGTAACTTTTAAACAACCTGTACCAAATTCAATGTCTACATATTCATCTTCAATAACCGGAATTTCATGGTTAACCAATGGAACAAAGACCTTCTTCCCTTTTAAATGGGTAAAACGTTCATCATTCGGATTGATACAGATTGCAGCATCAGCCATAATCGTTTCCGGACGAGTAGTTGCTATCGTTAAATATTGGTCCGTAGTTCCAGCAATTAAGTATTTGATATAATATAATTTCTGGTTTACTTCCTTACGAATAACTTCTTCATCTGAAACTGCAGTTTTACCAGCAGGATCCCAATTTACCATTCTAATACCACGGTAAACTAAGCCCTTTTTATACAAATGGATGAAACTATCAATTACCGCTTCAGACAAGTCATCTTCCATGGTAAAACGGGTTCTGTCCCAATCGCAACTAGCACCTAATTTCTTTAATTGATCTAAAATAATGCCGCCATATTTCTCTTTCCACTCCCAAGCATATTTTAGAAATTCTTCACGAGAAAGATCTTTTTTATTAATCCCTCTTTCCTTTAGCATCGCTACAACTTTTGCCTCGGTTGCGATAGAGGCGTGATCGGTACCAGGAACCCAACAAGCATTTTTGCCCTGCATACGGGCTTTTCTAATCAAAACATCCTGAATAGTGTTATTTAACATGTGCCCCATGTGCAACACGCCCGTAACGTTTGGCGGTGGAATTACAATGGTATATGGCTCACGCTCATCTGGTTCAGAGTGGAAAAACTTTTTGTCTAACCAATAGCTGTACCATTTATCTTCAGTTTCTGTAGGATTGTATTTTGTAGAAATGCTCATTTATATTGCGGTCTCGAATTTAGCTGGTAAAAATACGTTTTTAAGCGGAAAGAGCAAACAGAAAGCATAAAGACTAAAGCTAAAAGATGAAAGTATAATTAACTTAAATTAAGAATCTGAAAATCAAAGACAGTGAATTTTTATTAAGGTTAGCCTTGCTATACGTTTTACTTCTAGGTTGCCCCAAGGGCAAACCCTACGTGTACAATCCTACAGGTTTAAAAAGCTTGTGGCACTACAAGAAACAAAGTTTGCAGAACCCAAACCTTAATGCTTGTTAATGCTTTAATGGTTCAAGAAAAGAAAGTTTTAACTGTAAAGTTAGCGGGGAAGTCAACTATGGAATATTAGGTTGGCGTCCTCGCCAAGATTTAAACTTCTAAGTAAAAACTAGATCCCTTCAAAAACATCATTCAATTTTAATACAAAACCAGGCAATACAGATGAAGTAATTTCTTCACTTAAGGTAAACAATTTAGAGGGTGGAAACTTTCCTTCAATATCTAGTATAGATTAAGCCATATTGGTCGCTTTGACTAACAATCCAATATTCTTTAACGCCAAATTCTTGCCAAACTTGATATTTGTTCAGCAATTCTTTTTTGTTATTTCCTGGAGATAAAATTTCTACAGCAATATCTGGTGCACCAATGCAACCTTTATCATCTAGTTTGTTTAAATCGCATACTACGCAGATGTCAGGTTGTAATACTGTACACACATCTTCATCTGATTTGCTCTTTTTAGGGAAACGACCATCGAAAGGAGCACCGTAAACTTTACATGGTTTATTTTTAAGAAAATTACCGATAGCTAAGAAAACCGCCCCAAGAATTCCTGATGTACTCTTGATGGTGCAGGACTCATTTTAAAAATTTTCCCTTTATTTAACTCTACTCTTTCATCAAAAAGCCAGTTTAGATAATGAGCGTAGCTATAAGTCATAGATTCATCTAAATCATTAAAACTGTAAATTTTCTCGTCAGTTAATTCTGGATATGGCTTTACCGTTCTCATGCAAATCAAATATACTGATAATGAACTAAATGATTAAATTTTTTATCCACAAACAAATTCTAATCATTTCTAAAATAATTTAAAGCTCACACAATAAAAGATGTTAAAATATGTTAAATAGATATAAAACTGAAAATCATGAAATCTTTTAGATTAGCATTATTTAACGGAGAAATTTTTCGCAAGATTGGTTTAACCAAACTTTATTACTGGTTTAACAAGTAATATTTCTATTAACTTTTAACTTATAAAGTTCCTATTGCTTAACTTTCAACTTTAATAACATTTAAAGTATGAAAATTAAACTCAAAAATTATTGTGCAGTTCTAGGAATTGTTGCATGCGGTTTCTCTGCCAATGCACAACAAACTCCAAAAAAATACATTGACCCAGCAAATATGGATTTGTCTGTAAAACCTGGCGATGATTTTTACCAATACGCTAGCGGAACTTGGATAAAAAACAATCCAGTGCCCGCTAAGGAAACTCGTTGGGGCTCTTTTAATGAACTTCGTGAATTTAACGCACAAGCAGTAAAAAGTTTAGTGGAAACTGCTGCTGCAGATAAAAATGCGAAACCTGGCTCTGTAACCAAACGTGTAGGTGATTTCTACACCGCAGCAATGGATAGTGCTACTATCGAAAAATTAGGCTACACACCAATCAAAACTGATCTCGAAAAAATTAAACAAGTCAATAGCGTTCAGGCTTTGTTAGACCAGATTGCTTACATGCGTACATCTGGTATTGCTTCGCCAATGTTTGGTTTAGGTATTGGCCAAGACAGAAAAAACGTAACCAAATATTTAGTAAACATTTCCCAAGGTGGTACAAGTTTGGGCGACCGTGATTATTATTTACGAGATGACCCTCAAAGTGTAAAAATTAGAGCTGCGTACAATACTTACATGGTTAAATTATTTTCTTTGGTAGGTTATAGCGAAGCAGAAGCTCAGCAAAAGGCAACGACTGTTTTTAATTTAGAAAAACAATTTGCAACAGCACAAATGAGCCGTATCGAAATGCGTGACCAATACAAAACCTACAACAAATTAACTGTTGACGAGTTCAACAAAATTACACCAAGCATAAACTGGGCAACATATTTACCCAAGTTTAAAATTAAAGGGCAGGATACAGTTTTAGTTAACTCCTTATCTTTCTTCAAAACTTTAGACGGAATGTTGGCTTCTGTACCCATGGCAGATTGGAAATCTTATTTAGAATGGAATGTGATAAGAAGTGCAGCTGGTAACCTAAGCTCTCCTTTTGTTAAAGCTAGTTTTGCTTTTACCCAGGCGCAAACTGGTCAAAAAGTACAAACACCTCGCTGGCAAACAATGTCATCGTTAACAGACCGCACAATTGGCGAATTATTAGGTCAACTTTATGTAGCAAAATACTTTAAGCCAGATGCAAAAGTGCGTATGGATTTAATGATAGAAAATTTACGCAAAGCATTCGAAATTCGTATTAACGGTTTAGAATGGATGAGCGCTGCCACTAAAAAAAGTGCATTAGAGAAATTACGTGCCTTTACGCCTAAAGTTGGTTACACCACCAAATGGAGAAATTACGATGGTTTAGTAATTAAGAACAACACTTATTTCGATAATTTAAGAAATGCAAGTGTTTGGGCCTACAACGAAAATGTAAATCAATTGGGTAAACCTAGAGATAAAACACGTTTCGGCATGACACCTCCAACGGTTAACGCTTCTTACAGCCCAACTTCTAACGAAATTGTTTTTCCAGCTGGGATTTTACAATTCCCATTCTTCGATCCAAATGCAGATGATGCTGTGAATTATGGTGGTATTGGTGCTGTAATTGGTCACGAAATGAGCCATGGCTTTGATGATACCGGTAGCCAGTATGACAAAGATGGTAATCTAAAAAACTGGTGGACCGATGAAGACCGTGCCAAGTTCGACGAGAAAACGAAAGCATTGGGCGATCAGTTTAGTGCTTACACAGTAGTAGATACCATCCATGTTTTAGGCAAACTAACCATGGGCGAAAACATTGGAGATTTAGGCGGATTAAATGCTGCTTAC
>Ga0247816_10000657_pt1 | contig 18931 bp, 17 predicted proteins | sample UWRJL209509C1_FD_179930 | JGI IMG/M metagenome (GOLD analysis project Ga0247816, IMG submission 179930) | Plant litter microbial communities from Arlington Agricultural Research Station in Wisconsin, United States - UWRJ-L209-509C-1 | ecosystem: Environmental > Terrestrial > Plant litter >...
CGTTGGCGGCCGATCGCGGTCAGGCCTAGCACGGGCGGGATCGTCAGGAGCAAAGCCAGGAGCGGGCCGAAGGAGGCGAAAGCGACGGTGAGCGCCGCAGTCACCGCACCCCAACCCACGATGCCGGCGAGGAAGCCCCGGTGCCCGGTGAGCGCAAAAGCCACCGAGACCAGCCCCAGGGGAACCAGCCGCAGCCACAGGTCGAGGAGCGAGTACGGCAGCGGCCCGACCAGGAACCCGATCGTGGCCGCCGCGCAGTACAGGCCGGTCCACACCGCGGTCAGCCACGGTCCGGCGGGCACGCCGGGTTCGTCGAGGGTGTCGGCTGCCCACGGTCGCCCGGCCCAGGGATCCACCGGAGGGTCGGCTGGGGCGGTGGAGTTCGACGGCTCGGCCGCCGGGGCAGGGGAGGGGTCCCGCTCGGCGGCCGCCCGACGCAGGACTTCGCGGGCCTGACTCACCCGGTCGAATCGATCCGCCGCGGCGGCGAGTTTGGCGGGGGTGGCCGTGGTGAAGCGGTCGGGATGCCAGAGCTGGGCCTGGAGTCGGTAGGCGCGATCGACCAGGTCGGGTGCGGCATCCACCCCGATGCCGAGCAGAGCCGCGGCCTCGGCCGGCGCCATCGATGTGCGGTCTGTCATGGTGTGGGCAGGGCGATGCGGGCGGCCCTCTTCGCCGTTCTGCCGATGTCCGGCAGCGTTGCCCAGATGTTCATCGTGCCCTTCGTTTTGATCCAGTCTCACAGCCGTGCCAGCGACCGGCAAGCCCTGCACCACGCCTGGCTCGGCACTCCGGCGGCCACTCGGCCGGTTGGGAGGCGGCCGCGCAACAATGGGGGAATGACGAACCGACTGGCCGACGCCATCAGCCCGTACCTGCGCTCGCACGCCGAGAACCCGGTGGACTGGCAGCCCTGGGGCGAGGCCGCCTTCGCCGAGGCCCGCGAACGAGACGTTCCCGTGCTGGTGTCGATCGGCTACGCCACCTGCCACTGGTGCCACGTGATGGCGCGGGAGAGCTTCAGCGACCCGGCATTGGCCGCCTACCTGAACGAGAACTTCGTGAGCATCAAGGTCGACCGGGAGGAGCATCCCGACGTGGACGCCAGCTATCTGGCCGCGGCCGGCGCGTTCACCCAGAACCTGGGCTGGCCGCTGAACGTCTTCGTCACTCCGGCGGGTAAACCGTTCTACGCCGGCACCTACTCGCCGCCCGCGCCCATGCCAGGGCACCCGGCGTTCCGTCAGGTGCTCGACGCGGTGACGGATGCCTTCAGCACCCGCCGCGACGCCGTCGAGGAGAGCGCGGCCGGTCTGGTCGGCGCGCTGGGCCAGCTGGCACCGGCCACCGCCGGCGACCTGCCCGACGAGGCCGTACTCGCCGAAGCCGTCGCGCGGTTGCATTCTTTCGAAGACCCCCAATTCGGTGGGTTCGGCGATGCACCCAAGTTCCCCGCCTCGCCGACCGTCGGCCTGCTTCTGGACCGCGCCGACGGCCGCGACCTGGCGCTGCGCACCCTCAAACGGATGGGTGCCTCCCCGTTGCGCGACCCGGTAGAGGGCGGCTTCTTCCGCTACGCCGTGAACCGGGACTGGAGCGAGCCGCACTACGAGCGGATGCTCTACGACAACGCTCAACTGCTCGAGCTGTACACCCGGGCCTGGTTGCTCAGCGGCGAGCAGTGGGCCCGCTCTGTCGCCGAGGGCATTGTGCGCTTTCTCGACACAGTGCTGCAGCTGCCCGGCGGCGGGTTCGCCAGCGCGCAGGACTCCGAGAGCACGGTGGACGGACAGCGGACGGAGGGCGGCTACTACGCCCTCGAGGAAGACGATCGCCGGGCGCAGACCCCGCCCGCTCTGGACGCCAAGATGCTCACCGGGTGGAACGGTCTGGCCATCGAAGCGCTCGCGCTGGCCGGCCGGGTTTTCGGCGACGACACCGCTCTGGCGCTGGCCCGTCGCGCCGCCGATCGGCTGCTCGGCCTGCACCGCCGGGAGGACGGCTCTCTGGTGCGAGCCAGCATCGACGGCCGGCTGTCGTCGGCCGTCGCGACACTCGAGGACTACGGCATGTTCGCCGGCGGGCTGCTCGAGCTGGCCACCGCGACGGGGGAGAGCCGATACGCCGTCGCGGCGCGTGAGCTGGTGGACCGCACCCTGCCGGCGACGACGGAGATCTTCGCCGCGCCGGAGGGCGCCGACCCGGTGCTCGCCGGCCAGGGCCTCGCCCTCAGCACCGACCCGTCGGAGGGCGCCTACCCGTCCGGGCTGAGCGCGATCGCCGCGGCAGCGTGGAAGCTCTACCTGCTGACGGCCGCCGGGCGCTACCAGCAGGCCGCGCGCACCGGAATGGCCCGGCTGGTGGGCACCGGTGAGGTCAACCCGCTGGCGTTCGGTGCCGCCCTGCGGCTGGTGAACGGGCTGGTCAGCCCGGTCGAGCAGCTGGTCGTGGTGCTGCCGGACACCGGGGAGGTGGGGTCGGACGCCGGGCCGGAACATGCGGCATCCACCCTGCTCGATGCCGCCCGACGACGGCCCGGACTGGTCGCCCTGGTCACCGAGCACCAGGCCGGTGCCCTCACCGACGCTGGCTTCGAGCTCTTCGCCGGGCGCGGCACCCGTGATGACCGGACTACGGCGTACCTCTGCCGCGACTTCGTCTGCCGCCTGCCCGTGACGGAGGCCGCCCAACTCGGCTGACCCGCGCCATCCGCCCGGCGAGGCAGCATTCGCCCGCGGGAGTATACGGTGCGGCCACGTCCCGAGAGGGACCGAGCGGGGCCGTACACTAGGAGCAACGACACCGATTCCCGCGGGCCCCTGGCCCGGTCTGGAGCGGCAGTCGATGCCCGGGTGTCCCGGGCGAACTCTCGCGGGCCTGGCGCCGGATGCCCCCCTCGATGAATGTCTCACGCTTTGTATCGCCGCTCCTCAACTGCAGCCAGCTCTGCATCCGCAACGCTCCACGTAATCGCCTCAAGGAGGACCATGGCCCGCTTCGACCGCACAGATTCAGCCCGAAACGCACGCACCACCGCCGGCAGTGGGTTCTCCGATGCGTTGATTGCGCCCGAGGACGTCGCCGCAGACACCGCCAGCATCCCGGTGCTGTCCCTCAGCCCCGAACCCGAGCCGGTCCTACTGTCACTGGATGCCCGCACCCGCCGGTTCGACCGCGACGACGTTGTCGTGCGCAAGGGCGAGATCGCGCTGATCAACGGTCACTTCACCCCGCACGAGTCCATGGTCTCGGACCTGCTCGCCCTGAGCGACGCCCTCGACGCCGCCGACATCGACTACCTGCTCATCCGCGGCGACCGGGACCGCCCGGTGATCGCGGTGGACCGCAAACGCCGTAAGCAGGTGAGCCGGGTGCTCGCCGAGGCGTTCGCGAACACCCCGTTCTACGTCAAGCCGCTCTTGGCCGACCACGACCGCCCCGGCCTGCTCGCCGACGGTGCCCTCGCCAGCCTGCGCAAGGTCGACGTCTTCCGGGTCTACCAGCCGCGCATCGAACCGATCGGACGCCTGCGCTACGGCGCGGAGACCGCCTTCCAGCTCGAGCTGTGGCGATTCGGCGAGGACGAGATCATCGCCCCGGTCGAGAACGCGCTGATGCGCAAACGCCTGCCGCGCGCCGAGGCCCGCGAAACCACCGTGGAACTCTTCGGTCGCAGCTGGCGCACTCTGCAGAACATGTTCGACGACCTGGTCAGCGACATCAGTTTCGACATCGACCTGGTCTTCTCCTGGGTCGACGGTTCCTCCACCGACTTTCAGAAAGCCCGCGCCGCCCGCATGCAGGCCTACGTGGTGGGCGAGGGCGACGACTCGGATGCCCGCTTCCGGCAGATCGACGAGCTCAAGTACGCCCTGCGCAGCGTCTACATGTTCGCCCCCTGGGTGCGCCGCATCTTCATCGCCACCGACTCGCCCGCGCCGGAATGGCTGGTCGACCACCCCCGCGTGACGATCATGAACAGCGAAGACTTCTTCCCCGACATCACCGGTCTGCCGACCCATAACTCGCACGCCGTGGAGAGCCAGCTGCACCACATTCCGGGGCTGGCGGAGCACTTCCTGTACTCCAACGACGACATGTTCTTCGGCCGGCCGATCGGCCCCGAGCTGTTCTTCTCACCCGGCGGCATCACCAAGTTCATCGAGGCGCCCACCCGCATCGGCTTGGGCGAGAACGACCCGACCCGCAGCGGCTTCGAGAACGCCGCCCGGGTGAACCGCGCGCTGCTGCGCGAACGGTTCGGCAAGGTCACCACCCGGCACCTCGAGCACACCGCCGCGCCGCTGCGCAAGAGCGTGATGCAGGAACTGGAAGCCGAGTTCCCTGAGGACTTCCAGCGCACCATGAAGAGCCGGTTCCGTTCGGCCACCGACATCTCGGTGACCAACTCGCTGTACCACTACTACTCGCTGGCCACCGGTCGCGCCGTGGAGCAGACCCAGGCCCGGTCGCTGTACGTGGAGACCACGCTCAAACTGGCCCTGCGTCAGATGAGCAAGCTGCTCAAACGCCGCGACCAGGACATGTTCTGCCTGAACGACGGCAGCTTCCCGGAGATCACCGATGAGGTCCGCACCGCGGCGGTGACCGATTTCCTCGAACGGTACTTCCCGATCGTGGCGCCGTGGGAGCGCGAAAGCGTCATCGCCGAGACCCAGCACGCCGAGGACACCCTCTTTGAGAGTGCCCTCGGCGGCGGTGACGTCAGTTCAGAACCGGGATCGGCCTGGTCATTGGCGGCTCGCGGTACGCGGGCAGACTACCCGCAGGCATGATCTCGACGCCGGAAGCGCTCAACCGTCGGGCGCTTTCGGCCGCGTCCACGTAGTCCAGCGCGACGTACTCGCCGAGCGGAACCACCGAGTGCAGCACGGTGTTCGTGTAGACGTGCACGAGGTTGAACGCCCGGGCGCCGTCCCGACCGCGTGTGCCACCGACCGGCACGTTGAGGTCCTGGGTGTAGCAGGTGGCCGAGGCCACCGACACCGGGATGCCCGCGAAGGTCGCCGTCGAGGAGTAGTGCAGGTGTCCGGCGAGGATGCTGCGAACATCCGTGCCGCGCAGCACCTGCGCCAGGCTGGCCTGGTCGCGCAGCTCCACCGACACCGACAGGTCGAGCATGCTCGGCACCGGCGGGTGGTGCATCGCCAGGATGGTGCCGTCCGGCGCCGGGGTGCTGAGCTCGTTGCTCAGCCACTCCAGTTGCCGGTCGGAGACCTCGCCGTAGTGGCTGCCAGGCACCGTGGTGTCGAGAGTGATGATGCGCAGACCACCGATGAAGTCGACCTTGTCGATCGGCGCCTGGCTGGGCTCCTGGTCGAGCAGTTCGGTGCGGAAATTGGCCCGGTTGTCGTGGTTGCCCATCACCCAGAGCAGGCGCGAACCGAGCCGCTCGGCGGCCGGCTCGACGATGGCGCGCAGCCGCGCGTACGCGTCCACCTCACCCTTGTCGGCCAGGTCACCGGTGACGATGATCGCATCGGGTCTACCGCCGGACAGCTCCACGTCGGCGAACAACCGCTCGACGTGTGAGGCACTGTCCACGCTGCCGTAGAGACGGTTGCCGTCTGCAAGCAGGTGCGTGTCGCTGAGGTGGAGGAGGAAATAATCCGGCCTAGGGTATTCGGCCGTTCGAATGCTCACGGAGCTTCCATTCGTTTGGTACTCATGCACTTTACGGGGATATCGCTGCGGATGCTACAAAACCAGTCGAACAGAGAAACGTGAACATTCCATGTACAACACGCAGACAATGCGGGACCCGCGGGTGCATTCCCCGCGAGTCCCGCCGGTGCGGTGCCGGTGCCGCTCACCGGCATCCGTGGCTACGACGTACTCCCCGCCTCACCTTCCTTCACGGTAATTGCTTCCCGACGCTCCGACCCGATCTCGATCTTGCGGGGCTTGGCGGCCTCGCTCACCGGGATCGTGACGGACAGGACGCCATTGTCATAGGTGGCGCTGATGTGGTCGATGTCGATGCCCTGACCGAGGTTCAACTGGCGCAGGAATGATCCGGCGGTGCGCTCCCGGGTCAGCCACTTCACGTTGTCGTGGTTGGCCAGGGTCCGCTCACCTCGGATGGTCAGCAGCTGCCCGTCCACGTCGATGTCCACCGAGCCCGGGTCGATGCCGGGCATGTCGGCGTTGAGCACATAGACGTCGCCCGAGCGATACAGATCCATGGGCATCAGTCGTGGCCCGCGCACGTCCAGGAGGGTGCCGGCGAAACGGTCCAGCTCGCGGAAGGGGTCGTAGTTCATTGCCATTTTCAACTCACTTTCTTCGATTTTCGGCGACCCGGGTTCGAGGCCCGAGAGTAAGTTGAGTCCACTCGACTCAACTATCAATATTTTCGGTCGGCCGGTCGGGCTGCGCAACGGTGGCGGCCGGCAGATCTGTTCGCGGTGAGCGAAGGCGCCGCGGCCGCCTGCCCGACGGGTGCGGCCGGATGCCTAGGCTGAACTATGGCTCGTTACGTTTCGTTCGACCACTTCGGTGGACCAGAAGTGCTCCAGCTGCGCACAGCGCCCGCCCCACTGGCCGGCCCAGGTGAGGTGCGGGTGCGCGTGCACACCGCCGGGCTCAACCCGGTCGACTGGAAGATCCTGGCCGGCGGCGAGGCGGCGACCCGATACAACGCCAGCCTGCCCAGCGGCAACGGCAACGACTTCGCCGGGGTGATCGACCACGTCGGTGCCGGCGTTACCGGGTTCACGGTCGGCGAGGCGGTGCTCGGCGGCAAGCGGATGTTCGCCCAGGCCGACTACGTTGTGGTCGACCCGGCCGTTCTGGTGCGCAAACCCGAGAAGCTCAGCTTCGTCGAGGCCGGCGCACTCGACATTGCCGGGCGTACCGCCTGGGCGACGGTGCGGTCGTTGCGGCTCACCGCGGACGACACGGTGCTGGTCAGCGCCGCGGCCGGTGGGGTCGGCGTGCTCGCCGCCCAGCTGGCGCTGCGCACCGGCGCCACGGTGATCGGCACCGCCGGCCCGGCCAACCATGACTTCTTGCTCGGTCTCGGCGTGGTCCCGGTCGCCTACGGTGACGGCCTGGTGGAACGGCTGCGCGCCGCGGCGCCGCGCTACACCGCGGCCCTCGACAACAACGGGGCCGCGACCATCGACGCGGCCCTGGCACTCGGTGTGCCGGGGGAGCGGATCAACACCATCGCCGCCAGAGGCCACCGCGCCGATGCCGGTATCCAGGGCGTCGGTGGTCAGCACGCCGAACCCGGAGACCTGGCCGCGCTGGCCGATCTGATCGCCGGTGGCGAAGTGGTGCTGCCGATCGACAGCGTCTACCCGGTGGAACGGGTGGTCGACGCCTACCGGCACCTGATGGCGGGGCATCTGCGGGGCAAGGTCACGCTCGCTCTGGAGTAGCGATCGGCGAGCCGGGCCGGGCCTGATCGGTCGGGCGGGGCCAGGTTGGCGTGGTCAGGGGTGGGTCATGCCCGCCGTCGTCGACGGCAACACGGGGGCTTCGCCCTCGCCGTGCTCGTAGGTTTCGCTGGCCTCGTGGCTGGCCGACATCGCCCGGCGTCGTTCCGACTCGAAGTCGCCCTCCAACCCGCCGTACCCGCCGCGATCCATCGACCGTTCGGCGCCGTGCGGCCGGTTGTGCCGGTCGCGCCACCTGAATACCTTGACCATCTTCTGACGCTACGCCCTCGGTGACCGATGTCAAGAGTGCTGTTGCCGCGAGCTTTCATGGTTCACCCAAACTCTCGTGCGACAGTAAAGGGTGCCGCAGTTCTCCCGTCTGAATCCCATCCGCTACGTCGTCGCCGCAGTTCTCTGCGCGGTCGCCTTCGCCGCGCTGTACCTGATTTTTGTGCGCAGCCAATCCGGCCAGGCCATCGATCAGCTCGCGTTCAGCGGTGCCGAGAACGGCAGCACCGGCACCAGCGTCACCCTGCGGTTGCTCGACCTCATCCCGTCGGTGATGGTGCTGGCCGGAGCGATCGTGAGCATCCTCATCGCCTGGGCTCGCTCGGCCTGGTTCGCGTTGATCGTCGGCGTGGGGGCGGCGGTGGCCGCCATCATCACCACCCAGCTGCTCAAGAACGTGCTGCTCACCCGCCCCGACCTGGGCATCGAGGGCTACGAACCGAACTCATTCCCGTCCGGGCATACCACCGTGGCCGCGGCATCCGCTCTGGTGATTTTTCTGGTGGCCGGCCCGCGGCTGCGCTGGCTCGCCGGCACCATCGGCGCCGCCATCGCCGTGGCGGCCGGAGTATCGACGCTGGTGAGCCTCTGGCACCGGCCGAGCGACGTGATCGCCGCCCTGCTCGTGGTGGCGTTCTGGGGCTGCATCGCCGGTGCCGTGCTCACCCGAACGGGCGTGCGGTCGAGAGCGGATGCCGCGCCGACGCCCGCCCGGCTGAGCCTGCGAGTGCAGTCCTGGATCGCGGTGCTCGCCGCGCTGGTGACCGCCGCGGCCGCGGGGATCGGCGCGACCGGGGCATTCGGGGTCAATTCGCTGGCACCGGTGGCGTACCTCGGCGCCGTTACCGCCATCGTGGCGGTGGGCTTCGCACTCGCGATCACGGCCACCCGACTGTTCGACCGGTTGCCCTGACCCGGCCACCCGGCCGCTCGCTTCGCCCCTAGCGCGGCCAGCGCGACACGCCGCCGGACCACCCTGTCTGGTAACTCGCCGACCGTTCGTCGCCCCGCCGCTCGGGGGCTGTGCCCGTGCCCCGGTGCGTGCCACACTGGGGCATGGCCGTCACGTTGAGAGCGATCCAGACCGTTGTCCCGCCCACTGTCCTCATCCAGGATCAGGTCCGTGATATTTTCGCCGCCCAACCCGGTCTCAGCCGGCTCGCGCAGCGACTCGTCACGGCGTCGTTCAACCTGTCGGGTATCGATACCCGGCACACCGTGATCGAGGAACTCACCCTGGACTCGACGACAGCGGAGCCGCAGTTCTTCGACGCCGCCACTCAGCGGCTGCTGGTGCCCGGCACCAAGGTGCGCAACGAGCTCTACATCGAGCAGGCCACGAAGCTGTTCGTCGAAGCCGGTCGGCGCGCCCTGGCCGCCAGCCCCGGCATCGAGGCGGCCGACGTCACCCATGTCATCACGGTGTCGTGCACCGGGTTCTACGCGCCGGGTCCGGACTACATGCTCGTGCGCGAACTCGGTCTGGCCCCGTCCACCCAGCGCTACCACCTGGGCTTCATGGGCTGCTACGCCGCGATGCCCGCCCTGCGCACCGCCAAGCAGTTCGTCGAGGCCGACCCGAACGCCGTGGTGCTCGTAGTCAGCGCCGAACTCTGCTCACTGCACCTGCGCACCTCCAGCGACCCCGACACCATCGTGGCGTCGTCGCTGTTCTCCGACGGCGCCGCCGCCGGCATCGTGAGCAACCGCCCGCTGGCGCCGGGCGAGAAGGCCCTGGTTCTCGACCACTTCGAGACCGTGATCACCCCGGTCGGTGAGGGCGACATGGCCTGGAAGATCGGCGACGAGGGCTTCGAGATGATCCTCAGCTCCTACGTGCCGCACATCATCGACGAGCACATCGAGAACGCTCTCGCGCCCCTGTTCGGCCGGGACGAACCGCTCACCCGCGCGCTCGCCGCCGGGGTGGTGGCCGAGGCCGGTGCGGTCACCGCCCAGGCCGGCGGCACCGCCAGCACCGACGGTCAGGTGCTCACCGAGACCGCCCAGCGGTCCACGCTGAGCACCGCGATCGCCCACTGGGCCATCCACCCGGGCGGTCGCAGCATCCTGGACAAGACCGAGTCCAAGCTCGGCCTCACCGAAGCGCAGCTGCTGCCCTCCAGGGAGACGCTGCGCACCAACGGCAACATGTCCAGCGCCACCATCCTGTTCGTGATGAAGGCCATCCTCGAGGGGGAGGGCACCGTCGACGGCGACCGGGTCTGCGCGATGGCGTTCGGGCCCGGTCTGACCGTGGAGTCCAACCTGATGACCGTGGCGCGCGGCTGAGGCCGTGCTCCCTTCTCTGCGGGACCGGGCGGTCGACGCCGTCGAACTGATGGACGACCCGGCGTGTGACGCCGACGCCCTGCGCCGCACCTACGCCAACTTCCGGTACGTCAACGCCGTCGTCTCCGGGCTGCGGCACACCTACCGGCACGACATCAAGCCGTTGTTCGCCGACAATCGCCCGCGCACCCTGCTCGACATCGGTTCGGGCGGGGGCGACGTGGCCCGCTCGCTGGCCCGTTGGGCCCGACGCGACCGGCTGCCGCTGACGATCACGGCGATCGACCCGGATGTCCGCGCGCACGCCCACGCCACCGCTCAGCCGGCCCAGCCCGGGCTGCATTTCCGCCGGGCGCTCAGCAGCGACCTGGTGGCCGCGGGGGAGAGCTACGACATCGTGCTGTCCAACCATGTGCTGCACCACCTCGGCCCGGCCGACCTGGGCGCCCTGCTGGTCGACTCCGAACGGCTCTGCCGAGGCGTCGTGCTGCACGGTGACATCGACCGGCATCCGCTCGCCTACGCCGGATTCGGGCTGGGCACCTGGCCGTTCTTTCGCCGGTCGTTCATTCGCGTCGACGGTCTGACCTCGATCCGACGCAGTTTCACCGCCGCCGAGCTGGCGGCCGTAGCCCCACCGGGCTGGACCGTGCAGCGGGAGCTGCCGTTCCGCCTGGTGCTGCGCTGGCAGGCCTCCGGGAGCGCCAATGCGTGACGTCGTCATCGTCGGGGCCGGGCCGGTCGGTATTCTGCTCGCCTGCCTCCTGGCCGAACAGGGACTCGACGTGGAAGTGCTCGAACGGCGCACCCGACCGTCGATGCAGGCGCGGGCCATCGGCATCCACCCACCGTCGATGGCGGCGCTGCGGCAGGTCGGCGTTGCCGCCGACGTGCTCGACCGGGCGGTGCGGATCAAACACGGCTCGGTGCAGTGCAACGGCCGCACCCTGGGCCGGTTGTCGTTCGACACCATGGCCGGCGCGTACCCGTACGTGGTGGCGCTGCCGCAGCACCAGACCGAAGCGGTGCTGCGCCGGCGGTTCGCCGCGCTGCGTCCGGGCGGTCTGCGGCAGGGCGTGGCCGTCGGCCGGCTGTGGGACCGCGGCCACCGGGTGGTCCTGCTGGACGAGAACGACGACACCCCGGTCGCCCACGCCCGGTACGTGGTGGTCGCCGACGGCGCGCGCGGTGGGCTGCGTGAGGCCGCCGGCATCAGGTCGCGTTCGCTCGGCGGCGGCGACACCTACCTGATGGCCGACTACCCGGACACCGGGGAGCACGGGGGCGAGGCCGTCCTGTTCTTCGAGGCCGGCGGAGTGGTCGAATCCTTCCCGCTGCCGAACAACCGACGCCGCTGGGTCGCCATGACACCCACCCTGCAGCCGGATGCGTCGATCGACGACCTGACCGCGCTGATCGGCACCCGCACCGGCGTGCAACTGCCGGCCTCTGAGGCCACCCCGAGCGCGTTCACGGTGCAGCAACGGCTCGCCGAGACGATGGTGCAGGGCCGGGTGCTGCTGGTCGGCGATGCCGCGCACGAGATCAGCCCGATCGGCGGGCAGGGCATGAACCTGGGCTGGCTCGACGCGGTGGCGCTCGCCCCGGCGCTGAAACACGCCCTCGCGCATCCCGGCGACGCCCGGGCGACACTGCTCGCCTACGACCGCCGCCGCCGGCGGAGCGCCCGGATGGCCGCCAGGCAGGCCGGCTTCAACATGGCGATGGGCCGGCCCAGCGCCGGGGTGCGGTTACGCGCCCGCAACGCTGTCGTGCGTGCGCTCGCCGTGCCGCCGCTGAACGCGCTGCTGGCCCGTGCGTTCACCATGCGCTGGTTGTGACAACGGCCCCGCCCACGCCCGGGGTGCGGTGAATGCCGCGTCGTGCAGTTGAATGGAACAGTGACCGCACTTCTGATCGACCAGCTCCGCGCCGACCTCACCGCAGCCAACTTCTCGGTGACCGCCCTCACCGGTTTGTGGGGCATCGAAGCGGATGCCGCCCTGCATCGCAACCAACGGGTGCCGGCCCTGCGGGCGCTGGACCGGTTGCGCGCCACCCTCACCGTGGCCGAACCGAACGTTGCCCTGGCGCAACTCTTCGTGCTGGGCCTGCCCGTCGACCGGGCCGAGATCGGCCAGGCCCTGCCCAGCCTGGGTGCGGACGGTGCCGAACAGCTCGGCCTGTTCGCCGCCCTGCACAGCCACGGCGGCACGGCGGCGGACCCCGAGGTCGACACCGCCCCGCCGCGGGTGCACCCGCTGGTGGACCTGCGGCCGTACAGCTTCGTCGACGCGCACGGCGCCGGCAGCTGGTGGATCGTGTCGGATCTGGGCGAACTGGCGCTCGGGCATCCGCTGGGCGAGGAACACGTGCTCGGTGTCGGCGGCGCCTCGCTCACCCTGAGCGCCTTGATGATCCCCGACGCCGTGGACACCGCCCTGGACCTCGGCACCGGCTGCGGGATTCAGGCGCTGCACGCCTCCCGGCACGCCCGGCACGTGGTCGCCACCGACATCTCCGAACGCGCCCTCGAGCTGGCCGCGCTGAACGCCCGGTTGAACGGGGTGGAGAACATCGAGTTCCGGCTCGGCAGCCTGTTCGACCCGGTGGCCGGCGAACGCTTCGACCACATCATCTCCAACCCGCCGTTCGTGATCACCCCGCGCACCGAGGGGGTGCCCAACTACGAGTACCGCGACGGCGGCCTGGTCGGGGACGCCCTGGTGGAGGCCGTTGTGCGCGGCGCCGGCGACCACCTCACCCCCGGCGGTGTCGCTCAGATGCTAGGCAACTGGGAGTACCACGACGGCGCCGACGCCTTCGACCGGCTGACCGGCTGGCTGGTCGCCCCGGTCACGGGCACGGCGGCTGCGGATGCGGCCGATGCGGCCGCCGCCGACACCGGTGCGGTCTTCAACCGGTACCCGCTCGACCCGTCGCCGGTCGCGGAGGAGCCGGTCGACCGGGAGACCCTGGACGCGTGGATCATCGAACGCGAGGTGCAGCTGCCGGCCGGGTACGCCGAAACCTGGATCCGGGACGGCGGCGACCGGCCGGGCACCCCCGACTTCGACCGGCTGTACAACGCCTGGTTGGACGACTTCGAGACCCGCGGGGTGCGCCAGGTGGGGTTCGGCTACCTATTGCTGCGCCGCCCGGTGGTCACCGAGGGTCCCCGGCTGCTGCGGCTGGAGCGCCTGGACGAGGCCCTGGGCCACAACGCCGCGGGCATCGGCAGTCACCTGGCGGCGTGCCTGGCCGCGCACGATTGGCAGGCCGCCCTGACCGACGCCGAGCTGGCCGGCAGCATCCTCACCGTGGCGCCGGACGTCACCGAGGAGCGGCACTTCTGGCCGGGCCAGGAGGACCCCACCCTGATGACCCTGCACCAGGGCGGCGGGTTCGGCCGCTCGGTGCCACTGGACACCGCCCAGGCCGCGCTGGTCGGGGCCTGCGACGGCGACCTGAGTGTCGGCGCCATCGTGGGCGCGATCGCCCAGCTGCTCGACGCCGACGAGACCGCGTTGACGGCGGAGCTGCTGCCCCGGGTGCGGGCGCTGCTCGACGACGGCTTCCTGCTGCCGCCGACCGCCGCCTGAGTGGGGCGACGAGGCGCGGGCGTGGCAATCGGGTGACGCGCTCGGCCGCGCCGCGACTCCGCGAGGGTCTCCGGCTGAGGTAGTTTGAGAGGGACCACCGCAAGGGCCGAGAGGAGTGCGTCACGGCCGCCCGTGACGCGAATGTTGCATGAAACGTCGGACCTTCCTGATCAGCTCCCTCTCCGGGTTGTCGCTGCTCGCGCTCTCCGGCTGCACCCCGCCGAAGCCCACCCCCACCGCCTCGCCCACTCCCACCAGCACCCCGGCGCCCTCCCTGGTGCCGCAACCGGCCGGTATGCAGCGCAGCTCCTGGTCGACCGACCCGTTCGCCCGCGGCTCCTTCAGCTACCCCGCCGCCTTCGCCACCCCGCAGCAACGGGAGGACCTGGCCGAACCCGTGCTCGACCGGCTGTTCTTCGCCGGCGAAGCGGTGTCGGCGGATGCCCCCGGCACCGTGAACGGCGCCCGCGCGTCGGGCCAGCTCACCGCCCGCACCCTGATCGCGCTCGCCGAACCGGGGGAGCGGATCGCCGTGATCGGCGCCGGAGCCGCCGGCATCGCCGCCGCCCGCCAGCTGATGGACGACGGTTTTGACGTGCTCGTGATCGAAGCCCGTGACCGCATCGGCGGGCGCATCCAGACCCTCACCGACGATTCCTGGCCCGTACCGGTCGAGCTCGGCCCATCGTTCATCGTGGGTGCCAGCCGCAACTCGCTCGACGAGGACTTCACCGGCCTCGAGATCTCCCACACCGAGTTCCCGCCCACCCCAGAGGCGCGCACCCCGGCGGGCGTCATCGTGCCGGTGGCCCCGGTCGGGGCCGAGGCGGTCACATCCGCTCTGGCCTGGGCCGCCGAGCAGGCCCAGGACACCCCGCTCAGCGAGGCGCTGGTCGCCACCGGGTCGACCGAGCTGTCGGCCGAGGACTCCGACGCCGGAATCTCCGACCTGGACTGGCTCGACTACCAGTTGGCCACCGCCAACACCCTGGACTCCGGCGCCCCGACCACCGAGATGTCCGGCTGGTACTCGCCGACCCCGGCGGACATCGCGGCCGATGACACCCGCATCGTGCTCGGCGGATACCTCGGTCTGGTCACCGACGAGGCGGCCGATCTCGACGTGCTGCTCTCCAGCGTCGTCACCCGGCTCTCCTACTCCGAGGACAACGTGAGCCTGCGTCTGGCCACCGGGGAATCGTTGACGGTGGACCGGGCGATTGTGACGGTGCCGCTCGGCGTGCTCAAGACCGAAGTGCTCGAGTTCGTCCCGGCACTGCCGTTCTCCCACCGCGGGGCCATCGCCGCCCTGGGCATGGGCACCCTCGACAAGATCTGGTTGCGCTTCGACGAACCGTTCTGGGACACCGAGGCCGCGCTCTGGACGACGGTGGGGGACGACACGCTCGACTTCCGGGTTTGGGTCAACCTGCTGCCGCTGACCGGTGAGCCCGTGCTGGTGGGCTTCGTGAGCGGCGAGCGTGCGCTGGCACTGGCCGAGACCGACGACACCGAATTCACCGACGCGGCTTTGCGCAGCCTGGAGCCGTTTGCAACGGCACAGACCCCCACACCGGCGCCCTGACCGGGTCGTCAACGGCACTGCCGGGCAAATTTACCGTTAATGAACAAATCTCAGAATTCCGGTGTAAGCTCCCGGAAACGTCTAGGCGGTGACGGAGCCGCCCACTGAGGGAGGTCCACCGGATCTCCAGTCGTTCCCGACTGGTCGAGCCGACGGTGGCCATCGGGTCTGCCCCTTCCATCGTCGGCCGTCGGGTGCGGTCGCCATCCCGATGTCCCATTTGCACCGCGGCCACTGAACCTGATTGACCGTGAACCACATGTACATTCTGACTAATCTCGACGCTGTCTCCCTGCTGGACTTCGACACCAACCTGCCCTGTGAGGGCAGCCACCACCACCGCAGCCTGAGCGGGCACGCGGCGGCGGAGCCGGGCGCCTTCATGGTCATCTCGCCGTGCTGCGGCCCGAAGGTCATCCAGTGCTCACCGCGGGTGTCCGCGATGCAAGCCTCGGGCGTGCTCTACTGCGCGACCTGCGAGTCCGAGCACCTGACCAGCCAGTACACGTTCGTGCCAGTCAAGGAGTAACGCCCGCCGGTGCATCCGCTGTTCGGCCTCAGTTCGGCACGGTCGGTTCGTCTCGGCCGCGCTCGGACCGGGCGCGGGGTCGCCAGCTCAGGTGCGACGTGGCCACCAGCATCGACAGGATGCCGATGAACAGTGCCGCCGCGATCAGGCAGTACATCAGGGTCTCCAGCGGTCCGCTCACCTGAGCCGGGTCGAGGAAGAAGTACGGGTACCAGCCCACGATGGGCCCGCGCACCAGGGTGAAGATTCCCCAGAGCACCGGGTAGAGCAGCACCCAGCGCAGTGGCCGCCAGGACAGGCGGGTCTTTCCGGTGTCGGTGAGCCAGTCCAGCAGGGCGATCGTGGGAATGTAGAAATGCAGCATCTGACTGGGCCAGGGCACCTCGATCGTGTACGCCTGGCTCGACGACTGGATGACGATGGTCAGGAAGACGATGCCCGACACGATGATGTAGGTGGTCGCCAGCGCCCGGAACAGGTCGAGCCAGTGTGGGTCTTTGTCGTGGCGGAAGGCCACGACCGCGCCGCAGATGAACGCGACCACCGCCGCGGTGGCGCTCTGCACGGTGAAGTACGTGAAGACGTTGTAGGCGGCGAAGGTGGGGAACAGCAGTACGTACTCGTAATTGCCGATCAGCGCCACAATGCCCGCCACGGCCAGACCCACGCGGCCGAAGCCGTAGCCGGCTCGGAGCGACGGGCGCCGGAGCAGACGGAACGGCCTACGCGCGTTCGATTCCGCCCGCGTCGAGGAGGATCCGCGCACGCTTGGTCCCGTCCGGTCGGGGCCGGATGCCTGCGCGCCCATGCACCTACGCTACGCCAGCGGGCCGGTGCGCGCGGCCAGGGGGACCCGTGCCGGGCTCAGAGCCGGATGCTGAAGCCGGGCTCGCCGCTCTCGGCCAGGTCGGTGACCTGGGTTGCGTTCACGCTCGCCGACCGCGGCCCGGTGCGCAACCAGGTCAGCATCCGCTCGACCGCCGTGTCGTCGCCCTCGATCTCGGCCTCCACGGTGCCGTCCGAACGGTTGCGCACAAAACCGGCCAGGCCGAGGCCGTGGGCCTCCGCCTCGGCGTGGTACCGAAACCCCACGCCTTGCACCATCCCGGTGACGATTACCCGTTTGCGGCTCACGGCATCCATTCTGGGCGTGACGGGTACCCGCCGCAACCGTCGCGGACCGAGGCCGTCCGCCGGCCGAGCCCCTGCGCAACGCGCCCATTCCGGTGGCCGAGCCTGTCGAGACCTCGTGGGCCCGCCGGTGGATGCCGCCCATCCGTCCCGCAAGCCGGTCTGCGGACCGCGCCCATTCCGGTGGTCGAGCCTGTCGAGACCTCGTGGGCCGGCCTGTGGATGCCGTCCATCCGTCCCGCAGGTCGGCTCGCCGGGTCTCGACAAGCTCGACCACCGATCGGGGGAGCGCTTCGCAAGCCGGTCTGCGGACGCGCCCATTCCGGTGGTCGAGCCTGTCGAGACCTCGTAGGCCGGCCGGTGGATGCCGCCCATCCGTCTCGCAAGCCGGCCTGCGGATCGCGCCCATTCCGGTGGTCGAGCCTGTCGAGACCTCGTAGGCCGGCCTGTGGATGCCGCCCATTCGTCTCGCAGGTCGGCTCGCCGGGTCTCGACAAGCTCGACCACCGGTCGGGGGAGCGCTTCGCAAGCCGGCCTGCGGACCGCGCCCATTCCGGTGGTAGAGCCTGTCGAGACCTCGTGCGCCGGCCCGTGGATGCCGCCCATCCGTCCCGCGGGTCCCCTCGCCGGGTCTTGACCAGCTCGACCACCGATCGGGGCGCGCCTTCTCGATGCGACAGGATGAGGGGATGGATCCCGCGTCGAACTACCTGATCGCAGAGCTCGAGGAGCCGACGGGCACGCGCACTCGACGACTGCTGCGCCGGGCGTACGCGCTTCTGCGCGCAGCGTGGGGCGACATCGACGTCGAAGCTGACCTCGTCATCCGTCGACGCGAGAGCGGAGCCGAGGTTCTGCGCACACCCGCTGACGTCGGAGACCCGCACATCCTGTTGGAGACCGTACGCGACGACCTCGACACGAAGACCGTCGACGAGTTCGTGCGCGAATGGCGGGTTGTCGACTGAAGCTGGGCACGCGAGAACCAGGCCGGTAGCGTCATGCCATGACCTCGTACAGCTGGCCCGCGGCTCCATCCATGCCTGCGACGGCGGATGCCCCGGTGGCCGTGCTGCTGCCCGGCGCCGGCTACACGGTGCAAGCTCCGTTGCTCTACTGGTGTGCGACCCTGCTCGTTGAGCGCGGCTGGCACGTGCAAGCGGTCGACTGGACGGTGGGCGAGGCGGCGCGGGCGGATCCGCTCGAGTTCGTGGAGCAGGCGGTCACCGAGGCGTTCGCCGCCAGCCCCGCCAGCGGTCGTCGACTGCTGGTCGCCAAGTCGTTCGGCACCTTCGCCCTGCCCTGGGCACGCCGCTCCGGCATCGCCGGGGTCTGGCTGACGCCGATGCTCACCGAGGAACCGGTACGTCGAGCCCTCGCGGCGGCCACGCCGGCCGACCTCGCCATCGGCGGAGACCGCGACCCGTTCTGGCAGCCCGATACCGTGGCGGGAACGGCCGCCCGCCTGGTGACCGAGCCCGGGGCCAACCACGCGCTCACCCTGCCGGGGGACTGGCAGGGGTCGATACGGCTGCAGGAACGCGTGCTGGCGACCGTCTCCGGCCACCTCACCGGGTAGCGAGGGGCAGAGTCAGGCGGAGTCGCGCCAGACGATGGCCGTGTCGAGCAGGATTCCGCCGAGTTCGGCCGGTTCGCCGCGCAGCTGGCTGAGCACCGACTCGGCGGCGCGCTGGCCGAGCCCGCTGGCAGGCTGCCGCACGGTGGAGAGCAGCGGCTGGCAGCGCAGCGCCCAGACGCTGTCGTCGAAGCCGACGATGCCTACGTCCTCCGGAACCCGGCGGCCGGCCTCACGCAAGGCGTTCAGTGCTCCGGCGGCGATGACGTCCGACGCCGCGAACACCCCGTCGATGAGCGGGTCCTGCGCCAGCAGCGCGCGCATACCGTCACGGCCGTCGGCGTAGGTGTAGAGCGGCACCGGCGCCACCAGGTTCGGGTCGAACCGGTCGCCGAGCGCGTCCGTGAAGCCGGCCAGCCGGTCGGAGCCGGAGTCGCGGTCCAGTGCCGCGGCGATCATGCCGATGCGGGCCCGCCCGGTGCCGATCAGCCGCTCGGTGATGGCCCGGGCCGAGGCGCGGTT
>Ga0247816_10000659_pt1 | contig 18871 bp, 20 predicted proteins | sample UWRJL209509C1_FD_179930 | JGI IMG/M metagenome (GOLD analysis project Ga0247816, IMG submission 179930) | Plant litter microbial communities from Arlington Agricultural Research Station in Wisconsin, United States - UWRJ-L209-509C-1 | ecosystem: Environmental > Terrestrial > Plant litter >...
CGTCCAGCGGTGCAGCGCGCCTACGGCAAAGCGCAGCAGATCAACCCGGAGGCGCCCGTGCCGGCCCTGTTCACCTGATCAAAGCTGGCCATTCTCGGCAAACGAATGGATCTGGCTGCCGGCGACGATGAAATGGTCGACCACGCGCACGTCGACCAGGGCCAGCGCCTGCACCAGCGCCGAGGTCAGGCGCAGATCCGCGTCGCTGGGCGAAGCCTCGCCAGATGGGTGGTTGTGCGCCAGCATGACGCCGGCAGCATTCCGGCGCATCGCTGCCTTGACCACTTCGCGCGGGTAGACGCTGGTGTGCGTCAGCGTTCCCTTGAACATTTCACTGGTGTCGATCAGGCGGTGTTTCACGTCGAGGAACATGACGATGAACGATTCGTGCGGCTGGCCGTTGAAGGTGCTGCGCAGGTATTGGCGCACTGCGTCCGGCGTGCACAGCGACATGCGGGCAAATTGTTCAGCGCCGGCGCGGCGCGACAGTTCCAGCACTGCCTGCAGCTGTGCATATTTCGCCACACCCAGCCCGTGCACCGCAGAAAAGGCGCCGACGTCGGCCGCGAGCAGGCCTTGCAGCGAGCCGAAGTGGTGGAGCATGTCCTGGCCCAGCGTTACGGCGCTTTTGCCGCGCACGCCCACGCGCAGGAAAATGGCCAGCAATTCCGGATCGGACAGGGCCCGCGCCCCTTCGCGCACCAGCCGCTCGCGCGGGCGTTCATGTTCCGGCCAGGCATTGATTCCCATCGCTTCCCCCTTGGTTGACGAAGCATTATGGCGAGCGCGGGAGGGACGGGTTTGATATGCGGAAGAGGTGCGCAGGAACACCGCAGGCGAGAGGTGACTTACAATACCGCTTTGCCCGCTTTCATCCAAACCATGTCCGAACTCCAAGCTCCCGTCGTCACCGCCTCGGCGTACCTGACCCTGCATTACCGTCTTGCCAAGCTGGGTGGCGAAGATATCGTGACGACGTTCAATGGCAACCCGGCCACGCTGATGCTGGGCCAGGGCCAGCTGGCGCCGTTCCTGGAAGAGCGCTTGATTGGCATGGCAGAGGGTGCGCACCAGACCTTCGACCTCGCCCCGGCGCAAGCCTTTGGCGAGCGCACGGCCGAGCTGATCCAGCCGGTCTCGCGCGCCACGCTGGATGAAAACTCGGTCCCCGGCGCCGATTACCAGGTGGGCGAGCTGATCGATTTCGCGGCGCCAAAAGGCGGGCGCTTCGCCGGCGTCCTGCGCGAACTGGGCGACGAAGTCTGCATCTTCGACTTCAACCATCCGCTGGCCGGCGAAAGCCTGCAATTTGAAGTCAAACTGATTTCGGTTCTGTAATGGGAGTGACCATGGACAACCTGACGATGCACGACACCGCGCTGGACAACGAGATCCTGTTAGCCCAGCCGCGCGGCTTTTGCGCCGGCGTCGACCGCGCCATCGAGATCGTCGAACGCGCGCTGCGCCAGTTCGGCGCGCCCATTTACGTGCGCCATGAAATTGTCCACAACGCCTATGTCGTGGCCGACCTGCGCGCAAAAGGGGCGATCTTCATCGAAAACCTGGAAGACGTCCCACCTGGCAACACGCTGGTGTTTTCCGCCCATGGCGTGCCGAAAGCGGTGCGCGTGGAAGCGGAAGGGCGCGGCCTGAAAGTGTTTGACGCGACATGTCCGCTGGTCACCAAGGTGCACATGGAGGTGGCCAAGATGCGCAAGCTCGGCTGCGAAATCATCATGATCGGCCACGACGGCCATCCTGAAGTGGAAGGCACGATGGGCCAGGCCGAAGAAGGCATGCACCTGGTCGAAACGGTCGCCGACGTGGCCATGCTGACGGTGGCCAATCCCGATTCGCTGGCCTACGTGTCGCAGACGACCTTGTCGGTCGACGATACCGCCGAAGTCATCGAAGCCTTGAAGGCCCGGTTCCCGAACATCATCGAGCCGAAAAAAGGCGATATCTGCTACGCCACGACGAATCGCCAGGAAGCCGTGAAATTCATGGCGCCGCAGGTGGAAGTGGTAATCGTCGTCGGCAGCCCGAACAGCTCTAACTCGAACCGCCTGCGTGAAGTGGCGGAAAAGATGGGCACGCCGGCTTACATGGTCGATGGCGCCAGCCAGGTCGATCCGCAATGGATCGCCGGCAAATTGCGCATTGGCGTCACAGCCGGTGCGTCGGCCCCGGAAATCCTGGTCAACGCCGTCATCGCGCGCTTGAAGGAATTCGGCGCGCGCAGCGTGCGCGTGCTCGACGGCGTCGAAGAACATGTCACATTTCCGCTGCCAAAGGGCCTTGACGGCGCCCCAGTGGCGCCGCTCGAAGGTACGGCGCCCCGCAGCTTTGCATAAAACTGGTGCGAATGCCGTCCTTGCTGGTGCATGCGCCGTGAATAAAATGGTGCAGCGCGCTTTGATTAACAAAATTTGGTGAATTTTTTATATTCCGATTTTAGTTTTTTGAATTCCTCGTTATGATGATGGCGCTCGGAATTTCTTGACAGCCAACCCGGCGTGAGCGGCACTTCGGAATTGCTTTCCGGGGTGCCGTTTTTGTTACATCGAACGAAAAGAGGCAGCTCCCCATGGATACATTCATCCAGCAGATTCTCAATGGCCTCGTACTGGGCAGCATGTACGCATTGATCGCCCTCGGCTACACCATGGTCTACGGTGTCCTGAATTTGATTAACTTCGCGCACGGCGACGTGATGATGGTAGGCGCGATGGTCGGCCTGTCCGTGATCATGCTGCTGCAATCGGTGGCGCCTGGCTTACCCGGCTATGCCGACCTGGCCATTGCAATTGCCGTGGCGGTGCCCGCTTGCATGCTCGTCAATGTCATCATCGAACGCATTGCGTATCGGCGCCTGCGCAACGCCCCCCGCCTGGCGCCATTGATCACCGCCATCGGTGTCTCGCTGCTGCTGCAAACCTTCGCCATGATGATCTGGGGCCGCAGCCCGCTGCCGTTCCCGCAACTGCTGTCCGGCGACCCGATTCAAATTGGCGGCGCGGTCATTTCGCAAACCCAGGTGTTGCTCCTGATCCTGGCGGCACTCGCCATGGTCGGCCTGGTGTTCCTCGTCGAGCGCACCAAGATGGGCCGGGCCATGCGCGCCGTGGCTGAAAACCCCCGTGTGGCCGGCTTGATGGGCGTCAATTCCGACCGCGTCATCGTCGCCACGTTTGCCATCGGCGCGGGCCTGGCGGCCGTGGCCGGCGTGATGTGGGGCGCCAACTATGCGTCGATCACCTTCACGCTGGGCGTGTTGCCCGGCATGAAAGCGTTTTGCGCGGCGGTCCTGGGCGGCATCGGCAATATCTACGGCGCCATGATCGGCGGCATCTTGCTGGGCCTGATCGAAAGCCTGGGCGCCGGCTACATCGGCGACCTGACCGGCGGCTTCCTTGGCAGCCATTACCAGGACATCTTCGCCTTCGTGGTGCTGATCCTCGTCCTGACCGTGCGTCCGTCCGGCATCATGGGCGAACGTGTGGCCGACCGCGCTTAACCCCCCCGAGGAACCGACATGGCCCTGCTTAATTTCGACGTTACCCAGAACCCGCGCCGCGCTTATACGAGCATGGCAGTCTTGCTGGCGCTGCTGCTGGTGTTCCCGTTCTTTGCCGCCCAGTTCGGCAACTCGTGGGTGCGCATCATCGACATCGCGCTGCTCTACATCATGCTGGCGCTGGGACTGAACATCGTGGTCGGCTTTGCCGGCCTGCTCGACCTGGGTTACATCGCGTTCTTCGCGGTGGGCGCCTACCTGACGGGCCTGTTCGCCTCGCCGCAATTTGCCACGCTGCTCGAATCGATCGTCAACGAGTATCCCGTGATCGGCCAATCGCTGATCGCCATCATGGGACCGGACATCGTCGCCAACGGCATTCATTTGTCGGTCTGGGCCGTCGTGCCGCTGGCCGCGATTGTCGCCGGTTTCTTTGGCGCCCTGCTGGGCGCGCCGACGCTGAAACTGCGCGGCGATTACCTGGCCATCGTCACGCTGGGCTTCGGCGAAATCATCCGCATCTTCATGAACAACCTGAACGAGCCGATCAATTTCACGAACGGCCCGCAAGGCATCAACCTGATCGACCCGATCCGCATTTTCGGCGTGTCGCTGGCGGGCGAGCAGGGTTCGAACTCGACCGTGATGCTGGGCAGCTACGGCATGCCGTCAGTGAATGCTTACTATTTCCTGTTCCTGGCGCTGACGATTGCCATTATTTTCGTCACGTCGCGCCTGCAGCATTCGCGCCTGGGCCGGGCCTGGGTGGCGATTCGCGAAGATGAAATCGCGGCCAAGGCGATGGGCATCAATACCCGCAACGTGAAACTACTTGCCTTCACGATGGGCGCCTCGTTCGGCGGCGTCGCCGGCGCCATGTTTGCGTCGTTCCAGGGATTCGTGTCGCCGGAGTCGTTTTCCCTGACCGAGTCGATCGCCGTGCTGGCCATGGTGGTGCTGGGCGGTATTGGCCACATCCCGGGCGTCGTCATGGGCGGTGTGCTGCTGGCCGCCCTGCCGGAAGTGCTGCGCCACGGCGTGGAGCCGCTTCAGCAAGCCGTGTTCGGCAAGATCGTCATCGAATCCGAAGTACTGCGCCAGTTGCTGTACGGCCTGGCGATGGTATTGATCATGCTCAATCGCCCAGCGGGCTTGTGGCCGTCGCCGAAACATGAAGACCGGCCCGACGCCGCCGACACCAACAAGGGCGAAGTTTTCCCGGCCTGAAAGCGATGACCATGAACGCACCAACGATTCTCAATATTGCCGGCGTCAATAAACGGTTTGGCGGCCTGCAGGCGCTGACCGATGTCGGCATCCAGATCCAGCAGGGCCAGATCTATGGCCTGATCGGCCCGAACGGCGCCGGCAAAACGACGTTTTTCAACGTCATCACCGGCTTGTACCAGCCGGACAGCGGTTCGTTCGAGCTGGACGGCAAGCCGTATTCGCCATCGGCGCCGCATGAAGTGGCGAAGGCCGGCATTGCGCGCACGTTCCAGAATATCCGCCTGTTCGGCGAAATGACGGTGCTGGAAAACGTCATGGTCGGGCGCCACGTGCGTTCGCACCAGGGTGTCTTCGGCGCGATTTTCCGCCATAAGGCTGCGCGCGTCGAAGAAGCGTCGATTCGCGCCCGCGCGCAGGAGTTGCTCGATTTCGTCGGCATCGGCCAGTTTGCCGACCGCACCGCCAAGTTCCTGTCGTATGGCGACCAGCGCCGCCTGGAAATCGCGCGCGCCCTGGCCACCGATCCGAAATTGCTGGCGCTCGATGAACCGGCCGCCGGCATGAACGCGACCGAAAAAAACAGCCTGCGTGAACTGCTGGTGAAGATCAAGCAGGACGGCAAGACCGTGCTGCTGATCGAGCACGACGTCAAATTGATGATGGGCCTGTGCGACCGGATTACCGTACTCGAATACGGCAAGCGCATTGCCGAAGGCTTGCCGGCCGAGATCGTGAAAAACCCGGCTGTGATCGAAGCCTACCTGGGAGCTGCGCATTCATGAACGAAACAATGCTGAAAATATCGGGCCTGAAAGTGGCCTACGGTGGCATCAAAGCCGTCAAGGGCATCGACCTGGAAGTCAACAAAGGTGAACTGGTGACGCTGATTGGCGCCAACGGCGCCGGCAAGACGACGACGCTCAAAGCCATCACCGGCACCCTGCCTGCCTGCAACGTCGAAGGGACGATCGCTTACCGGGGCCAGCCCTTGAAAGGCACCCACTCGTTCCAGATGGTCGAGAAAAAGCTGGCCATGGTGCCGGAAGGGCGGGGCGTATTTACCCGCATGACGATTCACGAAAACCTGTTGATGGGCGCCTACACGCGCAATGACAAGGCCGGCATCGATGCCGACGTGGAAAAGTGGTACAAGGTGTTCCCGCGCCTGAAGGAGCGTTCCACGGCGATGGCCGGCACCCTGTCCGGCGGCGAGCAACAAATGCTGGCGATGGCGCGTGCACTGATGAGCCACCCGGATTTGCTGTTGCTCGACGAGCCGTCGATGGGCTTGTCGCCGATCATGGTGGAAAAGATTTTCGAGGTCATACGCGACGTGTCGCAGCAGGGCATCACAATCCTGCTGGTCGAGCAGAACGCCAAGCTGGCGCTGCAGGCGGCGCACCGCGGTTACGTGATGGATTCGGGCATGATCACGATGACCGGCGACGCGGCAGCCATGCTGAACGATCCGCGCGTGCAGGCGGCGTACCTGGGCGAATAAACGGCAGTCAAGGTCGCAGACGTAAAAAAAGCCAGCCTTTCAACAGGCTGGCTTTTTTACTGCGTCGTCAATTTACGCGGCGGTCGGGATTTTCGATGCGAACTGCGAGACGGCGTTCGTCACATTGTTTTCGACGGTTTCTGCAGCTTGCTTGGCCGTTTTCGACATGTGCTCGTAACCGGCGCTGGCGTTGCCGATGGCCGTTTTCATGGCCGACACGAACTGTTCGGAGCCGGCGGGTGCGTTCTTGCTTACTTCGTCGACCAGCGACAGCACCTTGCGGTTCGCTTCGACGATCTGGCTTTCTGCGGCTTTCGAAAATTCGGCGCCGGTGCCGCGCACGATCGCGGTCACTTCGCGGCTGTAAGCCAATGCTTTTTCAGCGGCCGGCTGGACTTTGCCAGTGGTCAGCGAAATGAATTCTTGTGGATCCTTGACGGCCAGCAGGGCGCGGGCAGTGGCGGTGGACTCGGCTACCGCATTTTTGGCGGTCGACAGGTTCAGTGCAACCAGCTTTTCAACGCTGTCGAATGTCTTGGCGGACAGCGCCGAGTACATGGCGAACTGGGCTTCGAAAGCGGATTTGGTGGCGTTCGAAAACTGCTCTGGAATTGCAAACATGGTGATCTCCGGAATCTGATACAGGATGGGGAAATGTTGCTGTGAACCAATGAGGCAGAGCGCCAGTGCAGCTTGACGAAGCGTTTTGTGCACCGCAACAGATGCTGATTTTACGGAGTTTTGGAGCAGGGTCAAGCGAATCTTGTGCGTTGCAGCATAAAGAGATTGTAACTTGCTTTACGGCATTGACATAGGTCAAACTTGTCACTGTTAGTGATGAATTTCTGGGGTAAGCGTGGGTAATCCAACAACCTATTGCCGCACCGCACAAGATTATTCGCCCGGGAGTGACCCGATCCGTCCCATGCTAGACTGGCCACATTGCACTTTTGAAACCCGCTGACCCCGCGCTCGGCAATCGACCATCCCTACATGCCCACCACGTCCACCGCCGCGCAAGCGAAGAGCTGGCTGTCCCCGATTCCGATCTTCTTCGTTTTTCTGTGGAGCACCGGCTTCATCATCGCCAAATTCGGACTGCCCTATGCGCCGCCGTTGACGTTCCTGGTGATCCGCTGCGTGGGCGCGGTGTTGTTCCTCCTTCCCCTTGTCTTGATCTGGCAAGCGCCCTGGCCGCGCGGCAGCGTCCTGCACATTGCCGTCGCCGGCTTGCTGCTGCAAGCCGGTTACCTGGGCGGGGTCTGGTGCGCCATCAAGATCGGCATGCCGGCCGGCTTGTCGGCACTGATCGTCGGCATGCAGCCGGTGCTGACGGCCGTGGCCGCACCGCTGATCGGCGAGCGCGTATTGCCCAAGCAGTGGCTGGGCCTGGGCCTGGGCCTGCTCGGGGTGGCGCTGGTGGTGGCCGCCAAGATCGACATGGTGGGCCTGTCGACCCCGGCCATCCTGTTCTGCGTGTTCGCGCTGTGTTCCATCACGGCCGGCACCATGTACCAGCGCCATTTCTGCCCCCGTTTCGACTTGCGCACGGGGACTGTCATCCAGTTTTCTGCCAGCGCCGCGGTGCTGCTGCCGCTGGCCATCGTGTTCGAAGGTTTCGATGCGCATCTGACGCACGTGACCTGGTCGCCGCAGTTCGTCGGCGCGCTGCTGTGGTCGATCTGCGGCCTGTCGATCGGCGCCATCTTTTTACTCTTCAAACTGATCCAGCGCAGCGATGCCACCCAGGTCACCAGCCTGCTGTACCTGACCCCGCCGACGACGGCGCTCATGGCCTGGATCATGTTTGGCGAGGTGTTCAACCTGTTGGGCATGCTCGGCATGGTGGTGGCCGTCGCCGGCGTTGCTTTCGTCGTCAAAAAATAAGGAGACTGCATGATCATCAATCCACAACAAGACGCTGTCGATACCGCCATCGTCACGCGTCGCTCGATCCGCGCTTACCTGCCCGATCCCGTTGCGCGCGATGACATCGAGCAGATCCTGCAAGTGGCCGCGCGCGCCCCGTCCGGCACCAATACGCAGCCGTGGCAGGTGCACGTGCTGCAGGGCGCGGCCAAAGCGGCGTTGTCGGATGCCATCCTGGCCGTCTACGCCGATCCTGACCTGAACGCGCAGCACACGGAGGAGTATCCCTACTACCCGCGCGCGTGGAAATCGCCCTTCATCGACCGGCGCCGCAAGGTGGGATGGGACCTGTATGCGCTGCTGGGACTGACGCGTGACAACAAGGCGGGCATGGCGGCCCAGCATGCCCGCAACTTTCGCTTTTTCGACGCGCCCGTCGGACTGATGTTCACCATCGACCGGGCCATGGAGCAGGGTTCCTGGCTCGACTATGGCATGTTCTTGCAGAGCATCATGGTGGCGGCGCGAGGGCGCGGCCTCGATACCTGTCCGCAAGCCGCATTCACCCAGTATCACAAAATCATCGCGGACCATTTGGCGTTGCCAGCTGACCACATGGTCGTGTGCGGCATGGCGCTTGGCTGGGCCGATGCGAGTAAGATTGAAAACACGCTGGTAACTGAACGTGAACCGGTTTCAGGCTTCGTCCGATTCCTCGAATAAACGTCAGGCAGGAAATTTATTGATCGTTTGAAAATGGATTTGCGCATTTGCTGTTGCTTCTGCGCAAAAAGTATCGGGATTGGTCAATTGTCCTTGCGCTGGCATGCTGCAACGTTACACTGCAATCATCACCTCAGCAGTTTGGCAGTAAAGGAATAACCGATGTTGAAGCTATTTTGTACCGCGCTTGTCTCCCTGATGCTGGCGTTGGATCCGTCTGCCGCGTCTGCCAGGGACACGAAGCCCCAGACCGTCAAGAAGGTCAAGAAGGCCAAGGCGCAAAAAGCCGTGGCAGCCAAGCCTGGACGCCAGCGCGTCAAGCTGGTCCGGCGCGGCACCGTCGTCAAAGGCAAGCGCCAGCTCATTTACCAGAATGCCCGCCGCACGGCGCCCGTCTTCATTGCGATGACTGCCGGCGACCGTGCCGGCCTGAACCAGACGCGCGATGCGCTCGACCTGGGTTCTTCCGTCGCATTCGTCATCGACCAGGCAAACAACCAGGTGTTGTTCGAAAAGAACGCGGGCGTGGCCTTGCCGATCGCGTCCATCACCAAGCTGATGACGGGCCTGATCGTCGTCGAATCCGGTTTGAACCTCGATGAGGTGCTGACCGTGACCGACGCCGACGTCGACCGCCATAAATTCACCAGCTCGCGCCTGCGCGTCGGCGCAACCATGACCCGGCGCGACCTGCTGCACATCGCCTTGATGAGTTCGGAGAACCGCGCCGCGGCAGCGCTGGGCCGGAACTATCCGGGTGGCATCGGCGCCTTTGTGGCCGCGATGAATGCCAAGGCACACGAACTGGGCATGACGGAAACGCGGTATGTCGATTCGAGCGGTTTGTCGAGCCAGAACGTGGCCAGCGCGCGCGACCTGGCCCGCCTGGCAGTGGTGGCGTACGGCGAGCCTTTGTTGCGCCAGTTCAGTACCGATCCGAAATACGCGGTCGACGATGGCCGCCGCACGATGCAGTACGGGAACACCAACTATCTGGTAGCCAGTCCGGACTGGAACATCGGCCTGCAAAAAACCGGTTTCATCAATGAAGCGGGCAAGTGCCTGCTGATGCAGGCCGTGATCCAGGGCCGCCACGTGATCATGGTGTTTTTGGATTCGAAAGGCCGGCAGACGCGCACGGCCGACGCCGGACGGGTCAAGCGCTGGCTGGAAACGCTGACACCGACCGCGACGGCGGCCGCGCCACCGTCACCCGTGTACCGGCCCGTCTCAGGTACCCAGGGAGTAACCCAGGGTGGTTGAAATCTGGACGGCCGTGGTCATCAGGTCTTCCAGCCATTCTTCCTGCAACCGGTCGGCCGGCGCTGAAATCGACAGGCCGGCGACCAGCTTGCCGGAGTCGTCATGGATGCCCGCCGCCATGCAGCGCACGCCCAGCTCCAGCTCCTCGTTGTCGCGCGCATAGCCGCGCGCGCGTACCAGCGACAGTTCCCGCTCGAGCTTGCCCAAATCCGTAATCGAATTCTTGTTGTGCCCGGCCAGGCCAGTGCGCGTGGCGTAGGCGCGGATGGCTTTTGGCTCGTCCACCGACAGGAACAATTTGCCGGTCGAGGTCAGGTGCAGCGGCCCGCGCCCGCCAATCGCGCGCACGACCTGCATGCCGGAGCGCTCGGAAAAAGCGCGGTCGATGTAGACGATTTCGTCGCCCTGGCGCACTGACAGGTTGATCGTCTGCTGGGTTTTTTTGTGCAGGTTGCGCATGAAGTCGAGCGCCGCCTCGCGCACCGAGAGCCGGCTTTTCACCACATTGCCCAGTTCCAGCAAGCGCATGCCGAGCCGGTAAGTGCCGGGCTCGACGCGGTCGACAAACCGCGTGACGACCATGTCATTGAGGATGCGGTGCGCGGTCGATGGATGCAGGCCCGACACCTTCGCCAGTTCCTTCAGGCTGACCGGATCCGGGTACTGCGCCAGCGCATCGAGCAGCGCATTCATGCGCTCGATCACTTGAATCGAGGTCTTGGCAGTCACGACGGGAAGGGCTTCGGTTTTCATGATGTGGTTTGTGCAGTGCGGTAACTAAGTCTGTTTATACCATAATGTGAAACGCGCTGGCAATCGCTTCCAGACGCTGGTGGGGCAGGGCATAATGGGTTTTTACATGCTTGAATGAAAACTTTATGGAATCTCCTGTCAGCCAGTTCAAGAGCAAAAGCGGCCTCGGGCGCATCATCGCCGCCTGCCGCAATTCCGGCGCTGGTTTCAAATCCGCCTGGCAAGGCGAACATGCGTTCCGCCAGGAACTGTTCGTGCTCATCGTCGGCACCGTGCTGGCATTGCTGCTGAAAATTTCTGCATTTGAAAAGTTCGTGCTGATTGCCGTGCTGGTGTTTGTGCTGTGCATCGAGCTGCTCAATTCCGCGCTGGAAGCCGTGGTCGACCGCATCTCGCTGGAACGCCATCCACTGTCGAAAAACGCCAAGGATTTCGGCAGTGCGGCCGTCACCCTGGCCGTCGTGATTGCCGCCGGCGCCTGGATCGTCGTGCTGTTCAACCGCTTCTACTAACGTTATCCGCATAAGGTTCGAATGGTTTCGGGCTTGGATATCTTCTTGACTTCGTGGCATGATCGTTCGTTCATGTAGTTGAACTTTCTTACTGGAGACGATGATGACCTTACGACTGGGCGATACCGCACCCGATTTCGAACAAGATTCGACCATTGGCAAGCTGAAGTTTTATGACTGGGCCGGCGACTCCTGGGTTGTCCTGTTTTCCCACCCGGCCGATTTCACGCCGGTCTGCACCACCGAGCTGGGCCTGACCGCCAAGCTGAAACCGGAATTCGACAAGCGCAACGTCAAGGCGATCGCGCTGTCGGTCGACCCGGCCGAGCAGCACACCAAGTGGATTGCCGACATTGAAGCGACGCAAAAGACCGTGGTCGGTTTCCCGATCATCGCCGACGCCGACCGCTCGGTATCTACGCTGTACGACATGATCCACCCGGAACAATCGGCCACCGCCACGGTGCGCTCGCTGTTCATCATCGACCCGGCCAAAAAAGTGCGCCTGATGATCACCTACCCGATGAGCACCGGCCGCAACTTCGACGAAGTCTTGCGCGTCCTCGACGCTTTGCAACTAACCGATGGCTACAGCGTGGCAACGCCGGGCAACTGGAAAGATGGCGACGATGTCATCATCCCGCTGACGGTGCAGGATCCCGAGGTGCTGAAAGCGAAGTATCCGAAGGGCTTTACGGCGGAGCGGCCATATTTGCGGTTGACGCCACAGCCGAATAAATAAGCACACAGCACTGCAGTCAACCCGATTAGCACCAACGTCATCCCGGCGCAGGCCGAGACCCATACCACCTGAGTTCAGTATTGCGTCTGAACGAAGGTGCCATGGATCCTTGCCTTCGCGGGGACACTCCCCGCATAAGCAAATAACATCCCTGTCGTTGGCATTCCCGATCACCCCGGTTACGCTCGGGCTCGATTGAGGATTGCGCATGTCTCTTACTTACATAGTTGCCGGTTTCGCCGTCGGCCTGCTGGTCGGCATGACCGGCGTCGGTGGCGGCTCGCTGATGACACCGTTGCTGACCTTGCTCTTCGGCGTCAACCCCGCAGTGGCGGTCGGCACCGACCTCGCGTTCGCCGCCGTCACCAAGGGCGTCGGCACCGTCACCCACCGCATCAACGGCACCGTCCAGTGGCACATCGTGCGCCGGCTGTGCCTGGGCGCGCTGCCGGCTGCGCTGGTGGCCACGCTGGCGCTGGGCCACTTCGGGACGCTGAACGCGGCAATCGGCCAGTTCATCCGCTATTCGATTGCCGGCTCCGTGCTGTTGACCGTGGTCGCGCTGATCTTCCGCAAGCGCATGCTGGCCTGGGTGCACGCCAAGCCTGGCCGCCAGTTGCAGGGCAGGGCACTGGCGACGGCCACCATCGTCTCCGGTGTCGTGCTGGGCACGCTGGTGACGATCTCATCGATTGGTGCCGGCGCCATCGGCGCCACCTTGCTGGTGATGCTATACCCGCGTTTGACCCCGGCCGAAGTGGCCGGCACCGACATCGCCTACGCCGTGCCGCTGACGGCCATTGCGGCCCTCGGCCACTGGTGGCTCGGTTCGATCGACTGGATGCTGCTGCTGACCCTGCTGGTGGGCTCCGTGCCCGGCATTACCCTTGGATCGATGGCCGCGCGCGTGGTGCCGGAAAAGTTCCTGCGTATCGTGCTGGCAATGACCCTGACGACGGTGGCATACAAACTCGTGCAATAAAACCTTATAGCCAAACTGTCTATGCAAATGAATTCTGCTTCGTTTGCCTTATTTGGTTTGCATGCGAATATCCAGCCTTATTAGAAGAAAATGTAATAAGGCTGCCATGACCTCTCTCTTCAAGCCGCGCGCGGCGCCGACCCGGGTTTTGCCCGGATTCGGCCTCACGCTCGGCTTCACCATTTTTTACCTGGCATTGATCGTCCTGATCCCGCTGTCGGCCGTGTTCCTGAAAACGTTCACGATGACCTGGGAAGCGTTCTGGAGCGCCGTGACCTCCGCGCGCGTGATGGCGTCGTACCGCCTGACTTTTGGCGCGTCGCTGATCGGCGCGCTGCTCAATGTCGTCTTCGGCGGCATCGTGGCCTGGGTGCTGGTGCGCTATAAATTTCCCGGCAAACGCTTTATCGATGCGCTGGTCGACTTGCCGTTCGCGCTGCCGACGGCCGTGGCCGGCATCACGCTGACCGCGCTGTATTCAAGCAATGGCTGGATCGGCCAGTACCTGGAAAAAGCCGGCATCAAGGTGGCCTTCACGCCGCTGGGCGTGGTCGTCGCACTGACCTTCATCGGCTTGCCGTTCGTCGTGCGCACGGTCCAGCCCGTGCTGGAAGACGCGGAGCGTGAGCTGGAAGAAGCCGCCGCCAGCCTGGGCGCCACGCCATGGCAAACGTTCTGGCGCGTGATTTTGCCGAACCTGGTACCGGCCTTGCTGACCGGCTTCGCGCTGGCGTTTGCCCGCGCCACCGGCGAATACGGCTCCGTCATCTTCATCGCCGGCAATATGCCGATGGTGTCGGAAATCACGCCGCTGTTCATCATTACCAAGCTGGAGCAGTACGACTATGCCGGCGCCACCGCGATTGCCGTGGTGATGCTGGTCGTGTCGTTCCTGCTGCTGTTGACCATCAACCTGCTGCAGGCGTGGACGCGCAAACGGGCGGGCAAAGGATGAGTGCCGTGATCGATATTCCTGTGCAACCTGTCGCGCGCCGCGCAGCGCCCACCAACACGCTCGAGCCGGCCTGGATCAAGTATGTACTGGTGACCGTTGCCCTGCTGTTCCTGACCCTGTTCCTGTTCGTGCCGCTGGTGGCCGTGTTCGCCGAAGCGCTGAAAAAAGGCTGGGACGTCTACGTCGAATCCATCCTCGACCCCGACGCCATTTCGGCCATCAAACTGACGCTGATCGCCGCCGTCATCTCGGTACCGCTGAATCTCGTGTTCGGCGTCTGCGCCGCGTGGGCGATTGCCAAATTCGAATTCCGCGGCAAGAGCATCCTGCTGACGCTGATCGACTTGCCGTTCTCCGTGTCGCCCGTGATCTCCGGCCTGATCTACGTACTGATGTTCGGCACTCAAGGCTGGATCGGGCCCTGGCTGCAGGAACACGACATCAAGATCCTGTTCGCCGTGCCGGGCATCGTGCTGGCCACCGTGTTCATCACGTTCCCGTTCGTGGCCCGTGAACTGATCCCGCTGATGCAGGCGCAAGGTAGCGAAGAGGAAGAGGCCGGCCTGGTGCTGGGCGCGTCCGGCTGGCAGATTTTCTTCCGCGTGACGCTGCCGAATATCAAATGGGGCCTGCTGTATGGCGTGATCCTGTGTAACGCGCGGGCCATGGGCGAATTCGGCGCCGTGTCAGTGGTGTCGGGCCATATCCGCGGCGAAACCAACACCATGCCGCTGCAGGTCGAGATCCTCTACAACGAGTACAACTTCACGGCCGCGTTTGCGATTGCCTCGTTGCTGGCGCTGCTGGCGCTGGTGACGCTTGCCATCAAATCCTTTATCGAATGGCGCTTGCACCAGTCCGGCGAAACCGCCGCTGACGAAGCTGCCCTGATGCCACTTCCGCACGCTGTCGTGCAACCAGTCCGGAGCACCGTATGACCATTGCAGTCAATAACATCCACAAACAATTCGGCAATTTCACGGCGCTCGACAATGTCTCGCTGAACTTTCCCAACGGTGAACTGACTGCGCTGCTGGGCCCGTCCGGCTGCGGCAAGACGACTTTGCTGCGCATCATCGCCGGCCTGGAAAACCCGGACAGCGGCCAGGTGCTGCTCGATGGCGAAGACGCCTCCATGCGCAATGTGCGCGAGCGCCAGGTTGGCTTTGTATTCCAGCATTACGCGCTGTTTCGCCACATGACCGTGTTTGAAAACGTCGCCTTCGGCTTGCGCGTGCGCCCCCGCAAGGAGCGCCCGAGCGAGCAGCAGATTCGTGACAAGGTCAAATCCCTGCTGGAACTGGTGCAGCTTGATTGGCTGGGCGACCGTTACCCGCCGCAATTGTCCGGTGGCCAGCGCCAGCGCATCGCCCTGGCGCGTGCGCTGGCCGTCGAGCCGCGCGTGCTGCTGCTGGACGAGCCGTTCGGCGCACTGGACGCCAAGGTGCGCAAGGAATTGCGCCGCTGGCTGCGCCGCCTGCACGACGAACTTCACGTCACCAGCATTTTCGTCACGCATGACCAGGAAGAAGCGCTGGAAGTGGCCGACCGCGTCGTGCTGATGAACAAGGGGCACGTGGAACAACTCGGTTCGCCGTCCGAGGTCTACAACCACCCGGCGTCGCCGTTCGTCTACGGTTTTCTCGGCAACGTGAACATTTTCCATGGCCGCGTGCATGAAGGCGTGCTCAACACGGGGGATGTTCGCTTCGATGCGCCGCAGCATGCTGAAGTGCAGAACGGCGCCGGCATCGGCTATGTGCGTCCGCACGACCTCGACGTCGAGCGCTACGTGCCGGGCATGGACGGTGTCGTCGCGACCTTGCGCCGTGCCCACGCGATCGGCCCGCTGGCCCAGCTCGACCTCGAGCGCAAGGACAACGCGCAATTGATCGAAGCCGTGATGGCCAACGAGCGCTTCCAGGGACTCGGCCTGAAAGAGGGCGATACCTTGGTGGTGCGCCCGCGCAAGATGCAGGTGTTCGTCAACGATGCAGCCCATGAATTCGTCGATGCGGGAGCCAATATATGAACTTCCAACAATTACGTTCGGTGCGTGAAACCGCGCGCCGCGGCTACAACCTGACCGAGGTGGCCAACGCGCTGTTTACGTCGCAGCCGGGCGTGAGCCGCCAGATCCGCGAGCTCGAAGACGAGCTCGGCGTCATCATTTTCGAACGGAACGGCAAGCGCCTGACCGGCATGACCGGCCCTGGCAAAGGCATCCTGAAAATCATCGACCGCCTGCTGGTGGAAGCGGAGAACTTGCAGCAGGCCAGCCAGGAATACGCCGACCAGGACGTCGGCACGCTGACCATTGCCGTGACCCACACGCAGGCGCGCTACGCGCTGCCGCAAGTGGTGCAATCGTTCCGCGCGGCTTTTCCGGGCGTGCGCATCGCCTTGCAGCAAAGCGCGCCGGAGCACATCGCCGAGTGGGTGTTGTCGGGCAAGGCGGACATCGGCATCGCCACCGAAGGCTTGTCGGCATTCCCCGACCTGGTGTCGTTCCCGTGCTACCGCTGGAGCCACGTGATCGTGGTGCCGGAAGGCCATCCGCTCTTGTCGGTAGGACCAATCACGCTGGAACACCTGGGCCAGCATCCCTTGATCACCTACGACATCGGCTTTACCGGCCGCGGCCACATCGACGACGCGTTCGCCAAAGCCGGCGTGGAACCGGACATCGTGCTCACCGCCATGGATTCGGACGTCATCAAGCAGTACGTGGCGCTGGGGATGGGCGTCGGCATCGTCGCCTCGATGGCCTTCGACCACGGGCGCGACCGCGGCATGCGCGCCATTGAGGCGTCGCACCTGTTCGCAGCGAACGTCACGCGCCTGGGCGTGCGCCGCGGGGCGTTTTTAAGGGCGTACGCGTATCACTTCATCGAGCGCTTCGCGCCGGGCGTCAAGCGCAGCGATGTGGAGCAGGCGCTGCGCGTCAACGTCGAAGAGTGATGCTTACTGGCCGGGATTGGTAAAGCGCGCGTGAATCGCATTCACCGCGTCGACCACGTCGTCCGACAGCGTCACCTGTGCGGCAGCGATGTTTTCCTGCAGCTGCGTCAAATTGGTCGCGCCGATGATCGTCGACGCCACGAACCAGCGTGAATAACACCACGCCAGTGCCAACGTCGCGGGCGTCATGCCGTTGGCGCGCGCCAGCGCGGCGTATTCTTTGGCGGCTTCCAGCACGGCAGGGCGCAGGTAGCGCGGGCTCCAGGTCGGCGGATAAATCGTCAGGCGGCCGACGGCTTGCGGGTTGTCGAGGTATTTGGCCGATAGTTGGCCGAATGCCAGCGGGCTGTAGGCCAGCAGGCCGACGTTTTCGCGGAAGCACGCTTCATCGATCAGGCTGGTCTCGAACGCGCGGGCAGTGAGGTTGTACAAATTCTGGATCGTCGCGATGCGCGGCAAGCCCTTCATTTCTGCCTGCTTGACGTACTCGGCCACGCCCCATGCGCTTTCGTTCGACACACCGATGTGACGGATCTTGCCGGCCGTGACCATCTCGCCCAGCGCCGCCAATGTTTCTTCGATGGCGACATGCGGGCGCTCGGCGTCTGGATTGAAACTGTTGGCGCCGAAGATAGGCAGGTTGCGGCTGGGCCAGTGGATCTGGTACAGGTCGATGTAGTCGGTTTGCAGGCGCTGCAGGCTGGCGTCGACGGCGGCGCGAATGTTGGCCGCATCGAGGTTGTGCGCGGCGCCACGGACCCATGGCATGCCTGGATTGGGCCCGGCAATTTTCGTGGCCAGGACGATGTCGGCCCGCTTGCCGCTTTTCTTGAGCCAGCTACCGACAAAGCGCTCGGTGGCGCCCTGCGTTTCGGCGCGGGGCGGCACCGGATACATCTCGGCCGTATCGATGAAGTTGATGCCGCGCCCGAGTGCATAGTCGAGCTGGCTGTGCGCGTCGCTTTCCGTATTTTGCTCGCCGAACGTCATCGTGCCGAGGCACACGTTCGAGACGCGTAAATCACTTGCGCCGAGCACGTTCATTTTCATGACTGGATCTCGACCGGCTTCTTCAGTGCCTTGGCGCATTCACGCACCAGCGACGGACCCTTGTAGATCAAGCCGCTGTACAGCTGAACCAGTTGCGCGCCCTGGCGGATTTTGACGGCCGCGTCGGCGCCCGACAGGATGCCGCCCACGCCGATGATCGGGATCTCGTCGCCCAGTTCCGTTTTCAACGCGCGGATGACGATGTTGGACAGCTCGAACACGGGTTTGCCGGACAGGCCGCCCGCTTCGACGCTGTGGCGCATGCCTTCGACGTCGCGCCGGTTCAGCGTGGTGTTGGTGGCGATGACGCCATCGATCTTGTGGCGCAGCAGGGCGCCGGCGATATTGCGGATCTGGTCGCCGTCGACATCGGGCGCGATTTTCAGCGCCAGCGGGACATACTTGCCGTGTTCGTCGGCCAGGCGCAGTTGCTCCGCTTTCAGCTGGGACAGCAAAGCGTCCAGCTCGGATGCGCTTTGCAGCTGGCGCAGATTCTTGGTGTTGGGCGACGAAATATTCACCGTCACGTAGCTGGCGTACTGGTACACCTTGCGCAGGCATTCCAGGTAATCGTCTGCCGCGCGTTCGATGGGCGTGTCGGCATTCTTGCCGATGTTCAAGCCCAGCACGCCCTGGCGGTCCTGGTAAAACTTCGAGTCCTGCACGTTTTTCACGAAGGCATCGACGCCGCCATTGTTAAAACCCATGCGGTTGATGATGCCGCGCGCCTTCGGGATGCGGAACATGCGCGGGCGCGGGTTGCCGGCCTGCGCGCGGGGCGTCACCGTGCCGATTTCGATCGAGCCGAAGCCC
>Ga0247816_10000660_pt1 | contig 18860 bp, 24 predicted proteins | sample UWRJL209509C1_FD_179930 | JGI IMG/M metagenome (GOLD analysis project Ga0247816, IMG submission 179930) | Plant litter microbial communities from Arlington Agricultural Research Station in Wisconsin, United States - UWRJ-L209-509C-1 | ecosystem: Environmental > Terrestrial > Plant litter >...
GTTTTTATCGGCGTCATATTTTATTCTGCTAAATTGATAGGGTTTTAATGAGAAAAAGTTCGTAACTCTTCCACGAGGGGCTGCCAAGAGCTTATGATAAAAAGTCTCCGTTATGGAGGCTTTTTGCTATTATTGACATATGAATGAAGGTGACTTAAGGCCGCATAAGAAACTTGCAATTGTCCTACTCGTTACCCCGGGTCTAGCTATTGTAGGCTCTTTCATTATCCTTCTGGCTATTAACCTTATTTTTAATCCAACATTCTGGATGACACCAGACACTGAACCTGTGACTCCTACGCCATTTCTTATTACTGCTTTGAATGGAGTGTTTCTCACTTTAGGAGCGGTAGGCGTACTGAGCATACTACCCAGTTTAGTTGCTGGCGTATATTTACTGCAAAGAAAAGATTGATCACTAAGAGTTCTAAACTCGTCCACTAGGGACTGCCAAGAAGCTTATGATTAAAAGTCTCCAATTTGGAGGCTTTTTGTTATGATAAACCCATGAAACAAATATCTATAATATTTGACGGTAACAATTTTAGTGATATAGAGTCTTTTTATAGTGAAGTCACTAGAGTATTTAACCCAGTTTCCGGCGTTGATGGGCGAAATCTTGACGCCTTGCAGGATTTATTATGGGGTGGGATGGGTTTGCATGAATTTAAGCAACCTTTAGAAATCCATTGGTTAAATAGTAAAAAAAATCGTAAAGATTTCGGTTATTTTAATTTTAGGAAGCTCGTTAAAGTCATGCGACAAGTCCCACATGTTAATGTTTCATTAGAATAATGAGTTCGTGATTCTTCCACTAGAGGCTGCTAAGTATAAGCTTTATAAAAAAGTCTCCAAACCGGAGACTTCTTGCTATTATTGATGTATCACACAAAAAGCAAGGTGAGTACAGTAGCGTTATAGCTACTCAAGTGTAGCGGGTGAGTAAATAACCAACATCTGAGAAAGGTGGCGTGAATGGCGTATCGTATTGAACCAAAGATTTGGATGGGGCTAGTTGCAGCAGCCCTGTATGTATTGCTAGCAGCCGGTTTGGGCAATGCCGTTAATATCTGGTTTCCCACGGGGTCAGATCTTGGTGATTTAGTAGTATCGCATTTTGTGCCGTTGCCTATTCTTATAGTTGGTGGACTGATGTTTATTAAATGGGCGGGGTGGAGTGACAAGGTATGGCAGGCTACTCCTGCGCACGAACAAAAGCCTCGAAGGACATGGCTATACGCATTTCCTATATTGTTGCTAGTCCAAGCCGTTGCTCCATTCTTCGGCGCTCCATGGACTGAAGCCTCTATTATGTACTTTGTCGTAGTGTTACTGGCGACCATTTTAGTAGGTATTGGCGAAGAGCTGTACTTCAGGGGTATTATTCGTGTCAGTATCCGTGCTCACCATGGAGCTTTTCTTACGCTCATCCTCACGTCACTATTGTTCGGGCTGGGGCACATTGCGGGCGAGGTATTTGAAGGATTGCCGGCTGCGCTCATCGCTTTCCAGGTGTCGGCACTGACTATGAATGGAATCCTATACTTTGGGGCATTCCTCGCAACAGGAAAACTGTGGGTCGTGATGTTATTGCACTTCCTTACGGATTATGGATTGCGGCTCTACGGCATATCTGGCAGCTCATCCGAGTATGAGCCAGGTATTGCTTCTGTCGTGGTTGTGTACCTACTGTGGGGCTTCGCTGTGGCGCTAGTTGTCAGTACGATACGTCAGGATCTTCGAGCTAGGCGCGAGCGCAAACGAGACGTTTCATCATAACGGGATAAGCATTCAAAAAAATACCTTCGATTTGCATACTTTTTGCTATCATTAAACCAATGACTAAAAACCAGAAGCTTATCCTCCTCGCCGCAATCGTAGCCTCCTTCGTCGCATTTCTTGATGGATCAGTGGTTGGTGTTGCACTGCCACAAATTAGTGAACAGCTTGGCGGTGGACTACTAACGCAACAATGGGTGAATGACGCCTACCTTATTACACTAGGAACCCTCATTCTTGCCGCTGGGTCTCTCTCCGATATCTTCGGACGTAAAAAGATTATCACTATCGGTCTTGTTGGGTTCTTGCTCACTTCACTCCTATGTGCGATTGCGCCCACAGCAGAGGTGCTGATTGCTGGCCGCGCACTGCAGGGAGTTGCTGGTGCGCTTCTCGTACCAAGCTCACTGGCGCTTATTATCGGTGCATTTTCTGGCGCACCTCAAGCTAAGGCGATTGGTGTATGGACAGCGTGGACGGGGGTTGCATTCATTGTCGGGCCGCTCGTCGGCGGCCTCTTGGTCGACCTTCTCTCGTGGCGTTGGATATTCGTTATTAACGTCATCCCGATTGCCGTGGCGCTTTTGTTGCTAAAACGTCTCCACTTCGAAGAAGCGCTTAATCAATCAAAGTCTCTAGATATTGCCGGTGTTGTGCTTGGCGCGCTGGGGCTTGGCGGCATCGTCTTTGCGCTTATTGAACAGGGGAACTATGGCTGGAGTAGCCCTGTTATATGGGGTGCTTTTGCTGTTGGTATCGCGTCATTTGTCGGATTCATATACCACGAAGCAAAGACTAAAAATCCAATGCTTCCCTTAAGTCTCTTTTCTGTTCGTAATTTCAGTGCAGGGAACATTGCAACATTCCTTATCTATTCGGCTCTTTCGCTACAAGGATTTGTGCTTGTTATCTTTTTGCAACAAGTTGCTGGATTCTCCGCAACACTCGCGGGGCTCGCGTCGCTGCCGGTAACGATCTTAATGCTTCTCTTATCTTCACGGTTTGGAGCACTTGCTGGCACGTACGGTCCACGTCTATTTATGACGCTCGGCCCAATCGTTTCAGCGCTTGGAATGGTATGGATGCTCACTGCGCAGCTGCCGCTTAATTATTGGACGCAGCTGCTGCCTGGCGTTATTCTGTTCGGTATTGGACTGTCTATTACCGTCGCACCGCTGACATCTGCTATCCTCGGTTCGATAAAACCCGCACAGGCGGGGATAGGGTCTGCGGTAAATAACGCCGTTTCCCGTATCGCTGGGCTGCTTGCGATTGCCGTCATTGGCGTCTTCGCTGGAACGTCGCTTGATCTTGAAGGGTTCCGTATTGGAATGGCTCTCTGTGCGGTGTTACTGATGCTCGGTGGTGTTGTTTCGTTTGTTGGTATTCGTAACATTCCAAACTCGTCACCTCATAAATAGATTCGGTAGTATTGGACGCTTACATACGCGGGTCAAGCAACTCAGAAGAGCTCTGAACATACCCGCGCATCTTCAGGCCTTTAGCTAAGCCTGGAATATGTCCGTTGCCCCATAGCAATGCGATTTGACGTGAGGTATCTTCTGCGACGGCGGTATCAACCGCGCCAAGTGCAACTTCATTACGATAGTCTACAATGAGAGGTGTTAAGGTGTTCATTAAGATGCCGGAAGTCCTGTTAGCTTTTTGTCCGCCATTTTCATCTGCATCTGGATAGGCTGCGTCCGCGGCTTTTGCGTATTCTGCATCGCTATTGGCCATCTCTAATACGTGTGCCGCGAGACCTATGGCTCCTAGTGCCAAAGTTTGTCGTATAGTGGCGTGTTCAACAAGTTCGCTCATCGTCGCATCGTGATGCTCCCAACTTTCCTTGTCGATAATAGTAGCCACGCTTGTAAGATCGGTTTTGCTGTGGATTCTTCCGCTCATACGTAATAGTTTCTTTAGCGACTCGTAGCGAAAGTTTTGCACCCGAGTAAACTGTGCAACTTCAAGGTCTGAGGGTTTAGTAACACTTTCGTAGTGAATAGCCGCTCCGGCGGCCTGATATCCGAGTAGGCGATTTCTAATCTCTTCTACGTAGGCCTCGCTGCCATAGTGACGATTTCCAACGAGTGCAACTTTATGGTCGGTTTCTGAATGGGTATACTCTGCGATGGTTGTGGAGTGGGTGTTCATTATTTCCTTTTTATACCATACATTTACTTAGCGGAGAAGTGACCACCCCTATTGAAGGCGACTTTATAGTATACTAATAACACACGAAACATGAACTACACGCTTCCAATAAAAGTCGACAAAGGCACCGGCGATCCGATCGTACTCATTCATGGCCTTGGTAATTCCTACGAGAGCTGGACGTATGTCTTGGAGAACTTCGATTACTCAAAAAATCGTATTATTGCTTTGGAGCTTTTAGGGTTTGGTGATGCCGATAAGCCTAAAGATTGCGACTATACGGTAGGCGATCACGCTCAGGCGGTCATTAAGACTCTCGACGAGCTTTCTATTGAGAAAGGTCGCATTGCCGGCCATTCGATGGGTGCGCTTGTGGCTATTGAAGTTGCTCGACAGCGCCCCGGGCTAGCCGATAGCCTCGTACTCTTGGGCGCTCCATTATTTCGACGAATGCCAAATCGGTTTGCTCGATTTAGGTTTTGGAAAAGGGAAGACGTTTACTCGAAAATATTCCGTCTCATCTCGCGTAAAAAAGACCTTACGCTCACCGCCGCGCAGGGTGTGTCGCAGTTTATGCCACTTGTTAAGGGTATGGAGATTAATGAGGATACTTGGCCGGCGTTTAAGCGTAGTCTTCAAAATACCATCATGCAGACGCAGTCCTATAAAGACCTTATCCAGCTCAAAACAAAAACCCACCTTATATATGGGCACCTTGATTTCTTTGTGATTAAAAAGAACCTTTCATCTGCTGCTCGAAGAAATAAGAAATATATTACTGAAGATACTGCCCTTGGGCCGCACGAAATAACGCCAATACACGGTAAAAGTATCGCTGAACTACTCCAGGGTAAATAGTCGTTCTTTGCTGCACAAAACGATCTAGCAGGTATATACTAGATACAGACGACATACACACTGGCTCTGGCAAAGCGTCCCTGGAAGTCTTTTATACATATCTAGCTCCCTGTCGCGAGATTCACTATCAACGGTTAGTGGCCTCCACCAGTTAGCTTCAATCTAAATCCGTCACAACTGAACACTCTGTTTTAGTTGTTTTTTATTTTATTGAAATCTTGGAGATGTATATGAAGATGACGCAAAAAGACCAAATGAACTATATCGAAACACCTCGAGCACACGCAGCTCCTGTAAAAATAGATTCTATTCTTGAGGCGCGAATGCGGGCGTTTATGCGAGCTCGGCGCATGAGGCGATTTGTTTTTACGAGGTAAGCGGTGGGGTGGTGATGGTTTGACAATCCCTCAAACCAGTATATATTTATGGTAGCAGAACATCCGTTTTGTACTCTGGTACTTCACTCAAGGAGGCATAGTGCACCACGTAGATGCATGTAGCAAAGATGTGTGTAACAAGCATATATCGTGCAACAACTGCAAGGATCGAGTCGCGCCCCCTGACGCAGATCGGTCGAGCGAAGCTGGACAAGAAGCGCTGTTCCCGGCGTCATCATCGCCCTCGTGGTCACCCACAAACGACGATGGCAGTGTCAACGCAGTATTCCTGACAGACCCCTCCTACCTACTCGCAGATAACGCGACTCATCGTCGTTGATGCAAGTCCTGGACAAGACTAAAACTGTCCTCTTTTTATGTCCAAAAATAGTCTTGTATACTAAGAGGATGAACATTCTTGAAAATACATACACGCTCAACAACGGCACGACAATTCCACTGATTGGCTTTGGTACCTGGCAAATCCCGAACGGTGAGGCGGCCTATGAAGCTACTTCACTTGCACTTAAAAATGGTTATCGACATATCGATACGGCGCTGGTGTACGGCAACGAAAAGAGTGTCGGTCAGGCAATTAAAGATAGCGGCATTGCCCGTGAAGCTATATTTCTTACGACTAAGCTTCCTGCCGAAATCAAGACGTACGAAGGCGCACTAGAGGCATTTGAAACGTCAATGGCGAATCTAGGTACCGACTACGTTGACCTTTACCTTATTCATGCGCCGTGGCCATGGAGCGACCGTGGCAGTGATCACACCGAAGGTAACATCCTTGCATGGAAAGCGCTCGAAGCTATCTACGCAACGGGCCGCGCTAAAGCTATCGGTGTATCTAATTTCGACGTCAAGAGCCTTGAGGCGATTATTAAAGCGGGGACAGTTGTGCCAGCTGTTAACCAAATCAAGTTCTACATAGGCAACACGCAAGACGAAATAACACAATTTTGCCAGAACAACGATGTTTTGATTGAAGCGTACTCGCCACTCGCAAGCGGCGCAATACTCGGCGAACCTCACGTACAGGCAATTGCCGAAAAGTACGGCAAAACCGTCGCCCAAGTATCAATTAGATACACGATTCAAAAGGGGACAGTCACGTTGCCAAAATCTACTCACGAAGAATATATTATCCAGAATGCTGACATAGACTTTGTACTTAAAAATGAAGACATGGCCTATCTTGATGGTCTGCAGGATTTGGTAGACTTTTAGACTAGTCGCAGCTAGTGTACTTGCCGTGTTACTGAGGTATAATAAAAGTACTGATTACCTTGAAGTTTCTTCAGCCTGATCACCAAATAATTCTAAATCTCAACGAGAGGGGTCTTTTATGGAAGACAAGAAAGATGCTGGTGCTCAGGACGTACTAGCTAAGATAGAAACATTTAGTGATACCTATCGCGATGTGGCATTGCGACTGCATGAGCTCATCACGACGACGGCGCCTAGTCTGTGTCCGCGTCTGTGGTATGGTATGCCCGGTTATGCGCTTAAGCCCCAGGGGCCAGTGGTACTGTTTTTCCGAGAGGATAAGTACATTAGCTTTGGGCTCACCGATAGCACGACACTAACAGAGTTTGGCGATCCGAGCCGAGGGCTCGTTGATGTTGCATGGTATTTTACGCAACTAGACTCAGTATCTGAAGCTAAGATTGCTGATATTGTTCGTAAGGTCATCGCCTAGCCCTACGTAAGTACCCATATTCAACTGATGTAGCGTAGGCTCGTCGGCACGTAAGCCGAGGCCTGCGCTACTACTATTCTTATGCTTAACATTGTATTTTTTTGGTACTATATAAACTATGAACATTTCACTCGCACGCATTACAAGAATTTTCTTTGGCCTCCTTGCGCTATCATCGGTTGTATTTGAGATAGTTGTGCTTCTGGGCGAGGGCGCCTTTCGCCCTGTAAACTTCTTTAGTTACTACACCGTTTTGAGTAACTTACTTGCCGGCGTTTTTTTGATTTATTTTGGCGTCACTAACAACACGTCGAACAAGACCGCTGTCGTGAGAGGTGCGATAACCCTCTATATGGCGATGACTGGTGTTATTTTCGCCGTTCTACTGGCTGGTCTTGAAGGTGTGCGCCTTACAGCCGTCCCGTGGAACAATTTAGTACTTCATTACATTATGCCGCTTGTAGTGGTTGGTGACTGGCTATTAAATCCGCCTAAGAAGAAGATATCTAAACGTGCTATTTGGCTATGGATTACATTCCCACTACTATACGTTGTTTACAGTCTCATCCGGGGCGCGATCGTTAACTGGTATCCGTATCCATTTCTTAGCCCCGTACAAAGTTCGTACCTCCAGGTTGCTATAACGTCATTGGTGCTCGCAGTATTCGTTATCGCCCTGGCATTTGCTATTCGGCAATTCGCTGGTATGCGTGATCGAAAAAAGCGCTAGTATGCAGAACAGTAAGGCACTTAATGCGTTGGTAGTATTGCTCGGCCCGTCTGGCGTTGGCAAGACGACCCTTATACACGAACTATTAAAACGTTCCGACCAATTTGAATACGTTCGCCCGTATATGACTCGGCCCCTCCGGCAGGGCGAACACGATAAGATCAGCGTCACAGAAGAGGTTTTTACCGAAATGCAGAAAAGAGGTGACTTTCTCGTCGTCAACGAGCACTACGGGTTTAAATACGGTACACCAAAGACCACAATTGTTGATTTAATCGCTCAGGGACGTACGCCACTGCTTGATTATCAGCTTATAGCGATAGACACTCTAATTAATCCTGCATTTAAGCTCATTAGTGTATATATACGCCCAGACACTATCGAAGAATGGGCAACCAGGCTGAAGCTATCGGAACAGTTCGACCCAATAAGACTTGAGAAGGGTAAAGCCGAGCTAGAACGCATCATAGGGAGTAATACTATCCCCAACGTTAATTACGTTGTCACTAATCAAGACGGGCATCGCAAAGAAGCGGTAGATGCAATCCTTAATTTGCTACATAGTACGGTGAGCTAGCTCACAAGCCCAACCAACATAAGCGTGATAAGATAGGTACACATGAGCAGCTATTCGTCTTTTCTATCAAGCAGGCCACGAGGCCGCCAGGGCTTTACGATTGTCGAGCTTTTAATCGTCATTGTTGTGATTGGTATTTTGGCCGCAATTACCATTGTTTCGTATAATGGAATCCAACAGAGGGCAGTTGAGGTTGCGATAGCGTCCGATTTACGGAGTGGCGGTAATTCAGTCGAAATTGAAAGCGCGGGTTCTGGTAACTATCCGCCGAGTGGCTACCAACCCAAGTCTGGGCCAAATGCAACGATTACCTACACGTATTACGCAGCGACAAACACGTATTGTCTTCAGGCGACCTCAGCAAAGAACTCAGCTAACGTTTACCGCTTGCAAGGTGATGGTGGCATGGTAGAAAAAGCCGCATGTCCAGCAAGTTTGAATATGCCGGTACCGACAAACTTGTTTTTTGGCCAAAATGCACAAAATGCCTACGTAGAATGGTCTTGGCCTAGTGCGGTCACGGCAGGCGACTATACTGTGCGACTAGCGGTGACCTGTGTCGCGACATCAGCTACGCTTACTACTCGTGAGCAAACTAATGTAACTGCTGACCCCGGTCAAAATGGCCCTGTAATGTCAGTCAACCGCTCTGCGCTATCATCCTGCACTGGCAGCTGGCGCTTCACTATTGTGTACGTTGACCCTGCGACGAATGCACAATCTCCGTCTACTTCTGTGACGAGCTAAATACTTTGCTGTACAGCCGGCTCGGGCTAGTTTATACTTTGAGTATATGCGAAGCAAAAGCGGTTTCACGATTGTAGAATTAGTTGTCATTATTACTGTTATCGGTATCCTTAGCGCTATTACTATAGTAGGAATGACGGTATATCAGGTGGGCGCGCGTAACTCTGATAGAGCGAGTAAAGTGGCGGTTTTGTCTGAAAGTCTTGAAAAATATTATGACAAAAATGGCGAGTACCCCTCTCCAAGAAGTCTCACGAATAATTACGTCGATAATTCAGCTCAGTTCGTTGCCCAAAAACTCTCAGTTGATACTGACATTCTTCGCATGCCCATGGCGCAACCAGGTGTTGAAAACTCTTTTGTCGATACACTAGCATCCGAAGATGCTATTTTGTATATAGCAAAAAGTGACGTTAACAACACAAGCTGTCAAACCAAAAAAGACGGCGGATGTGACGAGTACACACTTAGCTATAAGGAAGAGGGTAGCGATACTGTCATTTCAATTGAAAGTAGAAAAAAAGGCCGTTCCGCAGGCCTTCCAACAGCTCCAGATGAAGCGCCGCCAGCGCCTGAATTGTCAGCTGGCCTGGAAGGTTCATCGGTTGTCGTGGAGTCGAGCGAGACGCTTTGTGAAGCCCCACTACAGCCTAAGTATGCTTTTCAGCATAAAATTAACACAGGTGCCTGGTCGTCATTCTCGGCTTGGGGCACTGCTGTGAAATACTCTATTCCAGGTACCGCAGGTAACACGTATTACTTTAAGGCTGTTGCTCGCTGCGATAACGGGCCTGCACCTGGTCCTGTATCGGCAGAGAGTGCCGAAGAAAGCATTGTTTTCCCAGTCGGCGCACCTGCAGCGCCCGTAACGTCTGTTGCGCTAAGTGGCAGTAATGTCGTTGCGACGGTTGCCGTTGTGTCATGCCCGGCACCGACAACTCCTCAGTACGCAATACGGAGTAGGTTAAATACGGCAACCTGGTCGGCATACTCGGCCTGGTCGACAACTCGTACTGCAAGCCAAGCTGTCAATCAGGGTGTTAAATATGCTTATCAAGCGCAGGCTCGTTGTGTAGGGACGAGCACAACGAGTGCCGCAGCAACAGGAACCGAAGCGTCGTACGTACATCCAATCAGTACCCCGGCAGCTCCATCTGTGTCGATTTCTACCTCTGGTACACTTACCACATGGAGTTGGCCTGCCGTCTCATGTCCCGCGGGGAGTACGCCACGATATCAATATCAGTCAACTGCCGATTGGGGGTACACATCTTCATGGATCGGGCCTTCTACTGCCCTACTGAATAACTGGACAACAACCAATCAGGGGTATGAGTATACGCGTAGTATTCAGGCGCATTGCTACAACGTTAATACAACAAGTGCCTGGAGTGCATCGAGCACAAGAAGCTACATTCGTCCTATTGCCGCGCCAGGTGCAGCAACCGGCTTCGTGTCGTCTATGTCGAGCGACAAAAGAGTACTAACGTGGACATGGACTGCCCCTACCTGTGGCCCGGGAACGGTATATAACGGTATTCATAAATATCACTGGAACGAAGGTAAGGCAGATGAATGGCACCCAGCACCAGGTGCTCAAGGCTATTACGCACCAAAAGCAGAGTTTAAAGTCGTAGGAGGCGTGCCTCATAGTAGCGGGACACGCATGCGTGTATCAGTTCCGTATGCGTGTGTGAATGCGGCGACGGGTCGATCAAGTGCATGGGGCCCCGAGGCAACAAGTGGAACGTATGTCTCTCCATAAGAAAGGTAGCGTATTTTATAGTATGAAAAACAATAGTAAGTATATAGGTATTGGTTGCGCCGTTTTGCTTGTGAGTGCAGCTTTGACAGTAGGGGCGCTATTATTGATAAAGGGTACAACTGGTTCGTCTCACTTACAGGGGCAGAACGATACTGTCATATCGATAGACCCAGAAGAAAGTCGGCGCCAAGCAGACACGTATATATCGGAAAATAAATTAACAGAGGCTATCTCAAAGCTTCAAGAGGCTCAAGCGGCCTATGAACAACGAAATGACAAGGAGGCTGCCAATCAGTTAGCTGCTGAAATAGAACGTTTGCGTGTTCTACAGCGTGGTACAGTCGATGCAGAGCCTCAGTCTGTTGATCCATCGGTCTTTGATCCAAACAGAACTGATAGCCAGTAAGAGGGCGTTGCATTGAGTCAAATTTGATACTATAGATATATATTGCGCCTAAAAAATAGCTGCATCCACCGATAGAAAGCGGTCTTCTCATCTCTACTATGGCTACTGAATTCTCACAATTTGATATAAACCTCCCTGTATATGATTATTTCGATGAAATTACTCGATCTGTCGATACTAACCAGGTAACAATTATCACCGCTGAAACGGGGGCTGGCAAAAGTACGCAGGTGCCTCAATACCTTGCCGCGCATGGCTACAAAAAAATAATCGTCACGCAGCCACGTATTTTAGCCGCTCGCAATTTATCAACACGTGTACGCGAAGAGTGGGCGCTTCGCACTGCGACGGATAGTGAACAGGTGATTGGGTACCGCACGGCACATGAACGCGACGATGCACCGAGCACGCAAATCCTCTATTGTACCGACGGGCTCCAGCTTGTTCGTGAAATTACCGGATCGGGCACTACCGAGCGCCAAGTGCTGGTTCTTGATGAAGTCCACGAGTGGAACGAAAACATGGAAGTACTTATCGCTTGGGCTAAAAAACGCTGCCAGGAAGATAAGCACTTTAAGGTTGTCATTATGAGCGCCACTATCGACACTGGGCCACTTGCTGAGTACTTTGAAACATCCGCGGTTATCACGGTTCCGGGTCGTAGCTTCGATGTTACCAAACGGCGCGGATCTGACGTGATTAGTGAAATCATTGAAAAGATGACTAGTAGCTCGAGTAATATGCTCGTATTCTTACCGGGTAAAGCAGAGATTAACGATGTATCATTTGCTATTGCTACCAAAGCAGCTGCGGCCGGTGTTCCGGTTATCCCACTACACTCTCAGCTAGAAGCTACAGCTCAGCAACAGGCGTTCGCAAGCTATCCAAATGGTAAAGTTATTCTATCAACCAATATCGCTCAAACAAGTGTGACGATTGATGACATTGATGTTGTTATTGACAGTGGGCTTGAGCGTCGAAGCGAAGTTCGTAATGGAGTAGAGGGGTTATTTATTGCGCAAATCTCTCAAGCAGACAGCCTACAGCGCGCTGGTCGTGCCGGGCGAACAAAAGCAGGGGAGTATATTCTCGCTCCTTATGATACGCTTCCGTGTTTGGATTTTGACGAGCGCCCAGAATACGGTACTCCTGAAATTCTACGCAAGCACATCGATCGCTTAACACTTCGCCTTGCGAATGTCGGCATTGATATAGAACAGCTCGATTTTTACCACGACCCAAGCCACGGTGCAATTAAACGCGCCAAGCAGACGCTTGTTGCACTCGGGGCTCTCACGAAGAGTGGTTCAGTTACCGATATTGGACGCGCCATGGAGCAGTATCCCGTAGAATCAAGCTACGCACGTATGCTTATTGAAGCTCGTCGCTTCTCATCTGAAGTGCAGTCTAAGCTCGCCGCTATTATTGCTATTCAAGAAGTAGGCGGAATTGTTAAAGGTGGAACACGCTACACTGGGTGGCAAAAATACACAAAACAAAAGAAGTCGGATCTGCTTGCGCAGTATGATATCTATCGTCGTCTTGATGAAATAGATTCTGAGCTTTACGAAGAAACGGGGATTATTAGCAAAAACGTTCATAAAGCAAGTGAGGTCATGCAGCGTCTCAATCATGATCTTCACGGTATCGAACTTGATGAAACCGTACTCTCACCAATTACCGAGGAAGAGCAGGAATCACTAATGCGGTGTATTATTGCGGGGCAAATCGATCAGATTTGGAGTGTCGACGAGCAGGGTGTTGCAGTTCACATCCACTCGAACAATACCCGTGAGCTATCGGGTAGTTCTGTGGTGCGTAACCCAACACTTGTCACCGGCACTCCATTCGATCTCGAAATACCGACACATGATGGCAGTCTGCAGACTCTGCACCTTGTACAGGGTATCACTGCCGTAAACACGGAATGGCTCATAGAGCTTGCGCCAGATGAATTCACAAGTAAGCGCGGGCGAATGATTTACGACCCTCGATCCGGGACGCTCGTTATTCGACAGCAAATCCGCGTTGGTAAACGGGTCTTTGATGGCACGGGAATTCCGGTTACTCAGAGTACAAAGCAAAATCAGAAGTTCTTCCAAGAGGCGGTTGCTAAATGGATATACGAACAACTTGAAAAAGAATCCCGTCACCTGTCTGCATCACACGCTAAGCGTATTCCTAAGATACCCCTCCCACATATTAAGTCACGAGTGCGCTCGCTTGCGTACAACGCGGTTTCCATAGAAGATCTCGCCCCGCATCAGCGCAAGGCGCTCTTTGATATGACAAAACTCGAGACGCACCTTGGCGCAGATTTCATGAACCAAGTTGCTTCATCGTTCCGTCATGGTCGCCCGCCAGGAAGACACCATTCACACCGTGGTTGGAAGCCGGGTCACCATCGTCGCAAGCGCGATATGAAATAAAAGGGTATAATAGGTGCAAGGCAATACGCCTTTATAGCACTAAAAGGAGGATTGCATGGAAGTATCAACAGCGATTGCACTACTAACAATAAACCTTGTGGTTCTATCACTTGTTATTATTTTGGTGATAGTTGCCGCAATAGTATTAGTTGTGAAGCTAAATAAAATTGCGAGCAATGTACAGCAAACTACGAATAACGTAGCAAACATTACCGAATGGTTTTCACCAGTGAAAGTTTTCGGTGAACTATTTAAAGTATTTAAAAAGCGATAAGTAAAAGGAGTTTCTATGGGAAAATTAGTTAATTTCGTTCTCGTTGCAGCAGGTAGTTTCGTTGCCGGTGTTCTATTGGCGCCAAAAAGCGGCAAAGAAACTCGCAAAGACCTTAAAACTAAGGCAAACGGTTACAAAGATAGCGTTCTCGAATCTGAAGAGCTTGGCCGAGTAAAAAAAGGCGCAGCTTCAGTAAAAGAAGAACTCGTTGGTGGCGCTGAGTCACTCAAGGGTATCGCTAAAGATGCAGCGGATGACGCCAAGTACGCAGCAGAGCGTCTTAAAGACGAAGCAGCTCACCGTGCCAAGGCTATCCGTGAAAATGTGAACCAAACCACACACGACGTTAAGCGAAGCGCTAAATAGTCTACGATGAAGCAGGTCATTGTCATTCACGGTGGAACGACCTTCGCTTCGTACGAAGACTATATTAAACGTCTCGCGACTAAAACACTATATCCAGAGCGGTTTGTATTTAAACCGATGTGGAAGGAGCTCCTTCAAGCGAATCTCGGCGATGAGTACCAAGTGCTCACACCGACGATGCCAAACAAAACGAACGCACGATACGAGGAATGGAAGGTATGGTTTACCCATCTTACTGACATTATGCTCGACGACTGTATTCTGATTGGTCACTCGCTTGGAGGAGTTTTCCTTGCCAAGTATCTTTCTGAACACCAATTTCCACGCCGTATAAAGGGCACTATTTTAATAGCCGCTCCGTACGACGACGACACTGAAGAAGATCTAACAGACTTTAAGTTGAATTCATTAACCGAGACGTTTATACAGCAAGCGGGTATCGTTACATTCTTCTTCGGAAGCAATGACCCAGTTATTTCACAAGCCGAAATAGGTAAGTATCGCAATGATATCCCTTCTGCCGCATACCACATCTTACCGGCACCAGACCATTTCATGCGTGAAGCGTTCCCCGAGCTTACCGCTGTCATAAAAGCTTTGTAATAGTATGGCCGAAAAAACCCCAAATAAACCACGTCGAACGAAGCGACCGCGACCTGTCCATCACGCCGCTGATTTTGATTTGGATGTTTTATCCGGAGATGACGACCTGTTCCGCTGGTTTTTATTGACGTACTTACTGGGTAAGCCAATTCAATCTACCGTCGCCGTTAAAACATGGAAATTATTCATTGAGCGTAAGATTGACCTACCGTGGGCTATCTTGGCTCTTTCTGATCGCGAACTCGTTTCAATTCTCCATCAGGGTGGCTATACGCGATACCAGCACGTTATGACACATGCATTAAAAACATCCATGCAGCAGCTCGTTAACATGTACGATGGCTCTTTGACTTTAATGGTTGAAGATAGCCTTGACGAAGCGGAACTGTCGCAACGATTACAAAAGCTGTATGGCGTAGGCCCTAAGACGGCTGAAATATTTATGCGTGAAACTGAAGAGTTCTTTGCTCGACGTGTTGAATAGCGCCGGCTTTGGTATCATAAGACTATGACTTTGTATATGCATTCTCCGTCGGCCGGTGGTGTTGTCGTCCATGACGGCAAGCTGCTTGCAATTACCTCAGCTCGACGAGGCACTCTCGATCTACCAAAGGGAACAATCGAACCAGGTGAATCTATAGAGCAAGCAGCGCTACGTGAAGTAGAAGAAGAAACAGGATATCGCACCATCATAACCGACTCACTCGCCAGTAAAACATACGATTTTGATGGTCGTGACGGTAAGAGGTACCGCAAAACAGTTTCGTATTTTCTTATGAAACTTGCTGATGAACATGAACCCGTCAAAAATCTACAAGAGGGTGAGGACTTTGAAAACGAATGGGTATCGTTTGACGAGGCACTTATGCGAGCATCCTTTGACGATACAAAAGCAATAATTCAAAAAGCTAAAGAAACCCATGCCGCTAACTAATGAAAAGCTCGAACATAAGCGCCAGACGCTCATCGAGCGTACGTCTCGAGCGCTAAAAAATACGCCGGACGAAGCGCGAGAACTGCTTACTATCGGTAGGGTTCAGAGCGTACGTATTAATACGCTTGCAGCTCCGCTTGACCAAACAATGACTGAGCTGTACGAGCTCGATGTAACATTAGCACAAAGTCCGTTGATGCAAACAGGCATGTCGATAGAAGATGGACGCATCGCCATACGCGACAGTGTGCTGGCTCAATCTGGCAAAGTCTACATACAGAATGCAGCGAGCTGGCTACCCGTACTGGCGCTTGACCCGAAGCCAGGGGACTATATTTTGGATATGTGTGCCGCTCCTGGCGGTAAGACGAGCCATATCGCACAGTGTGCCGATAACAATGCCACGATTATCGCAAACGACAACTCGCGTCCTCGTCTTCATAAACTCCAAAGCAATCTCGAACGACTTCATGTTAAAAATGTCAGTTATACATTGCACGACGCCACTCGCTTGTCACATCAACTAGAGTCAGCCTCGTTTGATAAAATACTGCTCGATGCCCCATGCAGCGGTGAGGGAATGATGACGCTGGATGATAAAAAAAGTTTTGAGTCGTGGTCTGTAGCGCATATTAAACGCCTCCAGAAGCTCCAAAAAAAGCTTATCGTACAAGCATGGACGCTACTAAAGCCCGGCGGAACGCTCGTTTATAGCACCTGTACGATGGCGCCAGAGGAGAATGAGGCCGTTCTTGACTACCTCCTTCGACACAACGACGACAGTACCATCGAACCGCTACACGAGCTTGCTCAACACCTTGAAAACATGGTTGATCCAGTGCTCGAGTGGAACGGAAAACTATTTGATGAGCGCTTAGCCCAAGCCTTGAGGCTAAAGCCAAGTCCTCAAGTTGAAGCGTTCTTCGTTGTAAAGATCACAAAGGGTTACGACCAAGGGCAAAATTTGTTGCATAAGCGCGATACTGTATACTAAGCCTCGAATAAGCATATTCGTCAATTGATTAGCGTCGACAAGGAGAGATACATTATGAATCCACAAACGCAAGATGAAAACCGTGATCAACCTGTATACCCATCAAATCCTGCTACTTCAGTATCGTCATCGTCTGAAGCTGACGCCGCCGCACTCCAGGCTATCGATGATATAGAAGTCGAAGCTGAAAACGCTGCGCCCATGGCAGTACGGCCTGCACCCGAGCCTATCGAACCAATCATTGCTCCAGTGTCACCTACTATCGAATCGACACCAATCGCTGGCCCTTTAAGTGCACCTGCCGACACTCCATCAACCACAGTACCAGTTTCAGGTTTTCAGTCACCAGTCGAAGACTTCACTCAACCGGCGACTCCGGCTCCAGTAATGCCCAATACTACTCCTGTTGAAGCTCCAAGCACAGCACCAACTCCAGCACCGACCCCTCAAGCATCATCACCATTTGTCACTAACGCTTCATCATCAAAGAAAGCACCGCTCTTAATAGCTGCGTTAGTCGCCAGTGCACTGATCGGTATCGTTGTCGGCTATCTCATTTGGCAAGCACTATAGCATGGTTACTGCTGCTAATTGAAGCAACAGGAACGATTTTGCTATACTATCCTATATGAAGCCTTTAACTTCCGCGAGCCCGCACGCAATTATCATGATCGGCCTTCCTGGTTCGGGTAAAAGCACGTTTGCCGAACACTTTGCCGACACCTTTCAGGCGCCAATTGTCAGCCAGACTAAATTGCAACGGAAGTTTTCGCTTTCCTTAGCGGCAGCCGAGTCGTTGCGCAATTCCATACTTTTTGAGTATACAAAAACGCACCGAACCGCCCTTATTGACGGCGGACTCAATAGCAAGTCTGACAGAGCAGCACTCGTGCGACAGCTCGTAAAAGCCGGGTACCGCCCGTTGATCGTGTGGGTGCAGACCGATGCTACGGAGGCGCTACGTCGAGCTAGTCGGCCGTATCCCCGCGGCTCAGGACTAACGCGTGATGAATTTAATCAGCTCTCTAAGGCTTTTGACCCACCACATGATAAAGAAAAAACGGTAGTCATTAGTGGTAGGCATACCTACGCCTCACAACTTAAAATCATCCTTAAGCAGCTCGCCGCACCCGATGCAACCCAGCCTAAGCTTCCGCCAAAGCCTTCGTCTGAGGCTCGCTCACGTGCGCCCCGACGCCCACTAATACGGTAGGTGTTCAAGTATGCCGACAATAACCGATGAAGAGTTTGGCGCAATCGTTGTTCGCCGAAGCACTCGTGCTACTCAGGTTCGTCTTAGGGTGGCTCCTGACGGTACATTGCGGGCCTCTATGCCCTTATATGCACCCCTTTTTCTCTTGAGGCGACTAGTCAAATCATCACGTCCTCAACTGCGTAAGATGCTTGAACAGGCGAGCCCAGTGTCTGAATACACGGAAGGTCAGCAGATAGGTAAAAGCCACACTCTCGTTGTGCGCCGTGACGCCGCGCGTCTTGAAGTTAAACGTGCAAAGCAGCAAATTGTCGTCAGCCTCCCAGCCGGCAAGGCACTTGTTGATACTGAGGTTGTGCGAATGATACGCGATGAAAGCATCGCAGCCCTTCGACTTGAATCTAAGAGTTATCTTCCAAAACGACTCAGTTACTTAGCAAAACAACATGGCTATACCTACGAAAAGGTGCGTTTTTCGCACGCCAGCAGCCGGTGGGGAAGTTGTAGTAGTACCGGCACAATTAGTCTTAATATCGCCCTCATGAAGCTTCCGTTTGAGCTTATCGACTACGTTATTATTCACGAACTTGCCCACACCGTCGAAATGAATCACAGCACTGCGTTTTGGGCCCGTGTCGCAGAAGGTGATAGTGGCTATATCCTTCACCGTCGACAGCTCAAGAAGGAAGTACCATCAATCTAGCGCGTATTTAGGCCATAGTAACAACGCGACATATAAGCTATAATCATAAGCAATTATGCATATGGGTGGGGCCGAATATAATCAAGAAGCGACGCGGGTAGTACGCACGCTTAGCGTACTTATTGCGCCTATTTTAGCCTTATATTCTCTTCTTATTATGCAAGGCGTTATGCCAAGCACGCACTACGTTAGTCCTGCTATCACCATAGGCATCTCTGTGCTTTGGGTAGTAGTAAGCCTCTA
>Ga0247816_10000661_pt1 | contig 18855 bp, 11 predicted proteins | sample UWRJL209509C1_FD_179930 | JGI IMG/M metagenome (GOLD analysis project Ga0247816, IMG submission 179930) | Plant litter microbial communities from Arlington Agricultural Research Station in Wisconsin, United States - UWRJ-L209-509C-1 | ecosystem: Environmental > Terrestrial > Plant litter >...
ATGGGCAGAGGAGTTTGATGAAAGAAAGGACCCTTATGAACGACCATATTACTGGTTAACTGGCGTGTTTCAAAATAATGATAAAGGAGAAGATACTGATGTATGGGCTTTAGAGAATGGTTTTGTCTCTGTTGTACCTGTACAGTTTGACCTTACCGCTCACCATGCTATTCCAGTACTAAATTCCTGGACTTTTAATGTTTAGAAACTTTCAAAACTCAGTATTTATAGGTTTAGGCCTGGGCATTTTATTCCCGGGTGTGCTTGTTAGTATCATTTGGTATTTGATGCATACCTACGCGTTTCTGGCTAAAGCTGATTTGCTATTAATAGGAGGAATAGCAGTGAATGCGCTGCTGATGCATTATTTCTTTAATCAGAATAAGGAACAAATCGGCCGTGGTATCATAAGTGCAACTTTTTTATGGGCTTTTTTGTTCTTTTTCTATAAGATGAATCAATAATGAAATATTATCTAATTGCTGGAGAGGCTTCCGGAGATCTGCACGGAGCGAATTTGATGAAGGCCTTGAAGCAAGAGGATCCTCAGGCAGAGTTCCGTTTTTACGGTGGTAATAAAATGCTGGCCGAAGGCGGAACACTTGTAAAGCATTATTCTGAGATGGCTTTTATGGGATTTACTGAAGTTCTGTTGAATCTGAGAACGATTCTCAAGAATATGAAAGCATGCAAAGCCGACGTTTTAAATTATGAACCTGATACACTAATATTAATTGACTTTCCAGGTTTCAACTTAAAGATTGCAGCGTATGCAAAGCAAAAGGGAATTAAGGTGTGTTACTATATTTCACCAAAGGTTTGGGCCTGGAATCAGAAACGAGTACTAAAGATTAAAAGGGATATTGATAAGCTATTCTGTATTCTTCCTTTCGAAGTAGATTTTTATAAGACTTGGGGAATGGAGGTGGACTATGTAGGTAATCCACTATTGGATGAGATTGAACAGTTTCATTTTAATCCGCAATTTAAAAAGCACAATACTATAAATGATAAACCTGTTATAGCACTTTTGCCGGGGAGTCGCAAGCAAGAGATTGAACGTTTGTTGCCTGTCATGCTCAAAATGGTTCCTTTATTTAAAGAGTATTCATTTGTGATAGCAGCAGCACCAACATTCAATGAAAGCTATTACCATAGCTTTATTGGAGAACATCCGGTTAAATTAGTCTTTAACCAAACATATGATCTGTTGACAGTAGCCCATTCTGCGATTGTTGCCTCAGGAACCGCGACTTTGGAAACGGCATTATTTCATGTGCCACAAGTTGTTGTTTACAAGGGTGGGACAATTTCCATTGCTATTGCTAGGATGTTGGTTAAGATTAAGTTTATTTCTCTGGTAAATCTAATTATGGACAAAAAAGTGGTAACCGAACTCATTCAAGAGGACTGTAACCAGGTAGCCTTGTCTAAAACGTTGAAAGAAATTTCCAATGAACCTACAAGGGCTTCTATGCTAGAAGATTATAAAGAGCTTACAGGGGTGATGGGCCTTGCAGGGGCATCCGGTCGCACTGCAAAACTTATCGTTGACTTTCTCAAAAGCTAACTACGATTAACAATTTATTGTACTGATAATCTGAATCTTTGCAAATATTTAACTTTTTTTAACACATGACTGAAACATTTAGAGGTATTAAAGCGTTTGCTTTAAATATATATCCCCCTATATGTTATGAACACGACCAATAATTACGACACCAAGCACAACAAGATTTTCGCTCCTTCCATTATTAAAAGAAACTTAAACTTCATCATCGTAACCTACGATCATTAGGATTTCTTAATATTCCATTTAATCTTAACTTCTTCTCACTGCTTTTTCAAGGCTCCAATCTCTAAGCTCCGTGCGTAAAGATTGCTTGTTCAGAAACGGCCTTTCATCGTATTACCCATTTTTTCCTAATCGAATATTTACTAATCCTTTTATAAACATTAATTAAATCATCCACATGAGAATTAAATTACTTATTAGTACAGTCATGCTTTTGATCTGTACACTGAGTTTAAGGAGTTACGCTGGCACATCCGGGGGGTCGGCCTTTGTTACTTTTAAACACAGTTACTTTTTTCAGCAAGACACCACAAAAAAAGACACTACTAAAAAAGTGGTGCCGGCAACTACTCCAGCAGCGGTTGCTGCTCCAGCGCCTCAAGACACGACTAAAGGCAAGGTAATTACTGGTATTGTTGTCGATGAAAAATCATTGCCACTTCCTGGTGTGGGAGTTAAAAGTGCGTCTAATAAAACTGCAGTTACAGATGGCGCTGGTAAGTTTGCTATAGCAACAACATCGGCTACAGAGCAATTAACTTTTACTTACGTAGGGTATGCGCCAATTACGCGCGCTGCAGGAGCAGGTACAGCTCCTTTAAGTATTAGACTTGCGCCTGCAGAGGGTGAAACCTTACAAGATGTGCAAATTGTAGCTGTAGGTTATGGTAACCTATCTGCGAAAGAAGTTACCTCAGCTGTAGCGCACGTTGGAACTGAAGATTTTAGACAAAGTGGCGCACGTAGTCCTTTAGATCTAATTCAGGGTAAAGTAGCAGGTCTACAAATCTCTCGTCCCGGAGGATCCAATCCAAACTCAACTGTCAGTGTTCAGTTGAGAGGTGCCGTTACTACTCAAGGTAGTGGAGCACCTTTGTATGTAATTGATGGAATACCTGGTGGTAACCCAGATCTATTACAGCAAGATGACATCGCCTCAGTAGATATATTGAAAGATGGTTCGGGAGCGGCTATTTATGGTACAAGTGCCAATGCAGGAGTAATTATCATTACAACGAAAAAGGGAAAACCAGGTCCGCCAACTATCAATTACTCTTCTTATGTACGTAAAGAATTTTTACAAAACCGACCTGATTTCTTAACTGCAGATGAATTCAGGAGCAGAGTGGGTTCTGGGGATATCAAACAAGAGGATTTTGGATCCAATACGGACTTTTTTGATGGCTTAATTAACAAAGAAAATGTATCTCACAATCATAACCTTTCGCTAGCCGGCGGTACGGAACAAACTACCTACCGTGCGAGTGTGAATTATCGTGATTTGCAAGGTCTAAGTAGAGAAAATGGAAGAGAAGAATATAGTCTCCGCTTCAACTTGAATCAAAAGGCATTTGACAATAGGGTTAATGTTCAACTGAACTTGGTTACCAACCTCAATAAATCTAATCGTTTAGGCGGTGGCGGATGGGAAAGTGAATCAGCAAAAAATCCAACTTTATCTAACTTCAATCCTGATGGAAGTTTCAGATACGATTTAACAAGTACGAATGAGTTCGCCCGTCTTGAAATGGAGACAAACAACAGAAAGCAACAAACCTCTTCTGCAGATGGTAAAGTTGATGTGGAAATACTTCCTGGTTTGAGAGGTTCGATTTTTGGATCCGTAACGAGAGATAGCTATACTGACGGCCAATATCGAATGCTAAAAAGCGAAGATTCAATGGAGAATTCTGATTTTCCAAGTGGAGGTTATGCCTATAAAGGTGATTTCTTATCTCAAAGATTTGCAGTTGAACCAACCTTAACATATTCTAAAAAGTTTCTCGAGAAACATGATGTGACGGCTGTGTTGGGTTATAGCTACAGGTATGATATGGAAGAATCGTCGAGTGGTTCTAACAGAGGTTTTTTGAATGATCAATTCAATGAAGATAATTTAGGTGCAGGTGCTGCGCTAGGTACTGGTAAAGCAACTTTACAAAGCGGTAAATTTGACAATACGCTTATCGCATTCTTTGGTAGGGTAAATTACTCCTACAACAACAAATATTTAGCGCAGTTTATTCTTCGTCGTGAGGGATCAGCTAGATTTGGAGCGAATAACCGTTGGGGAAGTTTCCCTGCAGTATCTGCGGGATGGAATATTACCGAAGAGGATTTCCTAAAAGACAATAAAGTTGTAAGTTACTTGAAACTTAGAGCTGGTTTCGGTGTAACCGGAAATGCACCAACAGCAAGAAATGTTTCAAGTTTAGTATATGATACGGGAGGTAAATACCTATTCCCTGATGGAAATTACTATCAGACTTATGGTCCTCAAAGAAATCCAAACCCTGATTTAGTTTGGGAAAAGAAGAAAGAGTTGAACATTGGAGTTGACTTCCGCTTATTTAATAATAAGTTAAGTGGATCAGTTGATGTATTTAATAGAAAAACAGAGGATTTATTAGACAACTACGATACACCTCAGCCTGCTTACGTTCGTGAAAGTATCTTTACTAACGTAGGAACTATTTCTTCAAAAGGTATTGAATTAGGTTTAGGCTATCAGGCTTTACAAGGTGAAGGTTTAAACTGGAATATTGACTTTACTGCAAGTACTACTAAAAATACTTTGGACAGCTATTCAAATAGTCTATTCAAACGTCTATTTATTCAAACTGGTGGAATAGGTGGTGCTGGTGACTTAGGTAACGCCTTTACCACATATGAAGGATCCAAAATCGGTACATTCTTCGGAAAACGTTTTGCTGGCTTTACTCCAGAAGGTAAATGGTTGTTCTACAATAGAAATGGAGAAGCTGTATTAAACGATCAGATTAACAATTCTAGGAATGATTTAGGTATTACTGATTTGGCACCAATAGGTAATGCTGTTCCAAAATACTATATGTCATTAACAAATAATTTTTCTTACAAGAACTGGGATCTAAGAATCTTTATGAGAGGTAAATTTGGTTTTGATGTATTGAATACTACGGCACTAACTTACGGTAACAAAACTTGGAGCGGTAACCTAATTCAAGATACATTTACTAAATATGCTGAAATCAATGATACTTACATGTACTCTGATTATTATTTAGAAAGTGGAAGTTTCGTAAAAATCGATGAAGTAACTATCGGTTATAACTTTAAATTCAAAACAAAAGCATTAAGCAACCTTAGGGTTTATGCTACAGGACAAAACCTATTTACATTCACCGGTTACTCTGGTAATGACCCGGATTTTATCCTGGATAATGGTATCGGAAATGAAGTAGAAGGTAAAGTTTTAGGATTAGATACTAGAGGACCTTACCCTAGTTCACGTTCTTTCCTAATTGGCCTTAATGTTGGATTTTAATAAATAAAAAAATGAAAGGAAAATACTTAATATATACAGCGCTTGCTACCAGCTTATGCTTTGCCAATGGTTGCACAAAGATTGATGAAGGGGCATACGACGTAGTGCTTGCAGACGATTTCTATACTAATAAAAACGAAGTAATATCTGCTGTTCTTAGACCTTATACACATGCCAATGCATGGGTTACACCTTCAGGACAAGATAACTGGTGGAGAGCTTCAGAGCTATCGGCGGATCAACTCGCTTGGCCTACCAAAGGCCGACACGGAGAGGATGGTGGTAAATGGAAAAGACTTCATTACCACAGTTGGACAGTTGATGAGGCGGGTTTGAATCAAGCCTGGATACTAATGTTCGGTGGACTAGGGTATTGTAACTCCCCAATTGAAATTATCAGTACTTCGGATTTAGGAAGAATGGGTATCACAGCGGAAGAAAGGGATTCTTACGTTGCAGAGTTGAAGTTATTTAGAGCTTTCCATTATCTTAAAGCAATGGACCTTTGGGGTAATTTGCCAATTGCCACCAACACAACTGAACCGCTTCGTCCTTCGACATCAACAAGAATTGAGGTTTTTAATTTTATTGAGAAAGAAATTAAGGACAACATAGCTGCAGCACCAAAGCTGTCACGTGGTATGGTTGGTAGAATGTCGCAAGCAGGAGCTTATGCGATGTTGACTGAATTATATTTGAACGCCGAAGTTTGGACTGGAACAGCACGTTGGGATGATTGTATCGCTGCTGCGGATATGGTGATTAGTGGTCAGGGTGGAGCACAGAATGGTACCATGGCATTAGATCCTAATATTACAGATCAGTTTAAAACAACTAATGATTTGTCAAAAGAGGCTATTTTTTCAATTGCCTATAACTATACTATAGCAGCATTTGAGCCTTCTTGGGCAGGTGAGTTTTACCATTTCAAACAACGTGAGATCTATGGTGGTGGCCGTAACGGTAACGATGGTATCGTAGTGGTTCCAGGCGTATTCACCACATTTGCTGATAATGATCTTCGTAAAAGAGAATGGTTATTAGAAGGCCCCCAGTTGAACTTTGCTACTGGTGCGCCAGTTACTGGTTCTGAAGAGTACAATAATCAGCCTTTAGTTTTTGTTGACAATATCAGAAAGAATAGAGCTAATTCTACCGTTTCTACAATGAGTGAGGGAGAAGAGAATAGCGGTGTTCGTTTCAACAAATATAAATTAGGGAATTCAGTTCCTGGTTTAGGAGGTATCGCAATCGATCCGAACTACAACAATACAGACTGGAATGTTTATAGACTTACCTGGATCTATTTTGCAAAAGCAGAAGCTTTGATGCGTAAAAATGGAGGTGCAGCAGATGCTACCTCTTTAAAGTTAATTAACGATAGTAGATCAAGATCATTTGCCGCGGCAGATCAAGGTACTGCAGCGTTTACAGCTTCAACACTTACACTTGAAACGTTATTGGCGGAACGTGGTAAAGAATTTATATTTGAAGGTTTCAGAAGACAGGATCTGATCCGATTTGGCAAATTCACTACCGCATCGTGGTGGGATCATACTCCTTCGACAGCTACAAGAAACTTGTATCCTATACCTCAGCAACAACGTGACTTAAATCCTAACCTAACTCAAAATCCGGGTTACAATTAAGGGTTTAATAATTCTTTATTATATTAAAGCGCAGGTGGTTGTTACAAAACAATCACCTGTTCTTTTTTATAAGTTCTTGAAAAATTCCTATGTTTAGCTACCAAAACATTTTAACGAACCAGAACCCTTATAATTAGGTATATAAGGATTTAAACACACACATGAAACTAAAACACTTATCATTTGCATTGTTGCTGCTGGCTAACACTTCCTTCGCACAACAAGCAGACCTTGTCAGCTATGTAAATACATTGCAGGGTACAAATTCTAAGCACGAACTTACCCGAGGGAACACCTATCCAACAACTGCATTGCCCTTTGGAATGCACACCTGGACGCCTCAAACAGGAAAGAACGGTGACGGTTGGAAATACCAATATTTTCTAGACAAAATCCGTGGATTCCAGCAGGCGCATCAGTGCAGTTCCTGGACACGTGATTATGCCGTATTTTCATTAATGCCAATGACTGAACTAGTCGTAGACGAGAATAAACGGGAAGCGAAGTTTAGCCATGATAACGAAATTGCTAAACCAAACTATTATAAGGTAACATTTGACAATAAGATCACTACTGAGATTTCACCTACGGAAAGAGGCGCGCATCTTCGTTTCAGTTACCCAAAGGGAGAAAAAAGCTTCCTGGTATTAGATGGATACAACCGTACAAGCGGGGTGAAGATCTTTCCAAAAGAGAATAAGATTACAGGATGGGTAAGCAACGGACAAGGTTTCAGAAATAATTGGAAAAGCTATTTCGTCATTCAGTTCGATCAACCTATTATGGCTTATGGCACATGGGACAATAAAAGTAACAATGTTCTGCCAGACTCTTTATCTTCAGAGGGCAGGGGTAAGGGCGCCTATATCGAGTTCAATGCTGGAACAAAGGTTCAAGTGAAAACAGCATCTTCTTACATTAGTGCACAGCAGGCACAGCTCAACTTAGACAGAGAGCTTGGTGCAGATAAAACCCTGGAAAAAACAAAGGCAAACGCCGCCGCAGTTTGGAACACTTCATTAGGAAGGGTAGCGGTAGAGGGTGGTACAAAAGCAGACAAAGAAACTTTCTACTCCTGCTTTTTTAGAGCTAGTCTATTTTCAAGAAAGTTTTATGAAATTAATAAGGCAGGTAAACCTTATTACTTCAGTCCGTATGATGGCCAGGTGCATGATGGTTACATGTTTACTGATACTGGTTTTTGGGATACCTTCAGAGCTCAGTTCCCATTAAATACATTAATGCATCCAGAAATGCATGGACAATATATGCAGGCAATGATCGATGCTTACAAGCAATGTAAATGGCTTCCATCATGGTCTTTTCCGAGTGAGGCGGGCAGTATGATCGGTAACCATGCCATTTCACTTTTGGCCGATGCCTGGGCAAAAGGTATCCGCACCTTTGATCCTAAAGAAGCATTGGATGCCTACTACCATGAAGCGATGAATAAAGGGCCATGGGGTCCAGCTAACGGTCGTGATGGGGTTAAAGAATACAATGAACTAGGCTATGTGCCCTATCCTAATTATAGAGAGTCTACCGCAAAAACTTTGGAGTACGCCTATGATGACTATTGCGGATATGAGCTGGCAAGAATGACGGGCAATAAAAAGTATATGGAGATTTTCGAAAAGCCCATGTACAATTATAAAAATGTTTATGATCCTTCTACACGGTTTATGCGCGGAAAAGGCATTGACGGGACCTGGACCAAAAACTTTGATCCTATCGAATGGGGTGGCCCATTTACCGAAGGTAACGCATGGCATTATCACTGGTCGGTATTTCAGGATACGAAAGGACTGATCAACTTAATGGGAGGGAACCAGAACTTCACAGCCAAATTAGACTCTGTGTTTTCTGAGCCCAATAAGGTGAAAGTCGGTACTTATGGTGGAATGATTCACGAGATGACGGAGATGGTGATGGCCGACCTTGGTCAGTACGCGCATGGAAATCAGCCAATTCAGCACATGGTATATCTTTACAACTACGCGAATCAGCCCTGGAAGTCACAGTTCCATGCAAGACAAGTGATGACTAAACTTTATGATGCTACTGAAAATGGTTATCCTGGCGATGAAGATCAGGGTCAGACTTCTTCCTGGTACGTATTAAGTGCCCTTGGCTTCTACAGCGTTACGCCTGGAACCGGAGAATATGTCATCGGAAGTCCGATGTTTAAGAAAATATCTATTAATTTAGAAAATGGAAAGAAGTTTGTTGTTGACGCACCATTAAACAATAAGGATAACGTTTACATTCAAAGTGCTACCTTAAATGGAAAGCCATATACAAAGAATTACATCACGCATAGCGATCTGATCAAAGGCGGAGTATTGAAATTAGAAATGAGTAATAAACCCAATGAGCAAAGAGGACTATCTGCTGATGATAAGCCCTTTTCTCTAACCAAATAGTAATATGAAAAGAAGAATTTTTTTACAAAACACAGGACTGCTAGCTGCGGGATTAGCGGCAAGTAAAGTTTCATTCGCTGCAGCACCTGATTTTCCTGTAGTAAGGGTAGCGGCATCGAAAAGACATTTTGTTAGTCAGTCTGTCGATGCAGCAATCGCAGAGTTTCACAAGAATGTGAAAAACAAAGAACTCGCATATCTTTTTGAAAACTGCTTTCCTAATACGCTAGATACAACGGTTACTTACACTCAGAAAGATGGCAAGCCTGATACTTATGTGATCACAGGCGATATTGATGCCATGTGGTTGCGTGACAGTACTGCACAGGTAACTCCATATCTTTCATTAGTAAAAGGTGATAAGAAACTGCAAGACCTTATTCATGGTGTAGTAAATCATCAGGTTAAAAGCATTATTAAAGATCCGTATGCAAATGCGTTCTATGGTGATCCTAACAAGGTTGGTGAGTGGAAGACTGACCATACTGATATGAAGCCAGGTGTTCACGAACGCAAATGGGAGATTGATTCACTTTGCTATCCAATTCGCTTAAGCTACCAATACTGGAAACTAACAGGTGACACAACTCCGTTCGACAATACCTGGAGAGAAGCCATCACTGTAATTCTTAAGACGTTCAAAGAACAGCAAAGAAAAGATGGTCAGGGTCCATATCATTTCCAACGCGAAACAATGTTCGCTACTGATACCACGCCATTAAGTGGTTATGGTTATCCGGTAAAACCTGTCGGACTGATCTGCTCGGCATTCAGACCAAGTGATGATGCCACAATCTATAACTTCCTTATCCCATCAAACTTCTTTGCTGTGGTAAGTTTAAGACAAGCTGCTGAGATCTTAACAGCAGTGCATAAAGACACCACTTTAGTTGCTGAATTAAAAGCATTGGCAACAGAAGTAGAAACAGCCATTCAAAAATACGCGGTAGTAACACATCCTAAATTTGGTAAGGTTTACGCATTTGAAGTTAATGGTTATGGAAGTTTCAACATCATGGATGATGCAAACGTACCAAGTCTTTTAGCATTACCATACCTTGGTGCAGTAAAACCAAATGATCCAATTTATATCAATACACGTAAGCTGATTTTGTCTTCAGAAAACCCTTTCTATTTTAGCGGAACAGCGGCAAAAGGAATTGGTAGTCCACATACAGGAATAGATAGAATCTGGCCAATTGCTGTTACTATGCAAGGTTTGACTGCGACTACTGATGCTGAAATTAAATCTTGTCTGGCAATTTTACAAAAGTGTCACGCTGGTACTGGTTTTATGCATGAATCATTCCATATGGATGATCCTTCGAAGTTTACCAGGTCATGGTTTGCATGGTCGAACACGATCTTTGGTGAGTTCTTGTGGAAAGTTTATAAAGAGAAACCACACTTATTAGCATAGTAGAAATATTCATAGCAGGATCCTATAAAGATCCTGCTATTTTTTTATTCAACGCTTCTTACCATTTTATCCAGTAACTTAAAAATGGAATTAAGTGCCTTATCCGTGGCACTATTTGCCATAATCACATAGGCCAGGTTCTTATCCTTATTGATCAAAGTATAACAATAAAATGTTCCCGCCGATCCGGCATGCTCCGAGCTATGTTTTTCAACCGTATTGGTATTTAACCATCCAATCGCATATCCAGGATGGCCATAATGCAAATAATTAATAGTCTGCGGTTTTAACAACCCCGGCTTACCTTCTAACCCTGCAAGATTCATTTGAATAAACTTAACATAGTCTGCAAGGGGCATACTTATGTCCCCGGCTGGCTCGATCATATTTAAGTTATAAGTGGTATTCGAGTCAAGAGGCGTAAGTGCTTTCTCTTCCATCCAGTGCCCCGCAGGCTGATTACGATCTGTTCTGTTAGGCCATCCAAATTTATACTTCAGATGGAGCTTCTTACCTAAAACCTCTTCAACAAGATCTTCCCAGGTTTTTCCCGAAGCTTGCTCAAGCATTAAAGCTGCAATACTATAGCCCGCGTTAGAGTAGTTATAAGCTTCATTATTTTCAACTATAGCTTCGTGACCAAGAAGGTAATAAGAGAATAACTTCCGCTGTGAAGATTTCGTGCCGGCAAATTTTGGGAGTTCCTGAAACTCAGGGCCACTTGTGAAGGGTTTTATCCGGGCGCGGTGAGATAATAAATCCGCTAGTGTAATTTCATAATAATCAGGGTTAGCAACAGCTTTCCATTCAGGGAATAGCGCAAACAGCTTTGCAGTCCAACTGATCTTTCGTTGTTCCACCAAGTAAGCAGCAATAAACCCGGTAATTGCCTTAGTATTCGATCCCAAATGCATGAAGTCTCCCGGCAAAGCTTTAGTATCATCTCTTTTAAGTGTTGACCGATGAAATCCTAAAGTGTTGGTTACAAGGACCGAGTCACTGCTTAAAATTGCATAACTCAGTTCGGGGATTTCCCCGGCAAGTCGAAGACTATCCGCCGATTTTCTTAATTGTTGTGCATTGGTAAATTGAACACTACAAATTATTAGAAGTAACAGAAAGGTTTTTTGCACAGTTATATTTTACTTACCCCTCCTGATCCGATCACACGTTGCTCTACGTTGGGATTTCCACTGTAATTTACTCTTCCAGATCCACTTACCAATGCTTTAATGTTATCTTCTACTTTCACATTTACTGATCCAGAACCACTAATCCTGGTATTAAGATTGTTCATCGACAAAGTCTTTCCGCTAAACGATCCAGAGCCACTTAGCGTAACGTTAGCATCATCAGTTTTACCAGTGAGGTTTACACTTCCTGATCCACTAATAACAGCAGTTAATTTGTCAGTATCTACATAGGCATCAATTGTTCCTGAGCCGCTTAAAGTGGTTGTCAATTCGGTGGCCTGCACAGTGCCAGCAACTTTTATGCTTCCGTTGCCACTCATAGCTAAACTAGTAATGTTTTTTGCAGATACCCGGGCTATGATTTTTTTATCTTCATATTTGTGAGACCAGCTAGTCCAACTTGTTTTCGGTCTGATGATCAATATATTGCCTTTTACCTCAGCTACTAAAGTAGCAATGGCTTCTGCATCACCTTCAAACTTTAAACCTTCAGAAGCTCCAATAGTTACAATCACTTGGATTGGTCCACCTGCCGCAACGCCATTAAAGTTTTTTACATCCCTATTATCCTGACCAGCATTTTTAGTTAGGGTATAGATTTCGGATGAAGACTCTTTAAAAACGGGTTTGGATGCAAATGCGCTTAAGTTCCCAATTATTAACGCACCTGCTATTAGTTTAGAAAATGTTGTTTTCATGATGTTAGTCTTATAAAGTGGTAAATATATTAATTGTGTTTGTTTAATAATTGGATATAAGACGTTGAAAATTTAAAGATGTTGCAACAGATTCATAAATAACTGATTTCATTTTGTAATTAACCAAAATTAAGTACTTTTGCCACCCATGGGGGATTAGCTCATTTGGCTAGAGCGCTTCGCTGGCAGTGAAGAGGTGATCGGTTCGAATCCGATATTCTCCACCAAAAATCTTAAAACACCTGATAATCAAGTCTTGATTATCAGGTGTTTTACTTTACCAGCATCTTTATTCCTTCCATCTATAAGCCTGAATTATTATCGTACCCTCGCTCAGCCCAATAATCCCTTGGTCTTTTTTCAGTGAAAGATATTTTTCCAATACGTTTAAGATTTTTTATACCATACTTGACCGGAATTATTAGTCGAAGTGGCGCACCATGCTCAGGGCGTATTGGCAAACCGTTCATTTCATATGCTAATAACGTTTGCGGATGAAGGGCACTTTCTGTTTCAAGTCCAACATAGTATTTACCATTGGGCGTTTAATACGTCTGCCGGTACGGCAAATGAACCGATTAACCTCAATTGCCAAGATTTTAGGTTTGCTACGTAGCCTGCTTCCTTTTGAAATCACTTGGTGTCATACCATACTTCGTTTTAAAAACAGTGGAAAAGTAATTTGGTGAGGAGAATCCGACCATATAAGTGATTTCTGCAATTGTATGTCTTTCATTGATTAATAGAAATTTAGCTTTTTTGAGCCTTCTATTTGTGATATAATCCGCTACACTGCAATCGAGCAAAGCTTTTACTTTCCTATACAGCTGTACTCTTGAAACTCCCAATAATTTACTGATCTCATCAACGCTGAAGTTCTCGTTGCTTAAATTTTGCTCAACCAGACCGGAAAAATCATTTACAAATTTTTTGTCCAGACTCTTAGAAATAGGCTGCCTGTTGCCAGAGCTGATGTCGCTGGTGTAATGAGTCTTGAGCAAGAGCCTGTTCTTCATCAGGTTTTTCACAGTCGCAAGCAAGTATTCATAATTGAAAGGTTTGACGATATAGGCATCTGCCATACTGTCGAAGCCATTGATCTGCTGTTCAACACTTCCTTGTGCGGTAAGTAGGATTATCGGTATATGTGAAGTACGGATGTCAGACTTAAGTTTTTCTGTGATCTTTTTTCCAGAAAGATCTGGTAAGACCACGTCACAGATAATTAGGTCAGGTACCTGCTCATAAGCAGAATTAATCCCGCTCTCGCCAGTATTTGATATAAATACTTCGTATCCATCTGATAGCTTTTCACCTAAATAATGCAACAGATCGGTATTATCTTCAATAACAAGTACAGATTGCTCCTTTATATGGTGAAAGGCACCGCTGTTTTCTTCTGCCTGAATATGCTCAAGTTCACTGGTGTAGATCTTTGCATTTTCGTACAAATCGTCTCTTTTTTCGCTTTGAATCTGCATCTCTTCCTCAAGGAGGTGATCAGACCCAAATGGAAGTGATACAGTAAATACTGTTCCTTGAGATTTATGACTTTCTACGCTTAGCTCACCATGCAAAAGTGTCATCAGTTGTTTAGAAAGGGAGAGGCCAAGTCCAGATCCTTTTTTAGTATTAGATTCTGCTTGATAGAAATGTTCAAATATGTGTTGTGTTTCTTCCTTGTCCATTCCTGGCCCATTGTCCTCAACCTTTATGTAGGCATTGGACTCATCCGCCCTAAGCGTAACGTGAACCTTTCCATTAGTCGGGGTAAATTTCAGCGCATTTGATAAAAGATTGAAAATGACCTTGTCCAGCATATTTACATCAAACCAAACTGATATTTCCGATTCATCAGTAAAGAGCCTCAGATCTATGTTCTGCTTTTTTGCAGCAGGTTGAAAAGTTTCAATAATGTCCGATATAAAATCTTTTAAATTGTTGGATGTCGACCTAATCCGCATCTTACCATACTCAATCTTTCGATATTCAATAAGTTGGTTGATTAAACGCAGCAACCGAAAAACGTTTTTATTGATCAATTTCAGATTCTTTCCTTCTATCGCATTGATTTTTTCATTACTAATCAAGTCTTCTAAGGGGGAAAGGATTAAAGTTAATGGGGTGCGGAATTCATGAGAAATATTGGTGAAAAAATTAAGCTTTGCCTCAGTCGCCTCTTCAGCCGTTTTAGATAGCTCAATAAGCTTATTACGCTGGTCCAAGATCTCCAAGTTATTCGCCTCAAGACTTTTATTGATCTTTCTATTTTCAAGCAATGAGAAGAATGCCAATCCACCGAAAACCACAGATAGCACCAAAGTAACAACTGTTACATTCAATATAATCTGTTGGTTTTTGAAGAGAGAGCGCTGCTCAGATAGAAGTGATTGCTGGCGCTCAATGTCTCTTTGCTGACTGATAAATTTGTTCCACTGCAACTTCATCAGCTGTACATTAGATGAATCAATAACCACTGATTGAAGGATGTTTTCCTTTAGTATCGATTCTTTTGCAAGGATGCGAAATGCAGTTGAAACAGCTTCCTTACCCCCAGTTGGATACAACATGCTCGCATCAATTACTTTATTCTCAATCATGTGTAGCCCACCTCCCTGACCGGGCAAAGCATCTATGCCCACAATAGCTATCTTACGCTTAATTCCAAGCTTGCCAATAACGTCGCTGGCAGCGGCCGCCATCTGGTCGTTGTGCGCGAAAATTAAATCCGTTTCAGCTAGCGCATTTCGCATTTTTGATAGCTCACGCGCTGCGTGCGACTTCAACCAATCTCCATAAATCTGATGGGTAATCTTAATGTTGTCGGTTTTCTTAAGGCCATGTGCAAACCCTCTCTCTCTTTCTATTGTTGGAGATGAACCAGGAAGTCCCATGATTTCAATGATATTTCCTTTGCCCTTTAATAGGCCAGAAACATATTGTCCGGCCATATTGCCAATTTGATAATTGTCTGCACCTACATAAGCAGTATAGGCAGACGATGATGTTTTTCTATCAATAATAACCACAGGGATACCACTACTATATGCTTTTTCGACTATTGGAGTTAGCGGTCGTGCCTCATTAGGAGAAATGATCAGCAGATCAACATTCATTTTTAATAATTCCTCAACTTGCGAAACCTGTTTGCTGCTGCTATTATTAGCATCCTTATAGATCAACCTGGCATTCGGATGCAAAGAGAGTTCCATCTTCATCTCCTCTAACATCGTCTTACGCCAAAGATCCGAGCCTACACACTGAGACAAACCAATAACATATTCCGTTTCTTTTTTCTTTTCACTGCAGCCGTAGAGCATGGCAATAATAATAATTGAAATAAAAAATCTAAAGAAAGGGTCAAACTTCGCAGTCATGTTATTGATTCAGATAATGGGAGTGATTGACTTCCTGGTGATATTTGGTTAGTATACTTTGTAACAATTCATTCTAAAGGTAATGAAAATTGAAAGTTTTGAATAGGATGCTTATTTCCTGGCGCAATAGGGATAGTATTCGATGTATCAAAACCTTAAGGATGTTGTCTAAAAACTATAATCAGTCAATAAAATCTAAATACTTGTAATTGTAAAGATCTATTAATCAGAATGATAAAATTTATTTTGAATTTGTAGTCTTTTGAAACAAATTTGTTGTTCTCCTATCCTGCATTTGACCAATTTGCGAATCGTTAACCAATAATAAACCTTTATGAAAACACATTCCGTCCTGGCCTGGTCCATGGTCGTAGCCCTGGGAGGCTTCCTTTTTGGATTCGATACAGCCGTTATTTCTGGAGCAGAAAAATCAATTCAACAGTTTTGGAACCTTAGTTCATTTGCGCATGGCTTTACCATATCTATTGCATTAATTGGTACAGTAATCGGCTCTCTAGTAGGATCTCGGCCATCTGATCGTTTTGGACGAAAAAATACACTTTACTTCGTAGCTGCTGCCTACCTGCTATCCTCACTTGGTACCGCTTTAGCAGACGACTGGTATTTCTTTCTCGCATTCCGCTTTTTGGGTGGACTGGGTGTAGGCATCTCTTCCGTAACTGCTCCTATTTACATTTCAGAAGTATCCCCGGCACATAGAAGAGGTCGGCTTGTAGGGCTTTTCCAGTTCAATGTTGTGCTAGGTATATTGATATCCTACCTTTCCAACTACTTATTAAGTCAGGGAGGTGAGGCATCCTGGAGATGGATGCTCGGTGTTCAGGCATTTCCTTCCATCGTATTTCTTGTTCTTATCTACTTCATTCCTGAAAGTCCGAGATGGCTTATTCTTAAACGAGGTGCATACGATAAAGCATTGGAAATCCTGCGCATCATTAATCCACTAAACTGCAATGAAGAGCTTGAAGCTATCAAAAAGTCTGGCCAGAATATGCAGGTGGATAAATCTTCCGACGGACTATTTTCAGGAAAATACAATTCAGCCGTTATCATGGCCGTGCTGTTTGCTTTCTTTAACCAAGTATCCGGGATAAACGCGATCATCTATTACGCTCCAAGAATTTTTGAAATGGCAGGGCTCGGCGCACACTCTTCACTGTTATCAACCGTTGGCATTGGGATAGTCAACTTTATCTTTACACTTCTAGGCATTAATATTATCGATAAAGTAGGCCGAAGAACATTAATGTTTGTTGGTTCCATTGGCCTTATCGTGTCCCTGGCACTTGTTGCTTTTGCATTTCTGAGAGGCTCATCCAGCGGTTACGAAATCCCAATTTATGTGACGCTCTTTATTGCATTTTTTGCTTTTTCTCAAGGAGCCGTTATCTGGGTATTCATTTCTGAAATTTTTCCAAATCAGGTCAGAGCAAAGGGACAGACGCTTGGTAGCTCCACCCATTGGGTAATGGCAGCATTAATTGCCTTTAGCTTTCCCTATCTGGCAGAATCTTTTGGAGGCGCCAACATATTTTTCTTCTTCTCCGCCATGATGGTCCTTCAATTAATATTCGTTTGGAAGATGATGCCTGAAACAAAAGGCAAATCCCTTGAGCAGATAGAAACTGGTATTGTAATGCATTAATTAAATAGAGAAACATGATTACACCTGCTATATGCTTCGGAGAAATACTATGGGATGTACTGCCTGATGGCCCAATGCCAGGCGGCGCACCCTTAAATGTTGCCTACCATCTAAACAAGCTTGGACTGTCCACCAGTATAATTAGTAAAATCGGTAATGATGAAAAGGGATTAAGTCTGGAACGTCTGCTCGATGGTTGGCGAATTAACAAATCCCTGCTTCAGCGTGACACTATTCACCCTACCAGTGAAGTAATTGCTAGTGTAGGTAGCAAAAATGAGGTTTCTTATGAAATCGTATTTCCTGTTGCATGGGATTTCATAGACCATCAATCCATGATCGATAACGCACTGCAATCCTCTATATACTTTGTTTACGGAAGCCTGGCTTCCAGGAATATGTTAAGCAGAGAAACGCTATTTAAGTTCCTGGAAAGCGATGCGATAAAGGTATTTGATATCAATCTCCGACCTCCTTTTTTCGACAAAAGCCTTCTGGCAGACCTAATGGCACGGGCAGATATCATAAAATTCAACGAGTCTGAGCTCCAGTTGGTTCAAGTATTATTTGGTGGAAGTTATGTCAACGAGAAGGAGCAGGTCCGCTTTATACAGGAACGTTTCAAAATTCCTGAAGTAATCGTTACAAAAGGGGAATATGGAGCATCGTATTATAAGATGGATCAATCCTATCATGCCTGGGGCTCTGAGGTAGCAGTTAATGACACCATTGGAAGCGGAGACTCATTTCTTGCAGCTTTTATTGCCAATCATCAAAAAGGCTTATCGCCAAAAACCATCATAAAGAATGCAATCGGAATGGGCGCTTTTATAGCCACGAAAAAAGGGGGTTGCCCGGAATATGAGATTGAGGAATACAAACAGTTTATTGAACAAATATTTTAACAAACCATATCACTAACCAAATCTGAATCTAATGAGAAAATTTTTTCTTACATGGCTATTTGCCTGTTTGGCAACAGGCCTGGCTTTTAGCCAAACCAGGATTATCAGTGGCGTTGTCACTGACAATGAATCCATTCCTCTCGAAGCTGTAACGGTTGTTATCGTAGGCAGCCAAAAGACAGTAACTACAGATGCCCAGGGTAGTTTTAAAATTGAAGCTTCATCAGGGCAGTCGCTAAGGTTCATCTATATGGGAGCTGACCCACTCACCATCCCCATTACCGCGGAATCGGCTAATCTTAAAATCAAACTAAACATCGCGATCAATAAGCTTAATGAGATAGTTGTTACCGGGTATCAAAAAGAGCGCAAGAAAGACATCACTGGAGCAGTCAATGTGGTTGATGTCGCCAAGATTAAGG
>Ga0247816_10000663_pt1 | contig 18804 bp, 14 predicted proteins | sample UWRJL209509C1_FD_179930 | JGI IMG/M metagenome (GOLD analysis project Ga0247816, IMG submission 179930) | Plant litter microbial communities from Arlington Agricultural Research Station in Wisconsin, United States - UWRJ-L209-509C-1 | ecosystem: Environmental > Terrestrial > Plant litter >...
TGGTGTGCCCGGAAGGGCTTGAAGTTTTACTATAACGCTTTCTGAGATTTATTATTGTTATAATGAGAGAAGTTGAAGGATTTTTGGGATTTGGAATTTAAAATTTTGGAATTTAATTTTTAGGAGCTATTTCCAGCCATCCGCTATATCTTTTCCTTGCTAAAGGAGCAAGAAAAAGGATGCCGCTTCTGTCTGGGCTAGGGGTTTTGGGGGTTATGAGAACATTTTTTATTAATTTGAAAACTCAGGTATAAATACGCATTGTCATAACTCATGTTTAAATAAGGCTAAGTAGTCGAAAAAGTGGTATGTCGGAATTTCCGACTAACCTCTTTAGATGGGGTTATTGGAAACACTTTTCCAAAGAAGCCGAAATGAAATTATAAACTTAGAAAATAGTTTTCATTGGCTGAACGAATTGGCTGAAGTTTTGAATCCTTATTTGGATGTAGAATAAAAATTTTGTTTAAAATTAAAAAACCTTGATTTTTGAAAAATCGAGTTTTTTTTTAGAGTCATGGAGTAAATTAATTTTCATTTATGGGGATGATCGTTATGACAATCAGAGAATATTTTCATAAGAAAGTATATTGAGACAATAAAAAAACAGGTATAAATACCCATTTTTTGTTTATAATTATTGGTATCCTTGTTGAAAATTAATTTCCAGAAATTATGGTTTTCCGTAAGGAGATTAATTATTTTCTTAGCGATATTTGTTTTACGTTAAAAATATACGAATTTGTATTTTATACCCCTGATTAAGTTAATTAGAAAATCATACATTATAAATTAAATCTATTTATTTTCATTCAATATTTAAACGACTTTTAAATATCATATCAAAATTAATAAACATTAAAAAAACAACATGCCAATATTTAAAGTACAGGATAATAAATTTATTAAACTACCCTCAACAACTTTTGAGATGGAAAAAATTTATGAAGTAAAAGATTTTCAAAAATATCTTTCAAATTCAATTGAAGTAATTGACAACGATTTGTTAGTAATTTCAACAGAATTTAGTGACTGGGAAGACAGTAAAAGAAGTATTGATATTCTTTGCATTGATGTGGACGGCAATCTAGTAGTAATTGAAATCAAACGAACTCAAGATGGAGGTCATATGGAATTACAATCAATTAGATATTCAGCTATGATTGCTAACATGAAGTTTGATAAAGCTGTCAAAACATATGAAGCCTATTTAAAAAAGATTAATTCTCAAATTGATGCAGAAACTAAACTTTTAAACTTCTTGGGATGGGCTGACATCAAAGTGGATGAATTTGCACAGGAAGTAAAAATAATATTAATTTCATCAGATTTTTCAATTGAAGTAACAACATCAGTGCTATGGTTAAATGAAAAAGAACTCGATATTAGGTGTATAAAAGTTAAACTTCAAAAAGATGATGAAAATGTATACTTTGATATTCAACAAATTATTCCTTTACCTGAATCGACAGATTATCAAATAAAACTTAAGGAAAAAGCTGCCGAAGAAAGATTGATACGAACTGAAAATAAAAGAGAACAATCAATTGTTTCTAAATTATTTGATAGCAATAAACTTTACATCGGTCAAAAAATTATTTTAAAACCTGCAATTGAACAAAATATTGCTAAAGAATTAGTAACTGCAACAATAACAAGACGTGGAAAAAAATGTTTAAAACTAGAAAGTGATGATAATATTTATTCATTTAGCAACTTAAGGGGAGTTCTAGTTAAAAGATATAATTTACAAAATGTAAAACCAGAATGGGGATTTACTCTTAGAAATGACTGGATGATTGAAAGTGGTAAAACTTTAGCCGAACTAGAAAACAACTAAAATAATGGAAATCATGTGCGCGAAATTTCCCGATTTCGTGTCGGTTTCTATGACAAATAAGGAAAAAAAGGCTTAAATAGATCGACATGGATCAATAGCAATGTGTAAGAAGTTAGAAGACTTCACACAGCGTACATATTTTAAGAAGAGTATTTTATTAATGAGAGAGCTTCGATCAGGGTATTTATTTTAGTTATATTAAATTAATTCAAAAACTAGATTAATCTATTCTAATAATGTTTTAACAAGTAGCAATCCTTTAGATAGAAAAGATAAATCTTGTATATTTTATCAAGGTAAAAAACTTTATTCGTCCCTTATGAAATTTTGAGATCTAGATAATTGGTATATACTTTTCTTTACAATAATTTTCTACTTCACTATCGCTAACAAAGTAACCATCACAAAACTCATTAAGTTCTTTTTCTGCACCAGAAATATATTTTTCACTAGCTGTCATTAATTTTTCAGTTTGATCAATAAACTTTTCAAACTCTTTATTCATTTTGCAAAGTTTATCAATTGTCTTAAAATCCAAATCGCGAAAAACTGAAGGATAAAGGATTTTACTTTGATATGGATTTGCATTAAGTTCAATAATTCCAATTCCAAATGACTGACTTAGTCTAGCCATCTCTTCATTTAAGCTATCGCTAAATTCAAATGCCACTAAATACCCATAATTTGCCCAACTTGAATTTGAAACTGCTTGAAAAAATGCTTTCTTAAGTTCACTGTCACTGTTGATTTCTCTTTTTAATTCATAAGAGCTTAATTTAAAAGTATCAACACGATTTATAGATTTTAAAAAATTCTGACTAGCTTTTGTCTGCAAATTCAAAAACTTAATTCCAACCATATCAGGATGTGTCCAAATTTGGTTGCTGTCTTTTCCGTTTGATTGTTCATGAAAAATTGTCTTAGAGTAAGTATCTGTATTTTTTAAGTAACTGCTTAACAGTTTATGTAAATCTCTTTCCTCATAAGTTTTAGACTTATTTATCTTGATTGGCTTTGATATTTCACTTTCTATGTCGCCACTCAAAATTTCAATACCTATATTTTGTTCGTTTTTTGTTAAATAATAAGAATATGTCCCTCCATCTTGTTTAATTCGTTTTATTCTTGTATCGCCATTACGTATAAAATCGCCAAGAATTGCAGAAATTGTTGAGCCGGGTGTTTTTGCAGCACCAAAGTCATAATATTTTTTATCATTAATATGATTGAGAACTGCTAAATAATTAGTTATTTCATTAAGGTCTTCTAAACTTTTTAAAACTGCTTCTTTTAATGTCATTATTTTTTGTTTTTTTTTACTATTCTGAATTTTTAATTTGGCTGTAAAATTCTCAACATTTAAACCTTTGAAAGTTCTGAAAAAGTTTTTTTTTGTTTAACGAAAATACAAATAAAAAAGTAAATCAACTGAATTTACAAATAAGATAAAGATTTGTTTTAACTAAAACCTTTAAAGCCCTTACATTTAATTTTTTTTGAATATGCTTACGGGAAACACCAATTATCTTGAATAATTAAGTAATAATATATCAATTGTACTTAAATAATAGTTTAATTCAAAAGACGTTCAAGGGACATCTATGTAGAAACTAGAAATCTTGAGAATTCTAAATAATACCCTTCATTTTCAATCTAAAATTCTTTAATTTTTTGTAGTTTTGAAAATTAAAAAAATGAAATGAAATCAAAGAAACCATTAACATATATTAGTTTATTCAGCAGTGCTGGAGTGGGGTGTTATGGCTTCAAATCCGAGAATTTTAATTGTGTAGCTACCGTTGAAATTTTAGAAAAAAGACTTGATATTCAGCGTTACAATTCGAAATGTACATTTGAAAGCGGATACATTAGTGATGATATTATTACTTTAGAAGCTAAAAATAAGATTCGGGCTGAATTGTTGAAATGGAATATTAAGGAAAAGGCAAACGAGCTTGATGTTCTGATTGCAACTCCACCTTGTCAAGGAATGTCTGTTGCGAATCATAAAAAGGGAAATGAATTAAATAGAAATTCTTTAGTAATAGAATCCATTTTACTTACTAAAGAAATAAAACCTAAATTTTTTATTTTTGAAAATGTTAGAGCATTTTTAAATACAGAATGTACAGATATTGATGGGAAAGATAAAAGTATCAAAGAAGCAATTGAAGTAAATCTCGCTGGAGAATATCATATAAATTATCAAGTTATTAATTTTAAAGACTTCGGAAATCCATCAAGTAGAACTCGCACTTTAGTAATTGGGACAAGAAAAGATTTAAAAGAAATTACACCATTTAATATTTTTCCAAGTTTAGCAAAAGAGAAAACATTAAAAGAAATAATTGGAAAATTACCAAGTTTAAAAATAATGGGTGAAATATCGGAAGCCGATATTTATCATAATTTTAAAAAATATACTCCAACAATGCAAAGTTGGATTTCTAATATCAAGGAGGGGGAATCTGCATTTGATAACACAGATTTAGATAAAATTCCTCACAAAATTGTAGATGGAGCTATAATCTATAATGTAAACAAAAATGGAGACAAATATAAAAGACAAATTTGGAACAAGGTAGCGCCTTGCATTCATACTCGTAATGATATTTTATCTAGTCAAAATACAGTTCACCCAGTTGATGATAGAGTTTTTAGTATTCGTGAAGTTATGTTAATGATGTCAGTACCTAATACTTTTAAATGGACTGAAAAATCGGTTGAAGAACTTAACAAACTTTCATTAGATGATAAAAAACAATTCCTAAAAAAGGAAGAAATGAATATTCGTCATTGTTTAGGTGAGGCAGTTCCAACAATTATATTTCAACAAATAGCAAAAAAAATAAAAACTTATTTGTTTAATGATAATTTTAATGAACAAAACATAAAAAGGTTAATTGAAGAAAATGATTTAGAAAAAATTGAAAACTTAAATTCATTTATTGAGATAAATAGTTTCAAGTTTCCATACTCAATACTTTCAAAAATTGCAGAATTATCGAATACTGCTAGGACAGAAAATTCGGCTTATTATACAAGTCAAGACATCTGTTATTCCGTAATAAAAGATTTACCAGATGCCAAAGAGTTCAAAAATTTAAGAATTTTAGAACCATCTATTGGAGTTGGAAATTTTTTACCACTTTTAATTGAGAAATATAAAACAGTAAATAAGGTAGTAATTGACGTTGTTGACATTGATAAAAATTCAATTAATACATTGAGATTATTGTTGAAGAAAATTGAAATTCCAAAAAACATCTCAATTAATTTCATTAATTCTGATTTTCTTTTATTCAAATTTGAGAAGAAATATGATATTGTAGTTGGAAATCCACCATTTAAAAAAATCACAAAAGAAAAGTCTTTATTAGCCTCATATAAAAAAGAAATCTTCAACACTGAAACAAATAATATATTTTCATTTTTCATTGAAAAATCATTAAAACTTGGAAATGTTGTCGCTTTAATTATTCCAAAAAGTTTAATCAATTCTCCAGAATTCAATAAAACTAGAGAACTATTAGAGAACTTAAAAGTAAAAAAAATAACAGATTATGGAGAAAAAGGATTTAAAGGTGTTAAAATAGAAACAATAAGCTTTATAGCTTTTACTCAAAAAAAATCAATAAAAAACGTTATTGAGATCGAATCATACATTACAAAAGAAATTAGTATGAAAAGTCAGGAATATATTTTCTCACAAGATTTTCCATACTGGCTAATTTATAGGAATGATTTGTTTGATTCTATTTCAAGCAAAATGAAATTTAATATTTTTAATGCTTATAGAGATCGACAAATCACAAAAAAAATAACGAATACCAAAGGTAATTTTAGGGTACTAAAATCCAGAAATATCGCGTCAAATAAAACAATTGACATTAAAGATTATGATTGTTATACAGATGAAATTGACAGTTTAGATGTAAAAAAATTTATTAATAACGAAACTGCTGTTTTAGTTCCAAATTTAACGTACAATCCAAGAGCTTGTTTTTTGCCTAAAAATACAATTGTTGACGGTTCTGTAGCAATTCTAACATTGAGAAATGGCAGTCGTCCAGTATGTGAAAAAGATTTGGAATATTTTGGTACAGAAGAATTTAGCAAATTTTATTCTGTTGCGAGAAATTATGGTACACGTTCATTAAACATTGATAATAACTCCGTTTTTTTCTTTGGACTTCTAAAAGATATTGAATAGATGACAGAATTACAAAAATTACTTAATAGTATAAATTACGATATAAGAGTTAAGCAAGATGCGAGATTTATGGATCAAAAATGTACCCCAGATGTGGTATGTATTATTGCTGATTGTATTATAAATTTACGAGAAAGCGAGCCAAACAAAGAGTTTATAGTTCAAGATATTTGGGATTCATTATACTTTATCAAAAATGTAAAAGCGATATTTAATAAACCGTCTGCTACCAATCCGACAACGAAAAGTGAATATGATAAATTCATTCAGCAACCTTTACGTCTTTTAGCATATGCAGGAGTTTTGAATATGAAAAAAATAGGAAGGAAAAATTATTATAATATTGCAAACTTGTCGGTTTTGGAATATATTTCGTTGAAAGACAGAAATGCTTATAACTTTCTATATCATTACTTTGTAAAAGTTTTATCAGATAGTGGTCTATTGAAATTTTTTGAATCTTATAAAGCAAAATATGAGGATGGTAGTTTAACAGAAGCTGATTTTGAATCTCTGAAAAGTCGTTTTATAAAATTTATAATCGGAAACACTGCAATAAATAAAGAAGTTGAAATTAAAAGAATTTACCCCAAACTTCTTAATTTGTATGCTTCTGAAAATGATTTACCTGGTTCTGTTCGAGGGAAGATATCCAAAAGTCAATTTTATTACACAGACTTAATGTATAATAGAAAAAATTGGCGTGATATATCTAAGAATAAAACAATCTCACGAAAAGAAGCGATAAATGAAAGTGAGCAAAATATTGTAGAGGGAACTGCTTTTAATGCTTATTTAGTGCAAAAAGCAATCAGCCTGATTAAGAAAATATACACTGAGAGTGAAATTAAAGATCAGTGGAGTAACGGAGATGCGACACAAGTCCACCACATTTTTCCTAAAAGTAAATTTCCTCAACTTGCTCATTATTTAGAAAATTTAATTAAATTAACAGCGACGCAACATTATACAAAAGCACATCCGAATAACAAAACTGATGCAATAAATACAGACTATCAACTTGTTTGTTTACTTGCAAAGATCGACAATATTGAGAAGTCGATAAACAACAATGAACTTTATTACAGGAAAGAATCCTTTATTTATTGTATAAATACAGGATTAAATAAAGAATTGAATTTTGATTTAACCTTTAGACAAATCAAAACGGAATTAGCAATGATTTATAATGATAATTAAAAAATGAAATATGTATAAACAATACTTTGGAAGAAGAAGAAGAATGAGATTTGATTCTCAAAATGAATATTTTGAAACATTAGGATTTTTAGCGAAATCAGATGGTTCGATTACTTTATTATGGGAAGAGAATCAACTACAAGGCGCTTGGGGAAGAGAGGGTAGAATTCATTGCCACTTTAATTTAATTAAATTTACACCTCCTTTAAGAAGAAAATTCACAAAAGGAAGAGCCAAAAATGTACTTCATAGAATAAATTGTAATGAATTTGTTCAAGATTTAATTACAACTCATAGTTTTTCGGAGGGAAAAATTCAAAATACAGCAGTTATTAGAAGTACTATTCCTCCACAGTATCTTGTTGATTTTGATCGAGGATTTTTGTTATAAAAAATACCACCAAGCGAAGAATTGAGATGTATTTAAGTTAGTTAAATAAAAATGGGAGAGCCCGTAACCTCTCCCATCTGGTACAGCAATAAAAGAAAACAATCAATTTAAAAGCCCTTATCGCGTAATAGTCGTAGATTTTACCGTTTCCTATTATTAAAATAATTCAATTTTATGTCATTCATTTTAGTGCGAGACAAAAGCCCAACTATAAAAAAAGTTGGGCTTTGCGCATTATAAAAAATATTCTCAAATCAATCCAATCCCCCTACTCCTCATACATCTCCATCCAAACCTTGTCTCCTCCAAATCCAGTTCCTTCTCACTCTTCCTAAAAATCTCCTCATTAACAATACCCGATTTATGCATCGATTGTAACTTTTTGTTTTTGAGCAAATTGTTTAATCCATTTTTACTTATATTTTTTTTAAAACTTCTATAGTTTATTTAAACTATAGAATTCTGAAGGTGCATTAAAATCTACTAAATTCATTTTCATTAATTTAGTTTTTGATTTCAAAAAATCAGTATCTGATTTAGCATCAAAATTTTTCCAGGTATCTGTAATACTATCTACTATAAATTTCTTAGAAACTATATTATAATTGATATAGCTTGTATACCATCCTTCAGGATTTGAAGATCCATATTCCTGAACCAGAACAATAGTTCCGTTTTTATATGATAAATCAATATGGCTCGAAATCATGTCACTATATAATTCTCCTTTTGAAAAAATTGCTTTTTTACTAATTACTGAATCATGTCCAGAAAAAAAACATATCATTAAATCTGAATTTACACTATCTCTCATTATTATTTTTAATGTATCAAGATGGTTATCAAAATTGAAGTCTTCAATTAATTTGACCTCCTCATTTATTTTCTCTTTTTTGATATTTTGAGCATTTAGTAGTTTACTCTTATTTTGACATGAACAGAGCAGGCAAATAAATAAGAATAATATAATTTTATTTTTTTCTCTCATCGTAATATTTTTTGAATTTAGTCGGATAATCTGGATTTGTTGTTCTCCATTTAGTACCATTATAATGATATGCAATGCTTTCCCAATCTTTGTTCTTTCATGTCACTGATTAATACCTTTACCTAATCACAAGTAATTTCTTTTTAAAAAAAATCAAGCTTGTTTAGGCTGAATTACTCTAATTATTAAAATATTTAATCATGTCAACTCTCTCAATTAATTTGTCTTGAAAAATAGTGTCCTCTATTATTTCTCCCGTCTTATTATTTCTATATTTATAAATTATATACTTGGCAATAAATTCTTTTTTAATTACATCAAAATAGATCATATATGACATTGCATCCCTGGCGGCCCCATATTCTTGAATTAATGATATGCTATCAGAATCATTCCCAAACAAGAAGAAATTATATTTTCTTTCCGTTTGATAATCTGCCATTGGAAGTAAGAGTCTAGTCATTTTAATTTTATTTTTCCCATTTAGAATAATTGAAAACTCGACAATAGAATCTTTGGCAGATAGAAAGACAGAATCTTTAATTCCATTTTTATCATAATCTGATGTTATAAAATTGATTAGATCAGGATTTTTATAATATACACAGCTATCTTGTAAATGACTCTTATTTGTTTTAATATTATGATTTATTGAAAAGACAGTATTATCTTTAATATTAGAGTTCTTACTACAAGAATATAAATGTGACGCGACTATCGTTATTAGTATTATTTTTAATTTCGTCTTTTGTTTCATTTTTTCCACCGCTGTCGCAATTCTGCGATCGTGCACGTTACACTTATTTTAATTCTTTTGTAAAAACTTTACGTTCACAAGAAGGAAACTCGTTAGAGCAAGGAGAACCATAAATATGATTATTGCAGGTTATGAATTATTTTTTACAAAGTTTGTTTTAAACATTTTTTTTCTAAAATCTCAATAGAGTAATTACTGAAATAAATTATTTTTTTAGGAGTATAAGTTGTTATTCTAGTTTTAATTTTTTTCTTTCTTTTTTTTATTTCGGTATTCATTATTTGAATAAATTGACTCTTTACTAGTGCAAAATTATTGTTTAGTGGTTTAAATTCAATTTCATTATTATCAAGATAAATTGTAAAACCATAGTATTGATTTTTACCTACAGAGATATATGGATCTCCCCTCATTCCTCCACATTCCTCACATAGAATCAAATTTTTATTTTGTGCAATCAGAAGTTTTTTATTTTTTATTACGGAATAAATTTCTACTATTCTGTTTACAGAAGCATTATTTTCTTTTACATAAAGAATATGTTTTCTCCCAAGATCGTTATAAAAATATAGGGAATCGATCACATTTGTTTTTTGCGCAATAATTATTGAATTGAAAAACAAAAAAAATATTATTAATTTATTCTTTCGCATATTCTTCATAATATTTTTTGATATTTTCGGCATACTTTGGATTTATTGTTTCCCAATTTGCACCATTATATAATTTGGCAATTACTTTCCATTCTTTATTTAGTATTACATTTTTTTTATAATCAAATATTTTTTATTTTATTACTACAAGTGTATTATGTTGTTTAATAAACTTTATTGGGGACAAAACAGTTTTAGTTTTTTTTTCTATTTCCAATTAAATTTCTTTTTTTTATTTCTAATCTCTATACATTCATCTATCGTATAGTTAGTCGGGCAATGGAAACAATCGTTAGTTTTATTGAACTTAAATAAATCTTCAAAATCAAGATAATCTTTATCAATTATTTTTTGATTAATATTTTGGATACATATATAAGATGATGGAATACCGTATACTCCACCTTGACCGTCTATCTCTTGATAGGAGGAATTAGAGTAAGATTCTTTTTTTGTAAAATATAGGTTACTATCTTTTTTGGAAATATAAATCGAATATGCACTTCCTGAAATAGTACTATTAAACTCTATTTTTTTAGTGTTTTTATTGAAATCTGAAATTTTTAGTTCATACAGTGAATTAAAAAATATTTCATTTTTTTGTCCATTTATATTTGCAGGTAATTTAAAAACAATCGACTTATTAAAAATTTTCCTTTTAACAAAGTAATAACAGTTGTTACAGTTTTCAATCGGTTGTTGATTTAGATAACCTATCTTTTTATTTTTCTCATAAATAGGAGTTTTATATTCGTTTTGTGAAATAGCCTTACTACTAAGAAAAAATAAAAATATTATCTGTTTATATATTTTGCATCGTATTTGAAAAAGTCTTTTGTCCATTTTGTAAAATTTGTCCTTTCAGCTAAGCTATTATCACCATGGTGGCGCGAGCATCTTGCTCGTGAATGCAATCATGTAGAAGTAATTACTTAATTATCCATTTCTCTTCTTTATTCTTAACTTTATCAAGATGATTAAATAATGAATCTATTTTCTGTGTAGAAATATTATTCGTCTCTTTATCAATTTTTACTTTTACCAAGTAAACTAATGTATCTTGTGGTAATTCTCCAGGATTTTTATATTTCTCTACATAAAATATATCTTTCAAGTATAAAGCTTTATTCAAGGAATCTATTTGAAAAAGGTAATTCCATGTTACATGACTAGTACCATATTCAAATTTGATAACAAATGTTTTTTCTGGGGTATTATAGAATTTTTTTTCAATTTCTAAATCTAGTTTATTATCTAAAAAAGGTTCATAATCTTGAATATATCTGCATATAATTAATTTGGAACTCCAGGAATTCCAGTCTTTGTCATAACTTCGTACTTTTAAATAGTAATTAATCGAATCTTTTGTTGTTGCTTTCTCTAAAACAATTTGTATTATTTCATGTTGCTTTTTTTCTTCTAAATAATCGATACTTTCTATAAATGGGTATTTAATGTAAATACCTTTTGTCGTGTCTACTATTTTTTCACCACGATTTAAAATAATACTCTTTTCTTTATTATTTTTATTACAACTTAAAATAATCAAAGAAGCTAGAATTATAAAAAAGAGTTTGCTATTTTTTTTTAGAACATTTTTCATAATTCATTACTTTTTTTAAAATATTATAAGCTTTTATTCTTTCGTCGCGTCCATTAGTTCCACCGTTAACAAGAACAGAAACCCTACTTAAATTATCCTTATCTGCTTCTGTATTTATGTCTAAGATTGATCCATCATCTAAAACTTTTCCATATTTCCAAAACCAGCCTCCAGAGGTTGCGGAATGATAAATTGAATTTGATATGAGATCTAAATTTTTTATTACATCTAATTTAGAGTATTTTTTGTATCCTAAATATGCAGTTGCATTGTGAGTTCTACTATCTTCTAATCCGGGCTCACCTTTTTTCGTTCCCGTAAGTTGCATGAATCCTCTTCCTATATATGGGTAATACGATTGTGTATCAGCATTTTTCTCTTTAGTTGCTGAAAAATACCCAGTTTCCCAATAGATTTGAGCAATAAAATGTATTTTTCTTAAGCAAGTATTTATTTCAAATTCTTTTAAAGTATTGTTTAAAGCTTTTGTGAAAGCTGTGTATGTCTTATGATCATCGGGCATATTTTTCTCGAAATAAAATAATTTATTTATAGAATGATACGGCAAGTTTGTAATAGGATATTCTTTATTTTTTTTAGTAGCAGGATCTTCAGCTATATAAAATGTATTTTCTTTTAATTCTTTTACAATTGTTTTTATCTCCTCCTCCGTAAAATCTCGATTGCAATAACAAGTAGAACCCGTTCCTATAGTCACTCTTCCACAATGTTCCCAACTGTCTGGTACATTTCCCTTAAGATCAAGCCACGCATCAGTATTATCTTTAAAATAAAAATCAATAAACTGAACCGTTTCCATCAGGTTTTTGCTAAATACAATCTCAATAATATCTCCGTATTTTTTTATTCCCAAATCATGTTCTACTTCTTTTTTATGATTCGATACAAATTCTTGTCCTGCAATAGTTGTTAACTTATATCTTAAATAACCATCAGGATCACTTGCATACTGATGTGCTTTTTGAAGTTTAAACTTTAATACAGTTTTCCCTTTTTTGAGTGCTTCAGGCTTAAATTCAATTTTTACATCAGATATTGCCTGATAAGCCTCTTTTAGATATGGCGAAATAATTTTTGCTTTACTTGCTGTTCCAACTTTAAAATCATCACTACTCAATAGCTGTGCAAAAGGTACAAAATCGTACTTACTTACATAATCATAAAAATTAATCCCCATTATTTTTTGCTTTTAGTTTTTTAGCTGCAATCATTATTATATCATCTTCTGTAGTTCGTATCATCATCTTTTTAGCAGTTTTTGTCATGCTTTGGTTGGCAAATATGACACTGTCAGATTGCACTTTTACCATAATGTTTTTTGCTTGTTTTATAATTGCCATACTCTTTAATTAAAACTTGAATTTTCACCCGAATGTCCATTTAGATTTTTCGCGCTGTGTATATCTATATCATCTTCTGTTGTACTGATGTTCATTTTCCCTGCAATTTCCCCTGCAGTTCCGCCCACGGTTCTAATATAGTTTTCATCCGCAATTTCGGTTCTGTTATCTGATTTTTCATGCAAATTTCCAGCAGCACTGATCGTAATATTATTTCCTGCTGTTTGTGTTATATCATTATCTGCCTCTTGAATAATATTTGTCCCTGCTTTCAACGTAATACTTTCTGAAGCATCAAGAATGATATTTTTAGCTCGTATCGTAACAGTTTCCGGAGAAGTCACATTGATATTTTTATTCTTTTCATCCAGATGAATTTCATTACCACTAGGATCAGAAAGTATAATACAAACTTTCTCAACGAATTTAAGCATTTGCCCATAGCGCATTCTTATAGCTTTTATCATATTTTCAGGATCAAAGAATTCCGGTTTTGCATTTCCGTTATAATGCGATGCGGCAACATAAGGACAATCAACGTTTCCGCCTTCAAAATCAACCAGTACTTCATCGCCAATTTCAGGCCTGCAATACGATCCTCTGCCTGAGCCTGAATATTGTTGAGTTACACGCATCCATTCGCTTTCGCGACCACCCGCACCCCAATAGAATTCGACCCTTACACGACCCAATTTTTCAGGATCATTGTTATCTGTTACAATTGCCGATTGGCTTTTCGCTTTCCTAAATTTTTCTACATTGGTATAATGAGGGGCAGCGACATCGGCAGGAATAGCCCTGAATTTACAGCTATAATTTCCGTGAACTTTAGACTGGTGTACCACCTCAATGGCAATAAGTTCATGTTCGACGGTTTGGTTCTGAATGGTAAAAACCTGACCTACCCCAATAGGGTAATAGGAAACTCCTGTATAGAATACACTATTGGCATCTCTGCCGGCAGTTTGTAATTTTACCATTTCGGCAATTTCAGATGAATTTCCAGCCTGATTGGTGTAGGCTGCAATGCTTAAGGCAGGTTGTGAAACCGAGGCCTGCCTATCTGCAACTATTCTTGAAAAACTATCAGCACTGCCAAAACTAGTTTTAAGTTCTGATGCCCTGATGTTAGTAACATTATTATAGTCATATCCTGCAAAAGAAGTTTTGTGGGATACCAGATTTGTTTCTATACCAAATTGATGTAAAGAAGATCCATTGATCAATTTTACCTTGCTGGTTTTTGTTTGCCCAAATTGCATGCGCATTCCATCAAAATAAAACCATTGTCCGTAACGTGCAGAAAGACGTTTTAAAAAATTAAAACTGGTTTCGTTGTATTGTATTTTGTAATCGAATATTTTATGAAAGCTGGGTGCAATGGCATCTCTCTGATAAAATTCTCCGGCAGTTTCATCAGCAAATATACTAAGTGCTATTTCCTGTAAACTTCGATCTAAAAAGATTCTGGATTTTTTCGAATCCTTCAATAAAACGGTATGGCTTACTCCTTTTACATGTAAGCCAACCGGACTTCCGTTTACATCGACAGATTCAAGTTTTTGGATAATTCCTTTAGACATTAATTTAATGCCTCCATTTATACTTTTAAAAGTAAAAATGACTTCCCTGCCTTCATATTTGCGAAGGGCAGCTGCCTGATCTGCGGGTTTAATAACTGCTTTTCCGGTATATTGCCATACAAACGAAAAATGATGATGATCCATCATTGGTTGCGAAAGTTCTAAATCGTAATACACAACTGTTTGCGCAAATTCGTCAATAGTAATATGAACTTGGTCTGAGAATTTTGACATGCTGATTCTTGTTTTAATTATTTTTTTAGGCTGATAACTATACTAGTAAAGCAACCCTAAAATATTTTTCTCAACAAGCACTAAAAGTCTTTTTATTAATAGAATAAGACATATTTAAAAGATGAAACTTAAAATAAATTGAAACAAAAAAAGCCCAACTTTTTACTGTTGAGCTTTATATAATAAAAATGCGATTTTTATTTAAAAAGTTATACTACTAATCCCCCTACTCCTCATACATCTCCATCCACAACCTCGTCTCTTCCAAATCCAGTTCCTTCTCAATCTTCCTGAAAATCTCTTCATTTACAGAACCCGATTTATGCATCGATTCTAATTTACCACGTTCCACATTCAAAAGATCGATTTGAAGTTTGGTGAAATCGTTGAAGATCTCGCCGCCCATTATATTTCCTTTCCCGAAGAAATTGGCTGGGAGTTCGGTTTTTTGGAGGCGGTTGAATTTCACCTCGTATTTGCTTTTGATGTTGTGGAGCAAGTCGTCGTTGAGTAACGAAAAATTATCTTCGATGTGCGTGATGGTTTGCGAAACGATGATGTTTCTTATTTCATATTCTTCGGCGATGATGGAGTACTTTTCGATTTTTAGTTTTTTAATCATCCATGGTAATGTCAATCCCTGAATGACCAAAGTCGAAAGGATCACACAAAATACCAGATAAATGATGAGGTTTCGTAATGGAAATGCCTCCGTTTCGTTCATCATTAGCGGAAGCGCCAAAGCCGCAGCCATCGACACCACGCCACGCATTCCGGACCAGCCGAAAACAATCATGTTCCTGAAATCGAATTCTTCCTGCAAACGGATTTTTTTACTGATATATCTTGGCAGCAATGTTGCCGGAATCACCCATAAAAAACGCACCAAAATCACGACAATACTTACCGAAGCACCCCAAATAAACAAAGACCAACCTGAGTAATCCCCGATTCCTTCGATAATTTGTCGCAATTGCAATCCGATTAAGATAAAGATCAATCCGTTTAGAATATTGGTTAGAACACTCCATATTGTTCCCGTCATGATTCGGCTTTCGTGGGTGAAAATCGTTCCGGATCTGGCCGAAAGAAAAAGTCCGGTTGCCACTACGGCCAAAACTCCCGAAGCTTCAAAATGTTCTGCAATTAAATAAGAAGCAAAAGGCGTTAATAAAGTTAAAGTCGCTTCGATCACCTCATCGCAAACAAACTTTTTATGAATAAAACTCATGATATAGCCTACCCCTAAACCTATACCGATTCCTAAAACCGACATGATAACAAAGTTCATTCCGGCTTGCCAGAGGACAAAATTTCCGGCGGTAATAGCAGTCAAAGCATATTTGTAAGCGACAAGTCCACTCGCATCATTCACCAGACTTTCGCCTTCCAGAATTGCAATTAATCTTGGGTGCAATCCCAACCCTTTTGTAATAGAAGTAGCCGAAACCGCATCAGGAGGAGAAACAATCGCACCCAGTAAAAACGCTAACGGCCAGGAGATATCATCTATCAGCATATGGGCTGCAACAGCCACGGCCACAGTGGTAAAAAGTACCAAACCTACAGCCGCCAAAGTAATGGGACGAATCGTTTGTTTAAAATCAGACCAACTGGTGTACCACGCCGCGTGATATAAAAGCGGCGGCAAGAAGACAATAAACACCACTTCGGGACTTAAGGCAATCACCGGAAGCCCCGGAATTACACTAATGATTACTCCGCAAAGTACCAGCACAATCGGAATGGGGAAATTGTATTTTTTACTGATGAGGCTCAAAAAAGCAACACCAAATAGTAACATGATAATTACGGTAATATTTTCCATTTTCTGATTGTTTTGGTAATTCTGGTATTTAGAGTACGAATATAATATTTTTTAAACTTTGCGTTAATTTTTTTAAACACATAGAAACATAGATTAAAACTTTATTAAAGATAGATTTTAAAAAATCCTGATTTTCTCACATAGCTATAACCTATATCAAAAACCGATGATTTCCTGAAAGCTTACTATGTGAATTCATGTTGAAGTGAAACGACTTTTTTTTCGCCCTCTAAAGCTATGTTTCTATGTGTTTAAAAATTGTAGCTACTGATTAAAAAATACAATGCTGAAATAAAATGCAGTAACAAAAAATACTCCTTTTGAGAACTTTGTCAAAGTTTTGAACTTTGACAAAGTTGGTGACATCATTAATTTTTAAAATTTCCATCTTTCAAAAAATCATTTTAATCCTTTATCCCGATAGCTATCGGGAGTGGCAAAAAAATTATACCCAACACAATTAAACTCCTGCAAGCAAAACCTCTTTTAACCAAATTTTATCATACTTTCCATCATAAATAACCCAAAAAAAATTACATTTGACCCTTAAATTCATTGCCTTATATTATGATTCAGAAAAGAAATTTTATTGGTTTACTGACCTTGTTAGCTGTCTTTTTTTACGCGCCGTTAACCTATTCACAAACCAAGGCGGCTACAACTGAAACTGCAACGGTTAAAGCTGATACTACTCCGCCTAAAACCCAAACCAAATCGAAACTTTTTGAAGAAAGTGCTACCGACAGCGATTATTTGATGGCGATCGAAAAAGCCGGAGAAGTTTTGGAATCTGCTCATAATGATACCGAATTTGACGGAAACAGTCATCGTTTGTTTGGAGAAATTAAAAGAACGCAGGGAAAACTCGATCTTATTCTGGTCAGCTTAAAAGGGGCAAACCCTAATGTGCGTAACCAGCAAATGTACCGTATTGTGCTCAAAGAAATCGAACAGGAACTTGACGAACAAAATACGGCAATTAATTCCCGAAATCTGGCGCTTGAAAAAATCAAAGGCAGGGTAATTGATTTGCGCAAGGATAAAACTTTAATGGGACTTTTGAAAGATACCATTAAACGCCAGCAATTTAAAAAAGAATTTGCCAATCTTAAAGAAAGATACCTGAGCACAGACAGTTTAATGAACAAAAATCAGGGCATTTTAAATACCAATAAAAGACTTACCGTAGAACGAAAAATTGCGGTTTCGAATGCGCTAATTACCGTAGAAGGTAAATTGGAACAATCCGGAATAAGCATGCTCAGAAAAGAATATCCTGCTTTATGGAGTATCAGCGATTCTACTTCTAAAAAATTAGTCGGAAAAAATATCAGGGCTAAAATAATTATCGAAGAAAATGTCGCTTCGTACTATTTGAGTTATAAAGCAGGCGCATTGATCTTTTTGGTCTTATTAATGGGATTATTGGGCTGGTACATTTTTCGTAATTTAAAATACCTTAAAAATAACGGCCACGAAGAACATTTATCTGAATTTAACTTTAAATATATAAATAATGGCATCATTGTTCCTGTTGCTGTAGTAGGTCTTAACATTGCGGTAGTGAGCAATTTGTATGCTCCGGCGATGTTTATAGAGCTTATTCAGCTTGCTCTTTTGGGACTTATTACGATTCTATTCAAAGACAATTGGTCAAAAGTGGCAATGCGCAATTGGCTGTTGCTTTTAGTTTTATTTTTTGTTTTGTGTTTCCTTGATTTATTTATTGCCGTTGGGTTTATACAACGCTGCGCTTTTATTATCATCAATATTTTGGGTGTTCGCTATGGATTCGTTCAAATTAAAACCCTAAAAGATCAGCTTTACTACAAAGGATTTTTTAAATGGGCAACGATCATTTTTATTGGTCTGAATGTGCTGGCAATCCTTAATAATCTTTTTGGAAGAGTTTCTCTTGCCAATATGTTAAGCATAACAGCTTTTATATCGCTTACTCAAATTGTTGCACTAAGCGTACTTTTGAAAATAATTTTAGAAATTATCCTTTTACAAATTTATACGACCCGTGTAAAACGTGGTATCGAAAAGATTTTTGATTACGAAAGCTTGTCTGAAACACTCAAAAAACCTTTCATTATCGTGATTAGTTATATGTGGATTGTAGTCATTGCAGCCAATTTAAACATTTGGGA
>Ga0247816_10000664_pt1 | contig 18801 bp, 11 predicted proteins | sample UWRJL209509C1_FD_179930 | JGI IMG/M metagenome (GOLD analysis project Ga0247816, IMG submission 179930) | Plant litter microbial communities from Arlington Agricultural Research Station in Wisconsin, United States - UWRJ-L209-509C-1 | ecosystem: Environmental > Terrestrial > Plant litter >...
ATCGCCATCTTCATATGTTCACGGAACCTTTTCATCCAGCCGCGTTTGGTAATGCCGTAATAAAGAAAAGTTTCCTCGCCATTGATCTCAAGGACATGGAGATAAACCATAAAAGTGCCCTCTAGCCGAACCATTCCCTCCAGCACATACCGAAGGGGAATTTCTACGCGCTGAGGAATATCCAAAGAGGGAGAATGCAGATTGATAAAAAGCATCGGAGACAGATCAAGTTCATTCCGGTTCAGGCCAACAGTTGCCGTAGTTAACTGGCCTTTTGGACCAAGGTACTTATCACAATCGACCACCACCTGTGGGCCTTCGGTATCAAAAGTTGATTCTGGGCCATGAAGTTTATTATGTTCCACGAGCCGATCGAGCAAACCTTCCCGGCTATTAAGTCCGGCAAGGACATGGTCTATCACTTCCAGATCCTTATCGTCCAAAGTTAGCCCCTGGCACAGGTGACGAAAATTTGCCGCATTCAGGAACCTCATCTCAGTTTTCGATCTTGAGTTGATACTCCATCGCTCGGTAGAATGAGGTATAGTGCCTCTCTGTACCTTTTCGCATATTTTTATCCCAATCGCCATCGGCTGGATAATAATCACGTTCTCCCCAAATGAGCTGGAACATGACCAGCTGATTCTCGGTAAGATACTGCTCAAGCAAATCCCGGCGTAGATACGTGAAATTCTCCTGGTCAACATATTCCAGCTCGTAGCTGTAATTAAAACTCGCCAGCTGGCCATCAGTGTCCAGCAGATCTGTACTCTCCCTGGGGCTGGAAAGATTTATGTCATCGATCAGATCCTTGCACAGATAAACCTTTCCTTTGTGATAGCGGACAGGAATGAAAACCTCGATCTCTTGATAAAGCTCTTCTGTTTCATCTTTAGTAAACTTCTCTTCCAGAACTTCTACCCCAATTCGCTCCAGCGCCTCCTCGATGGTCTCTTCCTGGCCTTCGTGTTCATTTCGGAACCTAAGAAGATGCTCATGATAGGCCGATGCCGTAGTTCTGGGCAGATAAATGATGTGCAGGTTGCTAACGATAGAATCCCATAGCCTATCTGATTCTTCCTCTTCCAACCGCTCGCCGTTTCGGATCAGCACCATCCTGGTGTATTGGTTCTCTACAGACTGCTGTGAAAGGCTGTACCTCCATTGTTTCCATTCATTATAGGGAATGCTCTCGCCATCGGGAATTTCAGAATCGTGGACATTTTCAGTGTAAGGAATGCAATTTGCTGCCATCCCAAGAGCTGTCTTCTCCGAAAAAGCTTCCCTTGCGCGCTCCAGATCAACGTTCCTTATAAAAATCGTATCGACCTTGAAAAAAAACTGCCGTTCCGCCTGTTTGCTGTGCTGGTGGACCAGGCCATCAATGAGTACCCAATCTCCCTTTTTTCCAGGAAAATCAGATCGCTGCAGGTATTCAGAAAGATCGGGCACTGAGGCATCATTACCCCATTCCTTCAAAGATACTGCCGTGTCGATGAAGTCTTTGACCTTAAGACGCTCCCCGGGAAGAAAATCCTCCTCCAGGTCTGCTATCGGCGCGGGATCGTAATTCAGCTTAAACGTCCTTACATACCCTAAATCCTTATAATTTTCGAAGGCATTCTGGGCATCCAGATAGCCACAATACTCCTGGAAAGCGATGTCGATGTATTTGTCGGCATAACGGTCGGTCTCGGAAAAATAGCCGCCCCAATGTTTCCTTCCTGCTATCTCTTTATCCAGTTCGCCGAAACGTTCAAACTCATAGCCGAGCTGGTAGGCACGCCATCGCAGCTTAGCTTGGATGGCCTTATACTCGGGAGTATGATTGTACTCCGATCCGATACCCCGGGAGATTCGCGTCATCTTCTCTTTATTAAAATAGTAATCAATGAGCGAGTTGCCATCCCGGTATTCACCATCGTTCCGATCTTCAGCCTCCTGCCACTGGGTAATGCCGAGTTGATCGAGCTGTTGTAGCAAAGGCTCCAATTGTATGTTTAGAGCAACAGAAGACAATTTTCTCACCAGTATCTTCAAAGTCTGGACCGAATAATTGGTAATGCCCAGGTGGTTGGTCGCATATCTGCCGCCCGGAGATAGAACCTGATCCTTTAGAAAAACACCCAGTGTCAGCAATTGGTTATCCAACCCAACGAGGTCTCCCTTCACCAAATAGATCACCGAGGTGTAGACAGCGCCGCTCAACCACTCCAGTACCGATGGATCGCCATAACCCACTGCTGCATAAAAACGTTGCAAAAGTATATCGGGAAAGCTGGTTCCCAGCGCAAAAAGCGCGTTACCGGATTTCTCCTTTACCGATCTGTTGGTTGAGGTTAGCGTCCAAACCAGAAATTCAGAGACCAAGGCGATTTTTTCCTGCTGCGCGCTGGTCAGGTCCCCAGTGCTCAATAACTCCTCAAACTCCATGATCACCTCGTCAAAAAACTTCTCCCTGAGCGAGTTGCGGACGAATTCGCTCCAAAGAATGTCGCGCTGGTTCATTTCCATATTTTCCAGCAGCCTGGACCAGAACTTGAAGTTGAAGGGATGGTCGCTGACAAACCATACCGCCTCACTAAACCCGAGCATCCTGGAGAAATTTTTCGGTAAATCCGCGAGCCCGCTTAGAAATTCAACCTGTTCCAAAGGAATGTATTCGGGAGAAAGCAAAATCGTTGCGGCAATGGACCTGCCAAACAGAGCAGACTGGACCGCGGTCATACCTGCCCCTGCTTTACCCACAAGATCGTGCACAAAGATCTTTTTCTTGATCGGTAGCAAACTGCATATGCCGTCCAAGATATCCTCATGATTTGGGTGTAACTCGTGGTAATCATCGCCCAGCAACATCTTGCCACCATCGCCTTCAAAAAAGGCAGCAAAATCATCAGTCTCATCCAAAAGGTATTTAGCCAGAAAATAGCCCGCCAAAAGATCATAGGTCAAAAACACCTGTTCCGTTTCGTCCTTCCAGTTGCGCACGAAAAGTAGTTCCTCATCCAGCAAAGCTTTAGTTACAGAATTCTGATAATCCTCTACGATCTTGCCGTCGGCCATCAACATCAGATCTTCCAAAGGAACCGCCCTTTGGTGGTCTTCCCATAGTCGCTTGGCCAGCTTGGCCATCACCTTAGAGGCTAGTTTCCTGTTGGCTGCAGTTGGCGGTAGCTTCCCTGACTTCTGTATCCGGCGGAACACGTTGGCATCGCACAAGCTTAGAAAATCTTCAAAGATCTGATAGATGGAATCAAATCCCAAAGTTACTTGTTTGAGTTCAGTTCGCTGGCTGTTCACCGATTCACAGAACAGTTTCAGGTACAGCGGCTTAGTAAAGCGCTCCAATGACATAAAAGAGAGGTCCGCCTGTATTTTATAATGGCTGAAATATTTCTTGACCAGGTTTCTTTTATCCTGATGATTGGTAAATCCATATAAGTGATGGAATCTGGGATCATCAAACCGATCCGTTTCCCAGATCCCCTGCTGGTAGGAGGTACGGCAGGTAGTGATCAGTACCAGATTCCTGCGTTCCAAAAAATCTATTTCGAGCTGCCCCAGATCCAGCAACAGCCGGTCATTGAGTGCACCTTTGGTATCGATCGCCTCATTCAAACCGTCCAGGATAAAAGGGATTCTCCGGTTGTATATCCTGCCCATTGCATTCAAGCAATCCAGAAACTCCGCAAACGAATAGTCAGACTTGACATCCAGCAAGGAGAGCAACTGATCGGCAAGTGGCGCGGATCCAGTTAGTAAAATCGCAGGCAAAAAAACTGCCGGTATTCCTTCATCCAGATAACCCTTGGCCAACGCCACGGCAAAATTGGTCTTCCCATCACCACCATTTCCCAAAAAATGGGCAGATCGCCACTTCAGTGGCAGACTGCTATGGCTTACATAATAGTTCAGTTCCTCAATAAACTCCGAATAAATCCGGTCGATTTCCGATAGCCTTGAAAACTGATCCAGCTCCTCCCGCTCTTTTTTATTGGATGTTTGATCAGTAGGCTGCTGGTACCAGTTTCTGCGAAACTCATCCAGCTCAGACACAATTGCCCTAAAGGTTTCTACCTCAACTGCAAAATCCTGTCCCGATAACCTATCCAGCGTATTGGGCCTTAGGTTATCCAGGCGGCCCTTAAATAAGGGCACAAGGCTCTGGGCAAGCAGATTGAAATCTCTATAGCGTTCCTGGTACCTTTTGAAAAGCGGCCTATATTTTTCGGTGGTAAAGTTTAGTTTTTTCAGCTTTTTCTGCCCATCTTCTAATAGTTCTCCCAGTTTTCTGGGATAATAGGCAATACGCCCGCTGACAAACTCCTGGTTGCAAAGTAGCGGGTTGACATAATTGTAGTCGAATTCTTCGTTTGGAGTATACAAAAAGCTATCAAACTTATTCTCCACCAGCGTAAAAGCCTTTTTAAAGTTCAGTGTAAACCAACTCCTGTCCAGCTCCAGCACATTGAAAAAAGCCTGTTTTAGCCCATTGAAAATCGGTTGATTGAGCTTCTCGTGGATAAAGCTTTCACCCCATACGACAATCCTTGCAGGATGTCCAGCCGGGATGTGTCCGGCAAGATCCCCCTTCATCCAGGCATCTTCCTCCGGGGTCAGGTCCATAGGCAGGCAGATATACCAGATATCCATTTCGGGATGCAAAGCGGTCGCCCGCTTTAGAGAAGAAATGATGGCAGCCTTACGGCCGCTCACACTTAGCCTGGTGGATCCCTCGTAATATTTTGCCTGCCAACCCCATTGCTTTCCATCCGGAAAAGTTAAAAAATATTCTACCCCATCGCCACCACCGCTGTCATCAATCGGCGTAAAAGTACCATCATCACCGTACAACCTGACCGAGATTTGGTAACACAGCTGTTCAAAGCTTTTGGTTTTAGCCGTCTTATAGGGTTGCAGTTTATTCCAGTCAATGATCATGAATTAAAGTCGTTAATTGTATAAAACCAAAGATAACTCAGCACCACAGCAAGTACGGCACCGAGAGCGCTAAATTTATTAACACTATGTTAAGCCAAATTCAAAAAGAACAGCTTAGGCTATTCCATCGCATCTTCAAAATCACGCCGGTACTCTTCTTCAATATCGTTTTTCACCCACTCGATCTTAGCTTCCAGGTATTCAATATGAGGGCCATAATCCAGCACATCAGGCAAGGTTTTGACCATTGCCAGCGCTTGCTTGACACGTTCCAGCTCTCGCTGCATCTTGGGAATCAGGCTACCAGACATTACGCTGATGGAAACTGAGAAAAACATGCCCTTAAGAACTTCAAAGTTCTTATTCAATAAAAAAAGCCTTTTTAAAAAGGAAATAAATTCCTCCGGATAATTGCACAGTACAATATTGCCGATCATCATCATCTTCTGATGGTTGGCTGAATTGGCATCCACATAGCTCTCAATCACCTCCATCGCCTTAATCTTGCCCTCATCGGTTTTGGGGCTGCGCAGGAAAAGCGTATTTGCGCCATGGCTCATGTTGGAAAATACTGGCGATTTAGCGATGATGATATCCAGACAACGGGTAACAATGGAGTGGTATTCTTTGAGATCCCACAGACAATCCAGTTTGAACCGTTCAAACTTAAAGCTCAGGTAATTATCGTTGACCGACCTGCGCTGCAAATATTCAATGATGAACTCATTGTCCAGCGAAATCACCGCTTCCAATTCCTTGCCGTTATAATCGAAATTTTTTTCCTGCTTCTTCAAACGGAAAAAGGTATTTTTTAACAGCTCTACATACCCATGCAGATGCGCCGCATTTTCGCTACAGAAATTGTAACCCAGAGAAAGGTGTTCATCCGGCTTTTCCAGCATCAGTGAAACCAGGTAGGAAATAATGTTATGCCCCTCGGTTTCCCCGGATGCATCTGCAGGCTTGAAATCCGATTGGAAACAGGACTCGAACTTTAAAAAATCACCGAAATGACCAATATCCAGCTTCTTTTCGGTCTGCTTGAAACAGTCGATTAAAAGCCGGGTATACTCCAAATTGACCTCAGCTTCAGGCAAAGCATATAAAAAGGCCATTGACCAGAAGGTCAGACCAGAAAAGTCCCTGTCAGAGAAAGAAGTCAACAGCTCCTTTGGAGTCAACCAGGCATTGTTCAGAATAAAATTAAACAACCTGGTCTGCAGGGAAAATGTCACTTCCCGGGAGAAAAACATATCCAACGCATCCAGCAGTTCCTGTTTTCCTTTTTTTCCGATCGCTATATAAACCTCAGTAGTCGCTCCATCAAGTGCCCATTCCTGCTCCAGACCGGGCTGCTTTAAAAACGCATCTATTTGTACTAAAAAGTCCTTGATCTGCGGCCAGGACATTGGTGCAATGTGATTTTCATGTTCCAGCTGCTTGCGCCTGAACTGCTCTTCCCAGCCAATATCCTCGGGCATGTCCCACTCGTTTTTCAGTATTTTTCCCAGCTGCATCACCGGTGAATCACAGAATTCATTCCAGCCATCGGGAATCTCCAGCCCCGCACCCCTAAGGTGGCCGGAAAGCTGTTTGACCAGCTTACAGTCCCTGTAATTCTCCACACTCAAAAAATCCGCCACCAAACGCTCATAAAGCGGCGCCTCGGCCAGCCTGAGCACTTTGGGAAAACTGCCGTTGGGATGTTTGAGTTGGTGCAGTATTTCGCGGTTCAAGTGCTCAGAGAAACCGAACCTGTCCATCACGCCCATTAACAGCTGATTTCTAAGGGACTGGAGATCGGGGCTGTAGGGCAGATCGAAATTTACAAAATTGAAAGTATGACCCCTGCCGGCCCGGTACTCGGTAAAGTGAATGCCCAGCAGCGTTCTGGCCACTACCACAAAGGTGCCATCAGCCACCTGCTGTTCCAGTTTGGTTGGAAACTTACGGTTAAGAAAATCCAGGAGCACCTGCTGCCTGCCATATCCGGATTCGATATCCCCGAGCGTATAGCTGAAACGGTCACACAGAAACTTCAGAAACTCAGGTAATCTGTTTGGCTGTCGAACAACCATCTCAAATCCAGCTTCCAGCGATGGCCGGAGCATTTCGGAATTGTGGTTCCAAAAATTGGTGATCAGCTCAAAATATTCTGATTCCCGCTGGAAATCGTTGGCTTTAAAATCAAACTCCAAGACCGGAGCGCTCGGCGCCTCCGGCAGAGCTGCAACCCATCGCTTCAAAAACAGCATCGCATCAAACTGACGGTAGAACCAGAACAATTTATAAAATACATACTTTGACTGCTCCTCTGCCATCAGCGCTGAAACACGCTTCAGGTGTGGCACAACCAGATCGCGTACAAACTCGTAGTTAAACGTGTTATTCACATCTATCAAAGTCGTTCTCAGCCGCGCAGCATGGCTATCAATAAACACACCGATCCAATCCCCATAATTCAGTACACTTCTGGCCGGATCTAAAAAACACTTATAGAAAGCATAGGTCGCCAGCACCTGATCGGACACCTTGGCCATATCACCGGCATGCATATCCAAAACCTCAGCAGCGTGCAGCGCCATAATAGCCGTCCAAAGCGCTTTCCAATCCAGCGCAAATTTTTTCTCCAGAATTTCCTTGACCTTACTGTTATCGTACTCCAGCACACCGAAAAAGGAAACCAGCGCCAGGGCCTGCAGCCCAATAGGTGACTGGAACAACTCGATCTCTGCAGAAACCTTCTCAAAATATTTCTCGTAGAGCTTCAGGGGAGAATCCAGGTAATTGGTCTCCGCCTCTGGTTGAACCGAGTAAGCCGCCATCAGCGCCAGCCTGGCATTTCCCTTAGCGAGCTCTACGATTTTCTGCCGGATGGACGGGTGACGCGTAAGCGCTGGAACAGCACCCAAAATGATTTCCTTGATCGCCTCGTCCTTCAATTTGTCGATCCCGATCTCGCGGTAGTTAAAGTCAGTGAGTTTTTTCTCCACCAAATACTTCACATAGTCACGTGAAGTGATCACCAGCTTCAAACTGTTGGTCTTGGGCTTCTGCATAAAATCAAGCAGATAGCTTAAATTCTGCGCACTTTTGTTGGCATCATCAAACAACATGATATAATCCTTACCATTCTGGAAAAGGTTTACAAAATCATCCCACAGCGGTACTGCAGAACTTTGAATTACAATCGGAATAAAATCATTCTTCTGCGCATAAGCAGAAAGTACCTCCACTGCCAGTTTGGATTTCCCCACACCTGCAGGTCCAGACAATAGCAGGATATCGGCACTTTTCAGCGCTTTTTCCGCACGCTCCAGCTCATCCAACCGCCCTATAAAAGCGTTCACTAGTGAAGGTTGCAATCCCTTTGTTGTTTTGGCCAGAAAATCCGGCAGATTGTAAATCTCTCCCTTAACGATGGTCACCCCTACATACTGTTCGGACAAGCCCGGAAATCCATAGATGTGCATCGGCAGGTTCTGGATATCAAAGACAGTCAGCACAGCTTCCTGATGGAAAGAACGAACCCGATCAGCTAGCTCCTTAAATTCCTCAGCAGAAACTGAACTGGTAAAAGCTAGCACAACCTCGGTGACATCAGCCGCTTTGATGCCAGTCTTTGCTTCATCAAAACAGTGGTCCACATCTTTTAGCAGTTTATTGAAAAAAGTCTTGGACTCCCCGACCCGCTCCAAGGTTGTGCATTCAACAAAACAGAACTTTCCATTATCCTCAAAAAAGGAATCTGGCGCTCCCTTGCTGGTCTTTTCCTTGGCCACAACCGAACCGGGAGCAGCAATGAAGGTTCTTCCCTGGACATGCAGCAAATGGTTGATCATATCCTGAAAACGCGCCTGGTTAATGGCCAGTAAACCAGCTTCAATTTGTTTAATGAAATTCATAAGCGTTAAAAAGTTAAGCTAAACTACTGAATTCGATAGTATAGATGACGAAATCCAACAGAAAAAGCGAAAACAATGAGAAAGGTCAAAATCCAAATGGACAGCAGAATCAAAAAAAATAAGTAATTTGACCACCAAGATACTACAAATTAAATGTGCTGCCAGAACACCAAACAGACTCTGACCAGCAAACAAACAGTAAAATGACCAATAACGTTTTCAACAATACCATCGGTTCAAAGTATAGCCTAAATAATCCGAGTTTTACCGAACTTGAGCAGAAAGCAATCATAGCAGATCTGTTCGAACAACTATTGATCTTCGATCAGATTACGCTATCCACCAACCGGTTGAATTATACACTGGCCCTGATGATTGCCCAACTTGGTTTAAATACCGTAGAAAGACTTTTCGAATCGGGCTATATAAAAATTATGTTATGGTCTCCGATGATCCTGACGGGGAAAGGCCGCCAAAAGCCTGACGGCACCATGGACGAATCTGTGATCTATGATCAGCCACCGATAGCAACCGGCTCGTTGGCCGACGAGGACCTGGATCCCGACCGCAACATTCAGATGGCGCTAAGCCATTTCAACATCCATAGAGACCGCAAGAGAATTTTCACTAGAATCGCAAGGAAGCACTATATCATACCAAACGGTATGCAATATTCTTCACAGGCGGGTGATCTGATTATGGATGCCTATACGAAAAACAATTTGTCGCAACTGGGGCTTCCCTTTGAAAAAGAACCCACCCAACTTCACCTGCCGGAGCGTGAACTTTTGCTGGAACTGGGCTATAAGGTGCTAGAGACTGCAGTAGTCTCCGAATACGGCCTAAAAAGTCACGGTGATCAAAGCATCCCTTGTATCTATCAGCAGAACCTCTCCAATATCGGAAATGCCCTGAAAGTAGAAGAAAATACCTCAGCCTTGCTGAAAATCGAAGCCGTACCAAATCTGCGAGAACTATACCTTCAGGAAAAACTTGATTTTGAGCGCGTTTTCAAGATCCGGCATTCAGGAAATGCCAAGTATTTCAGAAAATGGATCAACCAAGTGAGCGCTGACCAAAACGCGAAAGAAATTTCAGTAGAATACCTCAACGAAATCAAGGGTACGAACAAATTCTTCGAAAGTACAGGTGGAAAATTTGTCAAGAATGTGGGCATGTTTACTGTGGGGACTGCCCTTGGAGGCGCACTTGCCGGACCAGTTGGAGCGGCTATCGGAGCCGCCGGCGCTAAAGCTGCAGAATTTGGACTTGGACTTTTGGACACCTTCGTACTAGACGGTCTTTTAAAGGGGAAAACCCCCAATCTGTTTATCGACGATCTTAAAAAGGAAATACAGGAGTAAGCGCTATGGAAAAGATGATGACTTTTTATTTGCCCGGAAACAAAAGCAACAAGCAACTGGGCACCCTGAGTATTGACAAGCTTACCGGCCTAGCAAAAATAGATGTGCTTTTTATCAAGGGATTTGATCGTAGTAGATCCAGAATCGACCTGCTATTTGGCGAATACGAACACGAAGCCTACACCTTTGTCAATCCCCAAATTGACCATATTTATATGGGAACAAAGGGCGATAAGATTCGGCTCTCTTCATCCCAGTTTCTGATCGGCCATAAAAACCTGAACCTTCAGGCCCAAAGGTTTACCAGAATCGTTTGCCATTTGGAAAACCTCAACAGGTGGTTCGTTCCTGGAGATATCTCCCACCGACTGCAAGCACATTCTGAATTGACGCTCGACCCAAAATTTAGCGAAATACTGGTGTCTGGAGCATTCCAGAGGAAATTCAAATACAGGATCCTATCCCAAAATTATATTAGGGGGATCGAGGAGGGTGTTGCGATCAACAACAGCTATCGTCTGGAGCTCATCTTCCCCAAAGCGCTAAATCTGGTGGAATCTCTGGATATCCAAAAGGCCTTTATCTCGGCCCTATCGGTAGCCATCTACCAACAAGTAGATTACAGCAACATCATTCTTCACGCAGTTCGTCAAGATGGCAAAATCTACCGCGGATTGAATACGTACCGGTACAAAAACAGCAAACAGCAGGTACTGCAAAACGACCATCTGGAAAAGTATTACCTATCCTTTGAGCTTCTTGCACCGGTATTTGACCAGTACATTAACCACTGGTTTAGCCAGCGGACGCTACTGGAACCCATTTACCTCGCTGCGCTCGACAGCTTGGACCCCAACCCTGGATCGGCAATAGATTTCAGGCTGATCAACATTCTTTCAACCCTGGAGAACCACCACAGGCGCCTCCACGACCGGGAGCGGATGGTTCCTGAAGAATTTGAACAAATCAAGGACCAGACCATAAAATCGGTTTCCAACAAAGCGTTCAGAGCAATCCTGCATGAAAAACTGGCTTTTTCTAACAGCCCTGGATTCAGGGAACGGATCACCGAACTCTTCGGAAGGATCCCCGAAAACATCAAAATTCAACTCCCAGAAACGGATTTCAGCGAAACATTCATAAAAGCGATTTGCGATACCCGCAACTACCTGGTACATTATGACAAATCCTATGACAACCGCAAAGAACTATTCCGGCCAGAAAGTTTAGGTTTTCTTTTCCTGAAGCTGCGTTTCGTGTTGATTTTCAATTTACTGAAAGATCTTGACATCAGCGACAGTCTGCAGGAAGAAGCATTCGATGGCTTTAATTTCCATCAGATCAAATGGGACCTGGAAGCAGATCACTTGCGCCGATTGCTGGAAAAGTTGTACAAGCAGCCAAAAAAATAGCGCGAATCAAACCTGCAGTCGGATCCAAAAAGCGGTTCGGAGTTCCACTTACAGCAAGCAGCAATTGATCGCGCCTGTAGATTAATAAATCATAGCAAGCTGCTCCCAGATGTCCTTTGATAATTTGGAGAAAGGCCGGAGTGCAAGCTTATCTTCGGAGATATATCCCGGTAAAAGCAAGCCCAGCAGTTCCTCGCGCGAACTGAACAGCTTGCCTCCGAACTCAGCTATCAGTTGCTCGAGGTACTCCTCGCTGTACAGATGTTTTTTCTTGATCAAATCCTGGACATAAATCTTATGGAATTCATAAACTTCCTGCAGCTTGAGATCGGTAAAAGTGTCATTGAAGACCGGATGCACATCGTAGGCCAGCTTCAGGTCTTCCAGGCGGTCCAAATAACTAGCTCCGGTAACCTGGACAGAAAACTTCAACAGGTCAGCTTCAGAATATTTTTTAGAGTGCGGGTTATGGTAGCTTCCGGTCTTGTTCGACTTGATGTGGTTACAGGGCTTACAAGCTGGAATGAGATTGTAGAAGGATAAAGCCAAAAACGGGTAATCATCCTTATTAAAGAAATGGTCAAGTTCACAGGTAGCAATTCCAGATTTTTCCAGACTGATGATGTAATTACGATTGCAATAGGGACAAACCGATACATCCAGAACTGCGCAGAACGCAAAACCGTCATATTTCTCTCCCGAGGCTGTCAGCAAAGGAGTTGAACTAGGGGACCTGAAACGCTTATAGATGCTTTTCAACTCCTGCAATTCAGTCGCCAGAGCTATACCGGCCGAGTTGTATTTTCGAATTAACAGATCCATTTTCAAAGGGTCGGCTGTCAAAACACTTCGAATGTCGACTTTCGGGCCAAAAACGCTAACCAACCATTTGTTGATTGCAGCTAGAGGCCTTCCTCTTTTATATCCCTGGAGATATTTGTAGATCAATCCCGCATGCTGCCCTGCCTTGCGATGCGCATTACTTATTCTAATCGGTACCATCCTGATCCTCCATTTTCTTTATTCGAGCTTCCAAAGATTTAATTTCCATGCGCAATTCGTCCACATCCTTTTGCTTAACGCCTACGTTATTGTTGAGCTGCTTTTGGAGAAATCCCCTGAGCAGGGGTTCACCAATAAGATCTATGCACTGCTGCACGACCTCCCAATTCGGAAATTCTTCATCAAAATCACGTTCCCTGTTGACCGTGCTGATGAGCCTGTCAATCTTTGATTTGGCAAACTTTCCCATAAGGGTCTGTTTCATAAAGAAGGAATCAGAATAAAGCGTATGAATGTTTGCGCCAAAGGTATGTTTTAGGTCCATGAGCCCGTCGACTACGACACAATTGCCCTCTGTATCCTTATCCAAAAAGTTGATCATCGTCTTTGGAAGATCAGAAACCACAAATGGAGAATGCGAAGCCACGATCAATTGGATTGACTTTCCTTTCAAGTGAGCAGTCAAGAAAATGATCAAATCATCAATCAACTTGATCTGCCAGGCTGGGTGAAGGGTAACTTCAGCCTCGTCCAGCATAATCACGACATGCTTGCTCAGTTGAACCACTGCAAACTGGAAAGCGTAATGGAACCTTGAGTAAAGGTTAAGCATCGACAATTCCCCCGAGCTCATACCTTCCCAGTGGAAAGCCAATATCGAAATTGCTCCAACAACATCCCGGTATGCCCGAAAGAACCTGAAAAATACCGGTAGCGTATCTTTGTTCAGGGTAGTCTCGATGATATCGTGGTATTCATAATCGAAGGTATATTTTCCCTTTCGTTTCCTGGCGGAGGAGACTTTAATGACCTCGTCTAGACTTGTTAGAAACTCTTCAACAGTTTCAGATTCCCCTGATGTAAATAAAGCAATCAAGGCCTTATCATTGTCATTGAAAATAATATCATGGAACTGGGCGGTAGTTACCGCTTTGAATACCTCTGGACTTCGGAGCTGAAGCACAATCAATATTTTGTGAATGAAAATGCGGCGATAAATTTTTCTGAGGTTATCCTGTTCTTCAGAATCCATGCTTCCCCAGGGTTTATGCCACAGCTCATCAAATTGGTCCAAACCGTTTTTCTTCAAGGAATCGGAATAGTGTTGTAAAAACTTGTTGTGTTGATGCTCTACACGGATGATCACAGAATCTGGTAGGTCGAACGGTAGTTCCAGATCGTTGCTGGAAAGAAATTCAATCTGCCTTTCGATTTCAAGAACATTAAAAGCCATTATCGAATCGATCTCTTTTTGGGGAATAATGGTGTCGTAACTGTAATACCTTTTATCGTGAACACTGGAATGAAGCAAGTGGTTCGTTGAAATGTCGACCAATTCAAACATATAGTCCTCTTCCCTGCTGTCAAAGATGCTCGAGTAAAAAATATATGCATTCTCGTGCAAGTCATGCTGCTCGTCCAAAAATTCTTCAGGCACATCTGCTCCCTTTTCATCAACCAAATACGGCAACGAGTCTTTAAAACGTAGCACTTCGAAGCCCATTGACTGCAGTTCCTTTTCGTTGGACAATGGAATACTCACGTGCGCACATACTATTTTTTCAAAGACTGCAATTGGCATAAGGCCTTCGAATACCGTGCTGCTACTTCTGCTGAAAGAAGCCAAAAAGTATTTGATAAATTCGAACAAATTCGACTTACCTGCACCATTTGCGCCAACAATCCCTGTAACGGAAGTAATATTTCCGGGAAAAAAATTCTGAATACGCAGCGGATTTACGGCTATTTCGAGACGTTCCTGGCCAGGGACATAACTGATTGTGTACCGATCAGAAAAAGAAAAACCCTGCTCTTTAATATTTTTGAAATCCTTTATCCCGATGTATTGGAGCTCCATGATATAATTTTTGATTAAAATAAGTAATTATTTAGCAAAATCCGAAGGTGCCGACTTACTTTAAAGATGCCCTAAACCTGTTGCCCTCCTCGATGCTTTTTCTGATCGCTTCGATCATCTCCTCCAAAAACTTAGTATAACTTTTGCCCTTGCGCCTTTTCAGATCCAAAAATAACCTTTAGGCATCTCCAAGATCAATTTGTAAAGTATCTTCCAGCCACTCCACGATATCTTTCACTTCCGCCTTTCCAGAATTCATCCGTCTGGTATAATAAATCCCATAGGCAATTTCGATCAGCTCGATCTTATCACCGGTCCACTTTCGTTTGGACCCCTTAATCAGATGTTGCACATACTCCGAATCCGGATTTCGGTACAATAACTTTAATCGTCGGCCCACAAATTCCTGCATCCGCTCATAGGCCAAGAATTGGTTTGATTAGTTATAAAATAAGAACTCTTCTCAAATTCAGCTGGATTTATAATGGCTATTTCGCTAAAGAGTTGGTATATCTACAACGTCTCTCCAAGCCCACGATTCATTTTTGATAAGCTGAATATCTTTCAGCCTGGCTTTCAACAGGGATTTTTTTTTGTTTATTTCTTTTCGGATATTTCGACAATCAAAAATGCTCGAATGATAAAAAACAAACAAGATTTTGATGCTTCAGATTCGGTAGAAGGAATTGTTCTCCAATTTTATGTCGCTTTAGAAAAGTGCTTTGAACTAGGGGAAGGGGAAAGTCTGTATATCGAAAAGGATGGAGATGTCTCAACCAGTACACACCAAGATGAAGTCAAAAATTTTGCTGATCAATTGACAGACTGGGGAATAAACCAAAATTGGCCGCCTAGTGTGCAAAGATGTTTATAGAATATTGTCATATCTGAATTATCTTTAATAGTTTTTTGAGTTTTGTTGGGACGTTTTCTAGGTACACTTTTAAATAGGGTGTACCCAGCTGTACCCAGTAAACGCGAGTTTGTTACCACAATAATTTTTCAGAATCCAGGGTGAATACTTTGAGATGAGTAAGATATTTAGTATATTCATACCATAGAATTTGCAGCCAAATTATATTAAAATAAAAGGTGCGTTATTCGGGGAGTTCGAATTTCAAAGCCACTCTAAGATATTGCAAACGTTGATTTTACACCAGGTGTAAATCCCAGCGGGATCACGAAATGCCTCAATGCAAATTGAGGCATTTTACGTTAAAAAATATTTTCGCTTGATCAGAATCGTCCAAGTGAGCCGAAATTTAGAACATTCAATAGATGTGATTGAAATTTTCACATTTCCCATACTTATATTAGATGTTGTTCTAAATCGTCGTTCCAAATTATAAAACCTTTGATTTCATCTGTTTAGTCATGTAAAACACGGCGAAAGTTTATTGGGGCGGATTCTAAGTATGATGCCCTCCCCTCATTACGTATTTTATAGAGATCTTTATCTATCTCAACAAGCGCACTTTTAAGAGCTGTAACATCTTTTAAAATATGCCATATGTAGGTCGCCTCATCTGTATCCAGAGTCTCCATGACAATATGGTATTGCTCAATTCCCCCGATGAGCCATCTTTATATAAGAGGAAGGTAACGATCTTCACGCTGGTCTTTTTCCCATCTGCCTGCATCTCCGAATGAAGATGCTTTTTTAGCTTTGAAATTTAAAATTCTATTCCTAAGTGCATCCTTAGTGGTGTCCTGTAAATCGGCATCTTTCTTTTCAATCACTACATTTAACTTTTTAGCTAACGTTATGATCTTAGCGAGGCTCTCTTGGTTATTTGATTTTAAGATGAGTTCCATAGTAATATGTTCTTTGTGATATTTACAAAATTACTAAAAATAAAGTTTTATACGATAAAGATGGAGACAAATCGTGCCGGAAATATCTTAACATTTGCACTTATAGCCCTTAAATACAAAATATTAATTGAATCATAATAATATGATTCTTATATTTACAATATAGCAATTGCAGCTAAAACGTATCAAAAAAACTGGTGAGTGATTCGGTGAGTCGAAATCCAAAACCTCATAAAATACTATTTAACCGTCGATTTTTGCACTAGGTGTATTTAACATACACGGCAATAGTTATCGCCTAATAGTAGATATAGAATATAGATTGAAAATTGTGTTTGTAGTCTGGTTTGGTTCGCATAAACAGTATGATAAAATAAATGCTAAAACAATTAGTTATGTTAAAACCAATTAAAACTGAGAAAGAATACGATAATGCTCTAGCTCATGTGTATGAGTTGATGCAAACTGATATCGTAGAAGGTTCTGCAATTTCTGATGAATTGGAAATCTTGAGTATATTAATGAAGGAATATGAATTAGTGCATTATCCTGTTTCTTATCCTAATCCAATAGAGGCTATAAAGTTTCGGATGGAACAAATGAATTTGTCTGAAAATGAACTTAGCAACTTATTAGGTACCCGTTCAAGGAAATCAGAGGTTCTATCGGGAAAAAGGAAACTAAGCTTGTCTATGATCCGGAAATTAACAGATGTACTTCACATTCCTGCTAATGTTCTAATTCAGGCTTACTAACTGCAAGATCTAAAACAATATTGAATTAAAATCTAAGTTGTATTATCTTTAGAATATAGCAATTGCAGCTAAAACGTATCAAAAATAATGGTGAGCGATTAGGTGAGTCAAAATCGAAAACCGCATAAAATACTATTTAAACGCTGATATTTGGACTGGGTTCGAATCCCAGCGGGATCACACACAGAAGCCTCAAAGAAATTTGGGGCTTCTTGCTTTAAAATAAATTTGTGTTTTTTCAAACCTGATGAGTAAATTTCATCATAAAATCGAGGAGTTCTAATGAAAAAGGAGCCCAACCACATTCTTAAAGAATCTTCGGAAATATACATGACAAATCTATCTGATGAGGAACGCTTGCGTAGAGATGTTTTTCGCTCAGATATAGATAAGCTTAAGCTTTTTACTAAAATGCTGCGTACAAATAACGTTCTCCATAAGGCAGTAATCACCCATAAATAGTCAGAATGGATGTCTCGGACGAAGTGTTGATTCAATTTTGAGCATCTTTGAATAGTCATAGTGTATAATACTAAATAGCTATCTTAGGTGTTTCAATAACGCCAGCTCTACTCCAAGGCAATCATCAATAAAAGTGTTCGACATTAGCACCATATGGTGTTTAACCATTGTATAAAATAGTAAATAACATATTTTAAGTGAGTTACTTTGGTATCGGCGATATCACATTCAGCCTCATGAACGTATTTTTTGCATTAGCGCTTTCAAAGCCGTTTTTTTAAAATAGTATGCAAATGTAGACTACATCATTCAGGTAGCTATTCTCTTTCTTCAATCGGTAACCCATTTACGAAAATCAGCTTTGAAGGGGAAGGAATTTTTTTTCATCAAGTTATGGAATTTCTATAATCAATGCATCAGTTGGCAAAAAAGCAGATTATGAATAAGCTAAAACTATTACTTCCATTATTTATCCTGGTGTTTACCGGCTTTACAAAAAGTCCGGTACCTGTTCAAATTATAACCGGTATCGTGACCGACAGATCTACCGGCGAGCCAATTGTTGGGGTGATGATATTTTCACCCCTGAATAATAAACACACAATGACTGATGCTGCTGGTAAATATTCGCTATCTCTTGAACTGGCAGATAAGCATATCAAATTTAGCAGTATAGGATATAAAACTGTAATAAAAGAGGCAAAGAACAATGTTTTAAATGTAGCCCTGGATTCGGATGATCACCCCTTGAAGGAAGTTGTTGTTGGTTATGTCGCAGCTAAGAGAACCAGTACTTCAGCTGGCAGGTCTGTTGCTTCACCAGCCACGTCTGTTGCTTTAAAAGGCAGGGTTGCAGGTCTAAAGATTGAATCGAAAACAGCTGCTAAAACCAGCTCTTCTATCAGGGATGATCAGCCCCAGTCTAATCAACTTACCGCCGGAGAATGGAATGACATTGAGCATCATGGGTTTTGGATTGACCTGATGAATAACCAGGAGTGGTCAGTCCAACAATCGCACTGGGGTTTTTATACGAAAAGAAAAATAAGTATCAGATTGCAAAATGATCAGCAAATACCACTAAATAATTATACCGTTACTGCAATGGATAACGGTACTATTCTTTGGAAAGCACAAAGCAACTTTGAAGGAAAAGCAGAATTGTGGCCATTTTTTTATAACAATAAGGAGAAAGTCATAACGATCGTGGTTAACGCACCGGATGGCAAAGAGTTATATAAAAAAGAGATCCAGCCAAACCTCCGCGAGCTCACCATCACAATGGAC
>Ga0247816_10000666_pt1 | contig 18789 bp, 22 predicted proteins | sample UWRJL209509C1_FD_179930 | JGI IMG/M metagenome (GOLD analysis project Ga0247816, IMG submission 179930) | Plant litter microbial communities from Arlington Agricultural Research Station in Wisconsin, United States - UWRJ-L209-509C-1 | ecosystem: Environmental > Terrestrial > Plant litter >...
AGGGTGAAGGAGAGGTCCTCCACCAGAACCCGGTCGCCGAAGCCCTTCTTGAGCTTCTTGGCGTCGATGACCTGGGCGCCCAGGCGCGGGCCGACGGGAATCTGGATGTCCTCGAAGTCGAGCTTGCGTCCGCGCTCGGCCTCGTTGACCATCTCTTCGTATCGGGCCAGACGCGCCTTCGACTTGGCCTGACGGCCCTTGGCGTTGGAGCGCACCCACTCGAGTTCTTCGGCGAGGCGCTTGGACAGCTTGGCGTCCTTCTTGCCCTGCACCTGCAGGCGCTCCTGCTTCTTCTCCAGGTAGGTGGAGTAGTTGCCCTCGTAGGGGTACAGCTTTCCGCGGTCGATCTCGGCGATCCACTCGGCCACGTGGTCGAGGAAGTACCGGTCGTGGGTGACGGCGAGCACGGCGCCGGGGTACTTGGCGAGGTGCTGCTCGAGCCAGAGCACACTTTCGGCGTCGAGGTGGTTAGTCGGTTCGTCGAGCAGGAGCAGGTCGGGCTTCTGCAGCAGCAGCTTGCAGAGCGCCACGCGACGCTTCTCACCACCGGAGAGGTCGACAACCGGGTAGTCGCCCGGCGGGGTGCGCAGCGCATCCATCGCCTGCTCGAGCTGGGAGTCGAGGTCCCAGGCGTCGGCGGCGTCGATCTCTTCCTGCAGGGTGCCCATCTCTTCGAGGAGCTTGTCGAAGTCGGCGTCGGGCTCGGCCAGGGCGGCACTGATCTCGTTGAACCGGTCGACCTTGGCCTTGATCGGGCCAACGCCTTCCTGCACGTTCTCCAGCACCGTCTTGGTCTCGTCCAGCTCGGGCTCCTGCATCAGGATGCCCACGGAGTAGCCGGGTGAAAGCCGGGCCTCTCCGTTGCTGGGGGTGTCGAGCCCGGCCATGATCTTGAGGATCGTGGACTTACCGGCACCGTTGGGGCCCACCACGCCGATCTTGGCTCCGGGGAAGAACGACATTGTGACGTCGTCGAGGATGAGCTTGTCGCCAATGGCCTTGCGCGCACGCACCATCGAGTAAATGAATTCAGCCATAGTGTTTACCAGTCTATTTGTCGTGTGGACCCGATCAGACACGTTCCGGTGCTGAACGGGGGCGCCACCATGCTGTGGTAGCCGCCGGAGGAGGGCCCGTTCTGCCCGATCAGGCACTCACCGTTCAGGCGAACGGAGAATTGCACTGCGTCGACGGCCAGGTCCACGTGGGTGGTGTCGAAGGTGACTTCCATTTGGGTCTTGTCGAAACCGGCGCCGGCCAGGGCGTCGATGTACGCCCGGCCACCCGGGTTGGGCTCAGCGGCGAGCACCGTGGCGACGGTGGCGTCGAAGTACGGCAGGTTGTCTGCAGCGCTGCCGTCTGGCACGAGCTCCGGCGCCACGGCGTCCGGCTCGGCCGGTGCGCTGGGCGCCACCGAACCGGTCGACGTCGTCGGTGCCGGTTCGGCGCCAACGGACGCAGCGCACCCGGTCAGTAGGGCGGCCAGCATCAGGCCGGTGCCGGCAATGATCGAGGCAGTGAAGCGTGCCACGCGTAGTCCTCCCCCGCGGCCACGCGCTGCGGCCGAGGATACGAGTCTATTCGGGCGCGGGGACCGGAATCTGAGTGCTGACCGTCTCGCTGTCACCGGTCTCGGCGGGCGGGGAGTTGCGGGTGAGGGCGCTGCGCCCCCAGGTCAGGTCGTGACCGACCGCCTCTGCCTCCACCTCCACCGAGGTGCCCGACCGGTCCTGGTTCTCCCAGTCGCGAATACGCAGCCGGCCGGTCACGAGCACGTGCTCGCCTTTCTGCACCGACGCCATCACGTTGTGGGCCAGCAACCGAAAGGTCGACACCGTGTACCAGTTGGTGTCAGCATCCACCCAGGAGTTCGTCACCCGGTCGAAGCGGCGTTGCCGGCTGGCCAGCCGGAATGACGTGATGGCCAGCCCGGTGCTGGTCACGAGGTGCCGCGGCGTGGTCGCCACGACCCCGGTGAGGGCGATGCTGTCGGTCACGGTGCTCTCCTCTGTTCGGCGGCCGACCCGGACCAACTCCCTCGTGCCGGTGTCAGTGGCCCGGGCCGACTGCTGCCACACTGCCCGGGCCGGTGCCGGCGTGACCCCGTCCAGGGCGGACTGTGCAGAAACCGGCCGCGGGGTGGCCTCGGGAGGAGAGGCGGGGCGCCGCGCCATGGACCCGGCACGACCAGCCAGTGCGCGGACTTAGAGTGACTGCATGACCTTCGTTGCTGCAGACAATCGATATTCCGACATGCCGTACCGCCGAACCGGGCGAAGTGGCCTGAAACTCCCGGCCCTGTCCCTGGGCCTCTGGCACAACTTCGGGCATGACCGCCCGATCGACACGCAGCGGGGCATCCTCCGTCGCGCGTTCGACCTCGGTGTCACCCACTTCGACTTGGCCAACAATTACGGCCCGCCCGCCGGCTCGGCCGAGACCAACTTCGGCCGTATCTTCCACGAGGACTTCCGCCCGTACCGCGACGAGATGATCATCTCCAGCAAGGCCGGCTACGACATGTGGGCGGGCCCCTACGGCGACTTCGGCTCGCGTAAGTACCTGCTGTCGTCACTGGACGCCAGCCTGGGTCGCCTCGGCCTGGACTACGTCGACATCTTCTACTCCCACCGCCCCGACCCCGAGACTCCCATTGAAGAGACCATGGGCGCCCTGGCAACGGCCGTGACCAGCGGCAAGGCGCTCTACGCCGGCATCTCCAACTACACCCCTGAGCAGACCATCGCGGCCTACGCGGCGCTGGCCGAGCACAAGATCCCGCTTCTCATTCACCAGCCGCGCTACTCGATGTTCGACCGCCACATCGAAGACGGCCTCTTCCCCGTTCTCGACCAGCTCGGTATGGGCAGCATTGTCTTCTCCCCGCTCGCCCAGGGCCTGCTGACCGACCGATACCTGCACGGCTCTGTTCCGGCCGACTCCCGCGTGGCCACCAGCCGGTTCCTGAACGAGAGCTCGCTGAGCGAGACCTACCTCGAGCGGGCCCGCGCGCTGAACACCATCGCCGCCGACCGTGGGCAGACCCTCGCCCAGCTCGCCGTGACCTGGATCCTGCGTCAGCCGCAGGTCACCAGCGTGCTCGTCGGTGCCAGCAGCATCGGCCAGCTCGAGCAGACCGTCGCCGCTCTCGACGCTCCGGCGCTGGAGGCCGACGAGATCGCCAGCATCGAGCCGTACGCGGTGCATGGCACCGGCATGAACTAGCGGCTCCTCTGTGCAGTGCGGCCGGCCGGATGTCGGTGGTGCGATCTACGGTGAATCCATCGTCAGTCCCGCCGGCCGTTGCATTGGAGAACACCGTGAGCAGCACCCGCACCACGCCCACCGCACGCCCAGTCAGCCTGCGCGCCGATCAGCGCTCCCACGCCGTGGCCGACCTGGCGTCGGCCACCCCGTCCCGCCGGGGCGGTCCCAGCCTGGTGCCGGTGCGCGACGGCCTGTGGCGGGTGGTGGACCGCACCGGTGCCGTGCTCGGTCACATCGAACGCGAAACCCAACGCGACGGCGATCGGTACCTTGCTCGCCGGCTGGTCATGTCCAACCGGCGTATCGAGCTCGGCGCCTTCTGGCGAATGGATGACGCCGCCGACTGTTTCCGCTGACGGAAGCGCCACTACGCTGTGACGATGCTGCCCCCGCCCGACTCCGCCCCCGCCGCACCGATCAGCCCGCGCCGCGGGCTGGTCCCCGACCTGATCGCGGGAATCGGGTTCCTCGGCCGAGGCTTCGGCATGTGGATCACCTCACCGCGCCTGATGCTGCTCGGGGCCATCCCGGCACTGTTGGTGGGAGCGGTCTACCTGGTCGGCATCGTCTTCCTCATCGTCAACATCGACGCGATCGTGGTCTGGGCCACCCCGTTCGCGAACACCTGGGCCGAACCGGTCCTGCTCACCACCCGGGTGGCGGCCGCGCTGGTCTTCGTGCTCGTGGCGTCTCTGATCGCCGTGTACACGTTCACCGCGGTCACCCTGGTCGTCGGCGACCCGTTCTACGAGCGCATCTGGCGTGCCGTGGAGACGAAACTCGGCGATGCGCCCACCGCCCCCGAGCGCGGGTTCTGGCGGTCCCTCGGCCGGGCCGTGGGCGACGGCATCCGGCTGCTGGTCCCAGCGGTCCTGGTCGGTATTCTGCTGCTGGTCAGCGGGTTCATCCCCCTGGTCGGGCCGGTTCTGGTGGCCGTCCTCGGCGCCCTGCTCGGCGGCTGGCTTCTGACCGTTGAACTGACCGGGTTCGCGTTCGATGCGCGGGGCTTCAGCGTGCGCGACCGCCGCCGTGTACTTCGCGCCCGCCGCGGCGTCGCGGTCGGTTTCGGGGCGGCCTCCTACCTGCTCTTCCTCATCCCCTTTGTGGCCGTGGTAGCGATGCCGTCGGCCGTCGCCGGCGCTGCGTTGCTGAGCCGGGATGCCCTCGATCGAAAGCCCGTCACCGCCGGGTGAACCTCGTCGAAGATCGCCGGCACGAATCGGGCCACGCCGTCGGCGCTCCCACAGAAGGGGGTAGTCGCGAGGTAATCTTCCGCACATGCAGTGGTGGAATGATTTCGTAACCTGGTTCTCAGCGACCAGCAACCAACCCGTGATTTTCGGCGCCATCGTGCTGATCATCGCCATTATCGTCGCGAGCCTGCTCGCCGCCTGGATCGCCCGCGGGGCGCTCAAGGGCCTCATCGACCAGCACGACCGCGAGCTCAAGGCGGCGGCGATCGGTACCATCATCGACGCGGCCACCGAGGCCTCGATCTGGAACTCGCTCACCCCGCAGGAGCAGGTGTTGAACGACCGTGCCGTCGGCATGGCGGACATCCAGGTGCGCCTGCTGCCGATCAAGGGTTCCAGCATCGCCGCCGACTGGGCCGCTCACCAGCTGGCCGAGCTGAAGCGTACCTCGGCCACCTTCGGCTACCAGCTCGAACCAGCTCTGGTCGAGTTCCGTGACCGCCTGGTCGAGTGGCAGAAGAAGCCGTCCCGTGCCCGCAAGATCTTCCAGGGTGACCTCGACCGGTGGAAGTCGCAGAACACCTCGACCGACAAGAACCTGCTCGCCGAGCAGGACGCGTGGGTGGCCAAGCAGCACCACGACCAGCACGCCGCCGCGACCACCCCGCAGCCGCTCGGCTACGCACCGGCCGCCGCAGCGCCCTCCACGGAGACCCAGCGCCTGCTGGACGACGTGCAGGCGCTGGAGGTTCGACCGGCACCGCTGCCGGCTCCCCTGCCGAACCCGTAAGTCTTCATCACCACGAACCGGCCCGCTCTTCGAGCGGGCCGGTTTTGTGTGCCGAGGCGGACCTATCCGGGGGTCGTCTCCGCCGCGGCGCTGACGGCGGAGACCATACGCTCCATCCGCGCCACACCGGTGTACCGGCCCGCGTTGTCGGTGACCAGAACCGGTTCGAACCGCACCCCGGCGTCGCGGGTCATGCTGCGCAGCAAAGCGTCGGTCAGCGGGGTGTCGAGGTTCACCTTGAGGCCGGGGCTGAACACGCCCAACCGCACCGAGCCGGCATCCAGGACCGCGACCGGCCGATGGTCAGGGTCGATCAGAACCAGGGTGTGCAAATCGGGGTTCGCCGCAAAGCCCGCGACGGCTTCCTCGACGGTCGCGACCGTCGGTACCGCTTCGAGCACGTCGCGCACCGACCGCGTCTGTTGCGGCGGGTGCGTGGCAGCGAGGCGGACGGCGACGTCCACGTCCACCTGCGCCCACGCCGGTCCCGGTCGGCCGAGCAGGTAGCCCTGCACCAACGGGACCCCCAGCGCGGCCAGCGTGTCCAGTTCGCCCACCGTCTCCACTCCCTCGGCCAGCAGCCAGGCATCCACTCGGCCGGCGAAGGCGCCCAGCATCTCGATCAGAGCGAGCTTGGCCGCGTCGCGATCGACGCCCTGCACCAGGGCGCGGTCGACCTTGATGAGGGCGGGGCGCAACGAGAGCAGGTGCCGCAGCCCGGCATAGCCGGCACCGGCGTCGTCGACGGCGATCAGTGCGCCGGCGGCACGCAACTGGTTCAGGTCCGGCTCCAAGGACAGGTAGGACTCGATCGGCACCTGTTCGGTCAGCTCCACGATCAGACCATCGAGATCGCCCTCATCCAGCCAGACCGCGCGCACCGGAGCACTGGCCAGCAGGTCCGGTGACACGTTCACGGTGAGAAAGCAGTTCGCCGGCAGGTTCGCCCGCTCGATGAGGGCGCTCCGCAGCGCCACAGCTTCCAGCTCCGCGGCGCAACCGTGGCGGCGCGCAGCGGCAAACCACTGCTCGGGGTCGGTGGAGGCACCGGTGAACCGGGTCAGCGCCTCGTAACCCACGACCGAACCGCGCCGGGTGTCGACGATCGCCTGGTACACGCTCGTTACGCCCTCGCCGCGACAGGCCGCGGCCAGGGCTTCCGCCCAGCCGGTGTCCTGCGGTCCGGAGGCCGCAGCCATCCGGTCTAGCCGACCGTGACGGTGGCCGCCCGCACAGCCTGGGTCAGCGGCGGGGTCAACTCCGCAATGCCGTGCGACGTGACCGCGTGTGCCGCGACAGCAAAAAGCACCTCGTCTTCGGTCGAGCACACCCAACGTGCTTCACAGCCCGGAACTACGTCTCCGCATGCAAACGACTTCATGTTGCCACCCTTGATAGACCGCCAGCTTAGGTGACTGAGGCTGCGTGTTCGCCGGTGCTGTCGGCGGACATCCAGATGAAACGCTATTTCCACCAGTCGTCGAACAGCGACGCCGGTACCTGACGCTTGTGCTCGGTGAGCAGATAGCGCCCTTCGATGGCCTCGGCGACCGCGGCATCCACGGCGCGACCCTCCAGAAAATCGTCGATGTGCTCGTACTGCATGCCCAGGTTGGCCTCGTCGGTCTGACCGGGGTTGTCGTCGAGCAGGTCCGCGGTCGGGGCCTTGAGGTACAGCCGTTCCGGCGCGCCCAGCTCCACCAGCAGGCTGCGACCCTGACGCTTGGTCAGTCCGGTCAGCGGCAGGATGTCCGCACCGCCGTCGCCGTACTTGGTGAAGAATCCGGTGACCGCCTCGGCGGCGTGGTCGGTGCCGACCACGAGCAGCCCGTTGGCGCCCGCGATGGCGTACTGCGCGATCATGCGCGACCGGGCCTTCACATTTCCCTTGTCGAAGTCCGGCATCGGCTCGCCGACGCTGTCGGCGTACTCGGCCTCGAAACCGTCCACCGCACGTTGGATGTTGAAGACCAGGTTCGCGTCCGGGTTGATGAACTCCAGGGCCAGCTGAGCGTCGTCCTCATCCCGCTGCACGGCGTATGGCAGCCGCACCGGAACGAACCGTACGCTGTGGCCCTCGGTGCCGAGTTCCTCGACGGCCAGCTGACAGAGGCGACCGGCCAAAGAGGAGTCCTGGCCGCCGCTGATGCCGAGGACCAGCCCCTTGGCCCCGGTCTTCAGTAGGTAGGCCTTGAGAAAGTCGACGCGGCGGCGAATCTCCGCGGCCGGTTCGACGGACGGGGCCACGTGCAGTTCCGCGATGATTCGCGCCTGAAGTTCTCGCATACGACGAATCTATCAACTGGTGTTCGCCCGCAAGCTGCTGCCCGGCGCGCTTCCGGACAAAAAACAACCCCGCCGGCCGAAGCCGACGGGGTTGTCGCTGTGCCCCCGGCAGGATTCGAACCTGCGACAAAGAGATTAGAAGGCTCCTGCTCTATCCCCTGAGCTACGGGGGCCCATAGCGCTTCCACGATACCGCAGACGCGGGCCCCGGCCCGAATGCGTGGCCGGTGCCGGGTCAGAGAGCGTGAGCGAGGGCGGTGAGAACCTGGGCGACAGCGGGCACTCCGGCCGCTCGGAAGACCTCGTCTCCGGCGGCGTCCCGCACCAGGATGGTGGGCGTGTTGCGGATGCCCGCCGCCTCGGCCTCGGCGTTGTCCCGCGCCACGTCGAGCTCGCGCACGGTGACGGCCGGCACGAGTCGCTCCACCTCGGCGAGAACGGAACGGGTCTGCAGGCAGGGCTCACAGAAGGCTGATGAGAAGAACGTGAGTTGCATGACCGCGCCTAACCGTTGACGAGAGCGACGATGCCGACGACCGCGGACACCACGGCCAGCAGCAGGGAGACCCCCACCAGCACCGCGTGCACGATCAGGAAGGGAGTGGGCTTGCCCGCGGCGTCTCTCGCCCGGTTGTCGCGGCTGACCCGCTTGAAGAACTGGGGCCAGACCACAACGTTCCAGATGGCGTTGACGAGCAGCAGGATCGCGAGTGTTGTAAGCATCCCTCCCAGTCTAAGAGGCCACCAGGGGCGGCGTCCGTGGCCACCGCTAGACTCGGCGCATGACAAACAGCACTGACCGGTTGGTGTGGATCGACTGCGAAATGACCGGGCTCGACCTCAACAATGACGAGCTGGTGGAGATCGCCGTGGTCGTCACCGACTTCGACCTCAACATCCTCGACCCCGGACTCGACATCGTGATCAAGCCCGACGCCTCGGCCCTGGAGAACATGGGCGACTTCGTGCGCAACATGCACACGGTCTCCGGCCTGATCGAGGAGATCCCCAACGGGGTCAGCGTCGCCGACGCCGAGTACCAGGTGATCGAGTACATCCTCCGGTTTGTGCCAGAGGAGCAGCGCGCCCCCCTGGCCGGCAACTCCATCGGCACCGACCGGGCGTTCCTGGCCCGGTACATGCCGCGCCTGGACAAGCAGTTGCACTACCGCAACGTCGACGTGTCCTCGATCAAGGAGCTGGCGCACCGCTGGTTCCCGCGTGCTTACTTCAACGCACCCGCCAAGGACGGTGGCCACCGTGCCCTCGCCGACATTCTCGAGTCCATCCGTGAGCTCGCCTACTACCGTCAGAGCGTCTTCGTGGCCGACCCCGGACCCACCAGTGCCGAAGCAAAATCGCACGCGGCCGCCATTGTGAACAACTTCACCCAAAACGTGTAATAGAATTCTTGAGTTGCCTTCGCTCGTGAGAGTGAGAGCGGCGCATGGTGGGTATAGCTCAGCTGGTAGAGCGCCTGGTTGTGGTCCAGGAGGTCGCGGGTTCAAGCCCCGTTACTCACCCCAGTGAAACAAGAAGTCCCGGCCGAACAGGCCGGGACTTTTTGCGTACACCGCGTGTCATGCTGAGTGGATGCTCACCCTCAGCCACGACGACTTCGAACGTCTCGTCATCGACGAACTCGACCTGCTGCCCGACGACATGGTCGACGGGCTCGACAATGTGATTTTCGTGGTCGAGGACCGGCCGGAGAACGGCACCCTCGACACCCTGGGCCTGTACGACGGTGTGTCACTGACCGAGCGCGGCCAGTACGGTTTCGGGGAGATGCCCGACCGGATCGTGGTCTTCCGGGAACCGTTGCTGGCGATCGTGGCCGATCTGGATGAGCTGCGGCACGAGGTGCACGTCACCCTGGTGCACGAGATCGCCCATTTTTACGGGATTGACGACGACAGGCTGCACGAGCTCGGCTGGGCCTGACGTTTGATCGTTAGCCTGAACACATGAGTAGATTCCGCCCCGGCCGGGTGATCGGCGTCACGGTGGGAACACTCGTGATCCTGCTGGTCGGCGTGTATGGTCCGGCCACCCTGCTGGGCCCGCTGCCCGCCGCCACGGTCACTCTGACCGAACCGGATGCCGCCCCCGCGGTCTCCGCCCCGGTGCTGCCGACCGCCGGCACCAGCGCTGTCATCGCCCTCTCCCCCGCGTCCGAGGCGGAGACTGCGGCCGACACCGGGAACGCTGCGGCGGAGCCCATCCTCGCCGGTGGCACCGCCGATGCACTGCCGATGGCGTCCGCCGCCAAGGTCATCACCGCTCTGGTGGTCCTCGACGCCAAGCCGCTCGCTGTCGGGGAAGCCGGTCCGGCGTACTCGCTGGTCACGGCCGACTACCAGGACTACCTCGACTACGCCGCGGAGGGCGCGCGCACCGTCGTCGTCTTCCCGGGCGAGAGCTGGTCCCAGCGCGAAATGTTGCAGGCGCTCATCCTCGGTTCGAGCAACAACCACGCCGACACCATCGCCCGCTGGGCGTTCGGTTCGGTGGAGGACTACCTTGCCGCCGCCCAGACCTGGTTGACCGAGAACGGTCTGGCCGACACCGCGGTGGTCGACACCACCGGTCTCGCCGACGAGAGCGTCGGCACCGGCACCGACCTGGCCCGGCTGGCCGGCCTGGCCGCCGCGAACCCGACGATCGCCGACATCCTCGCCCAACCGGCATCGGCGCTCGTCGGCCAGCGCGGCGTGAACAACACCACCGCGTACCTGCCGGAGGAGGGCATTGTCGGCATCTCCCGCAGCTACACCGATGCCGGCGGTGTGTGCTTTCTGTTCACCGCCACCGTCGACGCCGGCGAGAACAGTTTCAGCTTCGCCGGGGCCATGGTCGGTGAACCGGACTACGACACCCTCACCGCCGACCTGACCGCCCTGATGGCGTCGGCGCGCGCCGGCGTGACCGAGCTGCCCGTACTCGCCGATGGCGCCCCGTACGCCGCCCTCGAAACCGCCTGGGGTGAGTCCGCCCAGGCCGTGGTGGGCACACCCAAGACCCGGTTCGGCTGGCAGGCCGCCGAACCCGGTGAGGCCACGGTCGTGCTGGACGACGTGACCACCGGCCGCGCCGGCACGAACGTGGGCCGGGTCACGGTGGATGCCTTCGGCGACTCGGTCTCGTCGACCCTCGAACTCGACCAGACCCTCAGTGCCCCCGGCGCCGGCTGGCGTCTGCTGCACCCGTTCCCGCTCATCGGCGCCTGGATCGACTCCCAGCCCTGACCCCGGGCGCCTGGACCCCAGGCACCTTAACCTCAGAGTGGCCCATTTCGGCTAGTGCGGAGGACCGCAGGACTAGCAGAAATGGGCCACTCTGGGCGTTGTGGGGTTAGTCGGTTTCCTCGGTGGATTCGACCGGGTCGCTGTCGCCGGAGTCGAAGGCGTACTTCACGTGCAGCTTGCCCTGCACCTCACGCTGCTCGACCTCGTCGTACCAGAACAACGACTCCATGCCGTCGACGGCCGCGAGCATGCTGATGCGGGGGTCGTGCTTGCCGTGCAGGAGCACGCGAGAGTCGGTCTGACCCTCCAGCGGTCCATCCACGAACTCCACGGTGTACTCGGTGTTCTCGTTCTGTGCGTCTGTCATACCTCCAACTTACTGCGGGACCAGCGCCTTCGCCGCCGTCACACGGCCCCGTCAGCTGGTTCCGTCAGGCGGGTGTGGCGCGCAACCGCAGGTTCGCCTGTCGTTCGGGCCCCTCCCGCGCGCGATAGGCCTGCCAGTCGGCCTGCCACTGGTCCCAGTGCGCCTCGAACGCCCCCTGGTCCCGGGCCAGGGCGCGTTCCTTGCGGATGCCGTCGTCGGCGTCCAACCACACCCGCACATCACCGAGGCCACCGTTGGCGCGGGCGAGAGCACCGCACCCCTCCACGATCAGCGCCCTGTCAGGTGGCACCTGGTGCCACTCGGCGCCCTGGTCGGTCACCCAGTCGTGTCGTTGCCAGCGGGCGGGCCGGCCGTGGGCGCGGTCGGTCAGCATCCGGCCGGTGGAGCGGATGGCCGCGGTCAGACCGCCCCAGCCGGGGTAGATGTCATCCAGGCGGACCAGGGTCGGCGGTATCGTGTCCGGCCACTGTGCCGCCACGGCGTCGGCGAGGGTGCTCTTCCCGGCGCCGCTGGGCCCATCGATCAGCAGCACCGCCCGCCGCCGCAGCGGTCCCAGGGCCTGCACGGCGTCGAGGACCGCCGCGGCGGGCGTCCGGAGCGGTGACGACGGGTCCGGCAAGGACAGGTCGGGCGAGGACGGGTCAGGCGAGGACAAAACGCCACGTTCCCGCGAGGACCGCCGTGGTGATGGCGGTCGCGGCGATGAGCGCTCCGAGGAGCACCACCACGGTGTCCCAACGGCCGAAGACCGAGGGCCGGGCCCAGCTGCGCGGTTCGTCGCTGCCGAAACCACGAGCCTCCATCGCGGTCGCCAGTTTGCTGCCGCGCCGCACCGACAGCACCAGCAGCGCGAATGCCAGCCCGACGAACCGACGTGCCCGGCCACGCAGACCGCCGCCGTCACCGACCCCGCGGGCCCGACGGGCCAGCGCCAGAGACTGCCAGTCGTCGATGAACATGCCGACCAGGCGCAGCCCGGCCAGGGCACCGAGCACGAATCGGGCCGGCAGCCGCAGCACCTGGGCGAGGCCGTCGGCCAGGTCGGTGGGGTCGGTGGTGGCCAACAGTACGATGCCGGGGATGCCGATGGCCAGCACGCGCAGGCCGATCGCGAGCCCCAGAGCGATGGACCCTTCGGTCACGCTGATGAAACCGAAGCTCCACAACACGCTGCCGGAATCCTCGCCGTAGAGGAACGTGGTGAGCATCGCGAACGGGGCCGCGATCCAGACGGGCGCGGTGCGTAACCAGAACTGCCGGGCGTTCAGTCCGCACCAGGCCAACAGCAGCCCCTCCAGCAGCAGCGCGGTGGCGGCGGAGACCCAGTCGATCGACAGCATCAGCGCCACGCTGATCAGCAGTGCGACGGCGAGCTTCGCCACCGGGTTCACCCGGCTGATCGCGCTGGCCGAGATGTCGGGGGTCAGCAGGCTCATGCCGCACCCACCGGCAGGGTGGCTGGTCGCGCCGCCGGCAGGGCCAGGCGCACGTCGGCCAGGGCGGCCACGAAGTCGGCGTCGTGGGTCACCGCGATGACGGCGGTGCCGGTATCGAGCAGTTCGGCGAGCAGGCTCACCAGTTCGGCCCAGGTGCGGGAATCCTGCCCGAAGGTCGGTTCGTCCAGCACCAGCAGCCGGGGGCGGGTGGCCAAGACGGTGGCCACGGACAATCGTCGTTTTTCGCCGCCGGAGAGGGTGAATGGGTTCGCGTCGGCGAGGTGGTCCAGGCGCAACCGGCTCAGCAGTTCGTCGACCCGCTCGGCCTGCTGCGCCGAGGTGAGGCCGAGGGCCTTGGGCCCGATGCTCAGTTCGTCCCGCACCGTGCCGGCCAGGAACTGGTGTTCCGGGTCCTGGAAGACGGTGCCGATCCGGGTCAACAGGTCCCGGGAGCGCCACCGACGCGGGGCGCTGCCCAGGTGCCCGGCCAGCGCCGTCTCGGCCGCGAGGGTGCCGCCGGCCGGCTTCAGCAGCCCGGCCAGGGTGAGGGCGAGGGTGGACTTGCCGGTCCCGTTGGCACCGGTGATGGCCGTCGCGGTCCCGGCCCGCACGTCGAAGCGGATGCCGTCGGCCACGACGACAGCCTGCTTGCGGGCGAACGGCACCCGGCCGACGGCCAGAGCGTCGCCGCTGAGCAGGGTCTCCCCCGCCCGGTTCTCCGGCGTCGTGGATCGCACCGGTCGGGCCGGCGGGTACCGGGGAATCCAGACTCCCGCCGCGGCGAGCCGTTCCCCCTCGGCGGTGAGCACGGCCTCAGTGGCGCCGTCGGCGAGCACGCCGCCGCCGGGGTCGAGCACGATCACCCGGTCGACGACGTCCTGCCAGACGGCGACCCGGTGTTCGATCACGATCAGAGTGGCACCGGATGCCGCCACCGAACGGACCACAGCGTCGCGTACCTCCACGACCCCGTCGGGGTCGAGGTTCGCGGTCGGTTCGTCGAGCAGCACCAGGCCGGGCCGCATGGCGAGCACGCCGGCCAGGGCCAGGCGTTGTTTCTGCCCGCCGCTGAGGGCACTGGTCGGGTGCCGCACCGGAAGGTCGAGGCCGACCTCGGTCAACGCCGTGGCGACCCGCGGCCAGATCTCGTCGCGCGGGACGCCGAGGTTCTCGCAGCCGAAGGCCACGTCGTCGCCGACCCGGGCTAGGACCACCTGCGAGTCAGGGTCCTGCAGTACCAGCCCCACCCGGCCGCGAGCCTGGCTGGGGCGCTGCCCGTCGACGAGGAGAGCGCCGGTCTCATCGCCGTCCTCATCGTCGCCGAGTACTCCGGCCAGGGCGTGCATGAGGGTGCTCTTGCCGGCGCCACTGGCACCCAACAAGAGCACCCGTTCGCCGGGCCGGATGTCGAGGTTCAGCGCGGAGACCGCCGGCCGGGAGCGGCCGGCGTGCCGCCACCCCCAGTCGGCGGCCGTGACCCGCGCGCCGGTCACCGGACGGGCTCGGCGACCGGGCGGTCGGCTCCGGTGGTCTCGCGTCCGGACGCGAACCGGCTTAGCGCACCGGTGCGGGCCAGACCGCGCACGGCCAGCCAGGACATCAGGCCGGCCAGCACGGTGCCGGACAGCACGGCGGAGGCGAAGTAGGTCACCTTGTAGCCCACATCCATGGCGGCGTAGCTGGTGAAGGTGGTGTCGAGCAGGCCGACGGCCACGCCGGCGCCGGCGCCGGCGAGCAACGCGACACCCAGCCGCCAATTGGCGTAGAAGAACAGGGCCAACACGATCTCGGCGCCGAGGCCTTCGACGATTCCCCAGATCAGGGTAGAGAATCCCCACTGGGTGCCGATGAGCATCGACACGACGGCCGCGACGACCTCGGTGTACACGGCGGCGCCGGGCTTGCGGATGATGAGTCCACCGAGCACACCGGCGAACAGCCAGCCGCCGGCGAGCAGACCCTCGAGGCCGGGGGTGAAGGCGAGCAGGGCGCTCAGCGGCGACCAGGCGAGCCCCCAGGCCCAGAAGATCACCCCGCTGGCGACGCCGATGACGCTCGCGACGACGATGTCGACCACCCGCCAGCGCAGCACGCGCGGCTTGCGGGATGTCGAAGACGACAGAAGATTGGTTGATGCATGCACTGGTCGTGCCCTTTCCGTAGGTGAATACAGGGCACGGGATTGAGAAGCCTCCCTGCGCTGGCATGATCCAGATCAGGTTCGACGGTCGAAGCTGAAGTAGCTTCCTCTCAGCCCGGTTCACCGGACTCCCGTGTTCGGTTTCGAGTATAGACCGGTGCCGGGCAGACGAAACGGCCGAGTGCGCGCACTCGGCCGTTCGGGTGGGACCTAGCGCTTGAGCGCGCGGATGATGCGGGCGATCGCCTTGCCGGCGACCCAGACGAACGGGATCCCGACGGCTAGCAGCGAGATGACATTCGGTTCGAACCGGGCGGCGCCACCGGACTTGACGTAGGCGCCGATCGGGATGGCCACCCCGCCGCCGCCACCGCCGGCCGCGGCGGAGTCGTCGGCCTCGCCGCCGCCACCGAAGCCGTACTGCACGAGGGCGACCGGAACGATGGTCACGCCCTCGATCTGGACGGGATCACCGTAGGCCGAGGTGACACCGATGGACCGGGCATTTTCTGCGAGCTTCAAGGCGAGATTAGTCATGGTGAAAGGCTACCCCTCCTACCCGGATGGTGGCCGGGTCCCGGTCAGGCGGGTTTTTCCGGGGTGCCGAACGGATGCACGTCCCGTTTGGGGGCGCTGCCGCCGCGGAGTTGGGAGGCCGGTCGCACGATTCCACGGCCGAACCGGGCGGTGACGGTGTCCACGGCCAGTTCGGCTTCGCGCCAGTCGTCGTCGTCATCCCACAGCCCCATGCCGGAGCCGTCGCCGCTGCCGAGCTGCTCCACCCGCACCCCGATCAACCGCACCCGGATGCCGCGGGCCGCGAGCACGTCGAAGCTGGCCGCGACCTCCTCGTAGATGCGCCGGCCGACGTTGGTCGGTTCGGCCAGGGTGCGCGACCGGGTGACGGTGCTGAAGTCGGCGTAGCGCAGCTTGAGCACCACGGTGCGACCCACCAGGGCGTTCCCGCGTAGTTTCGCCGCCACCGCATCGGACTGGCGCAACAGTTCGCTGCGCAACCGGGCCACATCCGTCACGTCGTGTTCGAAGGTGACCTCGTGCCCGATGCTCTTCTCTTCGCGGTCCAGGTTGATCGTGCGCGGGTCGATTCCCCACGCCAGGTCGTGCAGCTTCTGCGCGCCGGCCACGCCAACGGCCCGCTCCAGGACCTCTCGCGACGCGTGCGCGATGTCGCGCACCTGCCGCAGCCCCAGGTTGAGCAGGGCCTGCTCGGTGGTCGCGCCGACGCCCCAGAGCGCGCCAACAGGCAGCGGATGCAGGAAGCCCAGCGTGTTCTCGGCCGGGATCACGAGCAGACCGTCGGGCTTGGCGCGGCCGGAGGCCAGTTTGGCTACGAACTTCGTCGACGCCGCGCCGACCGAACAGGTCAGGCCCGTTTCGGCGAACACCCGGGCCCGGATGGTGCGGGCGATCTCGGCGGGCGATCCATGCACCCGGCGGGCGCCGGCGACGTCGAGGAAGGCCTCATCGATGCTCAACGGTTCCACCAGCGGCGTCATATCGGCGAAGATGCCCATCACCTGCCGGGAGGCGTCGGCGTAACGGCTCATGTGCGGTTCCAGGACCACCGCGGCGGGGCATCGGCGCAGGGCGATGGACATCGGCATGGCCGAGTTGACGCCGAATTTGCGCGCGACGTAGTTCGCGGCGGTGACCACCGACCGGCCGGAGCGGTGGCCCACGATGACCGGCAGGTGGGCCAGTTCGGGGTGGTCGAGCAATTCGACCGACGCGAAGAAAGCATCCATGTCGATGTGCAGCATCGTCGCGGTGGTGTCGTCGACGTCGGTGCCGGTGGTCTGCCGGTCGCTGCCGTCCTGCCTGCTCACGCCCCACCGTCCCTTCCGCTGAGCCCAGATCGATTCGAATCTACCTTCGAGGGTACCCGGTCATGGGCGGGTTGGATGGCGACGCACCGATCGGTGCGGGGCGGCTAGAAGCCGAAGTCCCCGCCACCACCGAAGTCGCCGCCGCCGAAGTCACCGAAACCGCCGGAGTCTCCCCCGAAGTCCCCGCCAGAGTCACCCCCGGCGTCGCCGCCGGCGTCGTTCCCGGCGTCACTGCCAGCGTCGTTACCGGCGTCGGCCGAGGCATCCGCCCCGCCGCCGAGATCGGGCAAGAACGCGCTCACCAGGGCCGAGCCCACGACGTACCCGGCGACCGTTCCCAGCAGGGAGGCGCCGAGCATGCTGCCGAAACCGGGACCCTGCTGGCCGGTGGGCGCGTTCTGGTCGCCGGCGAAGGACTTCTCCAGCGTGCCCGGGCGGCGCAGCTCCGTGCGGGTTGCCGATTTGGCCAGGGTGGCCGGTTCGGCGTTCGCGGGGCGTTCGCCCTCCATGGCGTTCTCGGTGAGCTGCCGGAAGAGCAGGTCACGCTGTTCGTCGGTGAGTTTGCTGAACGCTTCGGTGTGCACCTCCTCGATCGTCTCCGGCGGGGCGGTACGCAGCAGGTAGCGGTAGCGCTCCACGGCGATCTCGTCGTCGCTGCGCGCGGGCGACGTTGAGCCGGGCGGCTGCTGGAACCGGTCGGGTTGTTCTGGTCGGCCCAACAGGCGGTCGAGGAATCCCATGGTTTGTCTCCTTCGGCTTGGTGAGTTGACAGCTGGGTCCAGCCTAGGCGGGGCCGGTGGGCGCCACCAGAACGGCGGCCAGGGCCTCCAGCGCCTTCACAGCATCCGGTCCGGCCGGGAGGAGCACCACGCTGGTGGCGCCGGCGGCGTGCAGCTCGTCGATGCGCCCGCGAGCCTGGCTCGGGGTGCCGGCAACGGCCAGTTGGCGCACCCAGTCATCGGGCAGGGCGGCGGCGAACGCGGCCCGGTCGTCCCCGTGCGCTGCGCGCAGGGCCGCGAACTCGTCGCTGAACGGAAGCACCCTGATGTGCGGTTCCCAGTCGGGGTCGCCGATCCACTCGAGTGCCGGCCGGGCCAGGTTGTAGGCGGCGGCCGGATCGGCATCCACTGCGGCCACGTTGTAGGCCACGATGTGGCGTTCGCTGATGGCCGGACGCAGCCCGGGGAAGCCGTAGGCGCTGCCGTCCTTCGCCGTGACCGGCACGGTCGCACCACGGTCGAGCGCCTCGATGGTGCTGGCCAGGTACTCCGGCGTCACCGGCTCGGCCAGGACCACGCCGTCGGCGATGGCTCCGGCCAGGGCGAGGGAGCGCGGCCCGCGCACCCCGGCAAGGACGGGTGGAACGGTAGCCGGCGGGCTGGCCAGGGCGACCGACTCCGCGTGGGTGTACCGCCCGGTCAGGGCGTCGGCGGTGGCGCCGCGCAGCAGCGCGCGGGTGAGGTCGAGGTTCTCGGCCAGCAGTGCCAGCGGGCTGGCGGGCCAGACGCCGCTCTGTCGCATCCAGACCGGCATACCGTGCCCGATACCGACCTGCAACCGACCGGGGAACAGTTCGGCGAGGGTGGCGATTTCGAGGGTGGCGAAGGCCGGGGTGCGGGCGGCGGCGGGCAGGATGCCGATGCCCACGACGATGCTGGTGGTGGCGGCCAGCACCACGGCGGCCTGGGCGATGCCGCCGCGGAAGAAGCAGTCCTCCACCACCCAGATCTCGTCGAAGCCGAGGCGTTCGGCGGTGCGGGCGTACTCCACGAACTGGCCGGCCGGGAGGTCTCTGGGCAGCATCACGGCGATGGCGCCGGAGCGGAACGAATCAGGCATGGAACATCCTCTGGTCAGGTGTGTGCCTCGAATCTAGCGGGTGCGACGTTTCCGGCGCCGGACTCTTGGCGCGGACTTTCGGCGATGGAGTCGACCGAATCGGGATCGGAAGTCTAGGGTGAGGGTGAACACTAATTCGGGGGGATTATGACGTACGCCAGCACACCAGCACAGACCGGGGACGCATCGATCGCGGGGGACTTCGTCGGAGCGAGGTGCCGGCGGTGAGTGACGTCGCTGAGCGGCTGGCTCTCAAGGGTCCCGCCGGGAACGCAGCCGCGGGTACCCAGTCACGCGAGATGCGGCTGTCCCTGTCACACCTGGGGGTCTGGTCCTGCACCAAGTTGGCGTTTGT
>Ga0247816_10000667_pt1 | contig 18770 bp, 16 predicted proteins | sample UWRJL209509C1_FD_179930 | JGI IMG/M metagenome (GOLD analysis project Ga0247816, IMG submission 179930) | Plant litter microbial communities from Arlington Agricultural Research Station in Wisconsin, United States - UWRJ-L209-509C-1 | ecosystem: Environmental > Terrestrial > Plant litter >...
CCGCGTACAAGGGCAACAGCGACCGTCCGGCGTACAAGGGCAACTCCGATCGCCCGCAGCGCGATGGTGACCGCCCCGCATACAAGGGCAACAGCGACCGTCCGGCATACAAGGGCAACTCTGACCGCCCGCAGCGCGACACCGAGAACAAGCCGTGGCTGAAGGACGGCGCCCGCGGCGGATCGCCGACCCGGGCCGGCGCCCCGCGCGACTCGGGCAAGAAGCTGTGGACCCGCGAGGGCGCTCCCGCCCGCGGTGACCGTGATGCCCGCATCGTCGAAGAGGAGATGACCGAGGAGCAGCGCATGCAGCGCGAGCTTCGCTCCGTGCGTCCCCGCCACGACGACCCCGAGCTGCCCGACGACGTCACCAGCCAGGACCTCGACCGGATCGCCCGCAACGAGCTCAAGACGCTGACCAAGGACAACGCGGAGGCCGTCGGCCGCCACCTGGCCATGGCCGCTCGCGTCATCGACGAAGACCCCGAGCTGGCCCACCGCCACGTGATGAGCGCCGCCCGCCGGGCCGGCCGCATCGCCGTCGTGCGTGAGAGCCTCGCCATCACCGCCTACGCCACCGGCGACTTCGCCCTGGCCCTGCGCGAGCTGCGCACCTACCGTCGTATCTCCGGCTCCAACGCCCAGCTGCCGCTGATGGTGGACTCCGAGCGTGGCGTCGGCCGTCCCGACCGCGCGCTCGAGCTCGGCCGGTCGGTCGACCGCAGCACCCTGCCGGCTGGCGTGCAGGTGGCCCTCGCCATCGCCATGTCCGGCGCGCGCCTCGACCTCGGCGAAACCGAACTGGCCCTCGGCGAGCTCGAGATCGCCCAGCTCGACCCGAAGACCGCGTTCTCCTACAGCTCCGAGCTGTTCGCCGCCTACGCCGAGGTGCTCGAAGAGCTCGGCCGCGACGACGAAGCCGAACTGTGGAACGAGCGCGCTTCCCGAGCGGATGCCGCCCTCAACGGCGACGTCGACGAGACCATCGAAATCGTCGAGCTTGAAGAAGACGACGAGTACGTCGAGAGCGACGAGGACGACGAGGACGACGACGCCGAGACCGACGCTGACGCCGAGGCCGACGCTGACGCCGAGGCCGACGCTGACGCCGAGGCCGACGCTGACGCTGACGCCGAGGCCGACGCTGACGCTGACGCCGAGGCCGACGCTGACGCTGACGCCGAGGTCGACAACGCCGACGTGCCCGACGAGCTCGAGACCGCCGATTACACCATCACCAACACCGAGGACCTCGCTGCAGCCGATGACAAATCAACCGACGAGCCCGCGTCAAAAAACAAGCGTGCGGCACGCGTGGACGAAGATCCTGAAACGACGCCCGTTGACTGAGGCCGCCACACCGCTGGCCGGCATCGACGTGGTCCTCGCTGACCTCGACGGTGTCGTGTACGCGGGGCCGAACGCCATCCCGTTTGCCATCGACAGCCTCAACCGGGCCGCGGAGAGCATCCGGGTGGGCTACATCACCAACAACGCGTCGCGCACCGACGCATCCGTCGCCGGTCACCTGACCGACCTCGGGCTCACCGTGGCACCGGCCGACGTCGTCACCTCGCCACAGGCCGCCATGCGGTTGCTCACCGAGCAGGTGCCGGCCGGCTCGCGCATTCTGGTGGTCGGCGGTGACGGCCTGGTCGACGAGCTCGAGAAGCACGGGTTCACCGTCACCCGGTCCGCCGAGGATTCCCCGGCCGCCGTGGTGCAGGGCTTCGCGCCCGACGTGGGCTGGACCCAGCTGGCCGAGGCCGCGTTCGCCCTGAACGCCGGCGTGACGCCGGAGGGCGACTACCCGGGCATCCCGTGGATCGCGACCAACACCGACTGGACCATCCCGCAGGCCCGCGGCATCGCACCGGGCAACGGCACTCTGGTGTCGGCCGTGCACACCGCGGTTGGACGCCTGCCCCTGGTGGCCGGCAAGCCGGAAACGCCGATCTTCCTCGAGGCGCTCAAACGCTTCGAGTCCACCACGCCGCTGTTCATCGGCGACCGGTTGGACACCGACATCCTCGGCGCCAACCGTGCCGGCATCCCGTCGGTGCTGGTGCTGACCGGCATCGACAAGGCCAAGCAGGCCCTCGCCGCCGGCCCGGACGAACGCCCCACGTTCATTCTGGAAGACCTGCGCCAGCTGCACGAGCCGTACCCGGAGACCCAGTTCTCCAAGGACAAGTCGCAGGCGACCGTGAACGGCGCCACCGTGCGCATCCACGGAGCGGACGTGCAGATCGTGGCCGACGGCGACGACGGCATCAACCTGCTGCGGGCAGCCTGCGCCGTGATCTGGGCGTCGGGTCGTCCGATCTACGGCCTCAACGTTCCGGAGCGACTGTATCTCGGGCGGTAGCCTAGGAAGCGTGACCACCGACGCAGCACACCCGGCACCGCCTGGCAGCGGCGAGCCCGCCACACCCGAGCAGATCGTGCTCGACGGTGGCCTGGAGGCGCGCCTGGCCGCGATCGAAAACCTGCCGCTCGACCAGCGCGCCGAGTCCTACGCCACCCTGCACGCCAGCTTGCGCGACCACCTTGAGGGTGGCGACGTGCCCCGATCGAAGGCCGAATGACCGACCAGAGCACGGCAACGCCAGACCCCACCGAGGGAACCGAGAACGTGGCCGGACCGGCCGATGAGGCCGGAACCGAGCAGGCACAACCGGCAGACCTGGCGGGGGAGACCCCGCCGGCGCCCGACCTGAGACTGGATGCGGCGCTGTTCGAGCGCGGCCTGGTGCGGTCCCGCACCGTGGCGGCCCGGCTCGTCACCGAGGGTCTCGTGACCGTCGACGGCGCCCCCGTGGTGAAGGCATCCGCCAAGGTACGCGCCAACCAGGTCATCGCCGTCGCCCCCACCGACCACTACGTGAGCCGCGGCGCGCACAAACTCGTCGCCGCCCTCGACGCCTTCGACCTGCCCGTCGCCGGCCGTACCGCACTGGATGCCGGCGCCTCCACCGGCGGCTTCAGCCAGGTGCTGCTCGAACGCGGAGTTGCCCGGGTGATCGCCGTCGACGTGGGCCACGGCCAGCTGTCGCCGACCATCGCCGCCGACTCCCGAGTGACGCTGGTGGAGGGGTTCAACCTGCGCTACGCCACCGCCGCGACCATCGCCGGCGCCTCCGGGGTTCCCGACCAGGTCGACCTGGTCGTGGGGGATCTCTCCTTCATCTCCCTCACCACCGTGCTGCCCGCGCTGGTGGCCACCGCCACCGCAGACGCCGACTTCGTGCTGCTGATCAAGCCGCAATTCGAGGTCGGTCGCAGCGGCATCCGCGAGGGTATTGTGCACAACCCGGGCCTGCGCGCCGACGCCGTGTCTGGCGTGCTCTGGGCCGGCTGGGACCTGGGCCTCAAGGTGAACGGGCTGATCGCCTCGCCGATCGCCGGCGGTGCCGGCAACCGGGAGTATCTCGTGTGGCTGCGAACGGGAACCGGCAGTAATCCGACAGAATGGATCGACCGGATAACCGCACTAGTGGGAGCGTGACGAGCATGACCGCAACGCCCCGACACATCCTTGTCGTCGCCCACACCGGCCGGCAGGATTCGCTCGAGGCCGCCGCGACGGTGTGCGCGCAGCTGATCGCCGCCGGTGCGGTGCCCGTGCTGGCCGCCGACGAACGCGCCGACCTGCTCGCCTCCTGCCCGCAGCTCAACGGCAGCCTCGCCATCCTCGGCGACACCGTGCAGGCCACCGACCTCGAACTGGTCATCGTGCTCGGCGGCGACGGCACCATTCTGCGCGCCGCCGAGATCGTGCGCGGCTGCTCGGCCCCGCTGCTCGGCATCAACCTCGGCCACGTCGGGTTCCTCGCCGAAAGCGAACGCGATGACCTCGGCGAGGCCGTGCGCCGCGCCCTGCTGCGCGATTACCTGGTCGAAGAACGCATGACCCTGTCGGTGCGGGTGAAGGTGGACCACGAGGTGGTCTACGAAACCTGGGCCCTCAACGAGGCCACCGTTGAAAAGGCCAGCCGGCAGCGGATGATCGAGGTCATCATCGAGGTCGACGGCCGGCCGCTCTCGGCCTTCGGCTGCGACGGCGTGGTGCTCTCCACCCCCACCGGGTCGACCGCGTACTCCTTCTCCGCCGGCGGCCCGATCGTCTGGCCCAGCCTGGACGCCCTGCTGCTCGTGCCGCTGAGCGCGCACGCCCTCTTCGCCCGCCCCCTCGTCGTCGGCCCGGACTCCTCCCTGGCCGTGGAGGTGCTCGCCCGCACCGACAGCAGCGCGGTGCTCTGCGCCGACGGCCGCCGGGTGCAAGACCTCCCACCGGGCGCCCGGGTGATCGTGCGCCGCTCCCCGGTGCCGGTCCGGCTGGCGCGTCTGCACAGCGGCCCGTTCACCGACCGGCTGGTGAACAAGTTCGACCTGCCCATCTCGGGCTGGCGCGGCCCGGTCGGACGTGAGTGAGGTGCGCCCATGATCGAAGAACTCGTCATCCGCGACCTCGGCGTCATCGCCGAGGCCACACTGCCGCTCGGCCCGGGCTTCACCGCCATCACCGGTGAAACCGGCGCGGGCAAGACCATGGTCGTCACCGCGCTCGGCCTGCTGCTCGGCGAACGCGCCGACCCCGGCACCGTGCGCGCCGGTCAGACGCAGAGCTGGGTCGAGGGCCGCTGGCTGATCAGCGCCGACGGTCCCGTCGCCCAGCGGGTGCGAGACGCCGGGGGAGACCTCGACGGCCCCGAACTCTTGCTCAGCCGCTCCGTCTCCGCCGAGGGCCGCAGCCGCGCCGTCGTCGGCGGCCGTAGCGCCCCGGCCGGGGTGCTCGGCGACCTCGGTGGTGACCTCGTCGTCGTGCACGGCCAGTCCGACCAGGTGCGGCTGCGCTCCGGCGGCGCCCAGCGCGACGCCCTCGACCGGTTCGCCGGCCCAGACCTGACGGATGCCCTCACCGCGTTCCAGCAGGTGTACCACCGCTGGCACGCCAACCAGGCCGAACTCGATTCCCTGATCGAGGAGCAGGACCGCCGCTCCCGCGAGGCCGAGGACCTGCGGCTGAGCATCGCCGAGATCGAGGTCGCCGCCCCTCAACGCGGCGAAGACGCCGAGCTCGCCGAACGCGCCGAACGGCTCGGCAACCTCGAGGAACTCCGCCTCGCCGCCGCCCAGTCCCGCGAGCTGCTCTCGGCCGAGGAATCCGCCGACGACACCCCCGACGTCGTGGCTCTGCTGGATGCCGCCCGCCGGCAGCTGGAACGTGCCGCCGACCACGATCCCGCACTGCCGCCGCTGGCCGAGGCCCTCGCCAACGCCGGGTTCCTCGTCGCCGACATCGCCGCGCAACTGTCCACCTACCTCGCCGGCCTCGACGCCGACGGCGCCCGTGAACTCGAGGTGGTGCAGGAACGCCGCGCCGAACTCGGCGTGCTCGCCCGCAAGTTCGTCGGCGGCCTCGATGAGGCCATCGACTTCCTCGACACCGGCAGCAGCCGGCTGCTCGAACTGGACAGCGACTCCGACCGGATCGACGCCCTGCGCGCCGACACCACCGCCGACCGAGCTCTGGTGCAGACGCTCGCCGACACCCTCACCGGCATCCGCTCGACGGCCGCGACCGCGCTCGGCAGCGCTGTGACTGCCGAACTGGCCGCCCTCGCCATGCCCAACGCTCGCCTGGTGGTGGAGGTCGACCGGCTCGACGAGGTGACCGCCACCGGCCACGACGTGGTGCGCATCCTGCTGCAGCCGCACGCCGGCGCCGAGCCGCGCACCCTCGCCCGCGGGGCGTCCGGCGGTGAACTGTCCCGGGTGATGCTCGCCATCGAGGTGGTCATCAACGCCACCGACCCCGTACCCACCTTCGTCTTCGACGAGGTCGACGCCGGTGTAGGCGGTGCCGCCGCGATCGAGATCGGCCGGCGACTCGCCCGACTCGCCGAAACCGCCCAGGTGATCGTGGTCACCCACCTCGCCCAGGTGGCGGCCTTCGCCGGCAACCACCTCAGCGTCGTGAAAGACAGCGACGGGTCGGTGACCGCGAGCAGTGTTCGCCAGCTCACCGGCGACGACCGGGCCGCCGAGATGGCCCGCCTGCTCTCCGGCCTGCCCGACTCCAAAAGCGGACTCGAGCACGCCCGCGAGCTCATCGACCTTGCCCGCTCGACCCGTACCAACGGAGAGGCCCCCGCTAAGTGATAGGATCGAAGCCCGTGGTGAACATTACAAACGCGGACAATTCAAACGGCACGACGAAGCACATTTTTGTGACTGGCGGTGTCGTTTCTTCTTTGGGTAAAGGCCTGACGGCGGCAAGCCTCGGCAATCTCCTCACGGCCCGCGGACTGCGCGTCGTGATGCAGAAGCTCGACCCCTACCTCAACGTGGACCCGGGCACGATGAACCCGTTCCAGCACGGTGAAGTCTTCGTCACCGACGACGGCGCCGAGACCGACCTCGACATCGGCCACTACGAGCGCTTCCTGGACATCAACCTGAGCCAGGCCGCCAACGTGACCACCGGCCAGGTGTACTCGCAGGTCATCGCCAAGGAACGCCGCGGCGAATACCTCGGCGACACCGTGCAGGTCATCCCGCACATCACCGACGAGATCAAGCGCCGCATGCGCCTGCAGGCCAGCGACGAACCGCGTCCCGACGTGATCATCACCGAGGTCGGTGGCACCGTCGGCGACATCGAGTCGCAGCCGTTCATCGAGGCCGCACGTCAGGTGCGCCACGAACTGGGCCGAAAGAACGTCTTCTTCGTGCACGTCTCCCTGGTGCCGTTCATGAACGCTTCCGGTGAGCAGAAGACCAAGCCCACCCAGCACTCCGTCGCCGCGCTCCGCTCGCTGGGCATCCAGCCCGACGCCCTGGTGCTGCGCAGCGACCGGCCCGTCTCCGAGTCGAACAAGCGCAAGATCGCGCTGATGTGCGACGTTGAAGAAGACGCCGTCGTGAACTGCATCGACGTACCCAGCATCTACGAGATCCCCACCATGCTGCACGACCAGGGCCTGGATGCGTACATCACCGACGCGCTCGGCCTCGATGTCACCGCCGTGGACTGGCAGGCCTGGCAGGGCGTGCTCGACGCCGTGCGTGAGCCCAAGCACGAGGTCACCATCGGCCTGGTCGGTAAGTACATCGACCTGCCGGATGCCTACCTCTCGGTCACCGAAGCGCTGCGAGCCGGCGGCTTCTCCCACCAGAGCAAGGTCAAGATCAACTGGATCCCCTCCGACTCCTGCGAGACCGAAGAGGGCGCCGCGCACATGCTCAGCGAACTCGACGGCATCTGCGTGCCCGGCGGTTTCGGCGTGCGCGGCATCGAGGGCAAGCTCGGCGCGCTCAAGTTCGCCCGCGAGAACGGCATCCCCGTGCTCGGCCTCTGCCTCGGCCTGCAGTGCATGGTCATCGAGTACGCCCGCAACAAGAGCGACCTCGCCGGCGCCTCGTCGAGCGAGTTCGACCCGGAGACCGAATTCCCGGTCATCGCCACCATGGAGGAGCAGGTCGAGATCATCGCCGGCGGCGACCTGGGCGGCACCATGCGCCTCGGCCTCTACCCGGCCAACCTCGCCGACGGTTCCATCGTCGCCGAGCTCTACGGCGCCCCGGTCGCGTCCGAGCGACACCGTCACCGCTACGAGGTGAACAACAACTTCCGCGAGCAGATCGCTCAGGCCGGCATGTGGTTCTCCGGCACCTCGCCCGACGGCCAGCTGGTGGAGTACGTGGAGCTGCCGCGCGACGAGCACCCGTTCTACGTCGGCACCCAGGCGCACCCCGAGCTGCGCTCCCGCCCGAGCCACGCCCACCCGCTGTTCCGCGGCCTGATCGGCGCCGCCCTGGACCGCCAGCAGGCCAGCCGCCTGTTCGAGGTGAAGGACGATGCCTGAATCGGTGCTCGCTGACTCCGCCCCGGTGAACCCGCTCAGCGCGCGCGCCGACGCGGATGCCCGGCTCGCGCCGATCGAGGACGAGCCGGCGTCCACGCCGCTGAACACCAGCGCCATCCGCTTCGAAGGTCACGTCTGGGACGTGCGTCAGGACGCCTTCGACTACAACGGCTCCGAGATCGTGCGCGAGTACATCGACCACCCCGGTGCCGTCGCGGTGCTCGCCCTCGACGACCAGGACCGGGTGCTGTTGATTCAGCAGTACCGGCACCCGGTGCGGATGCGCGAATGGGAGCTGCCTGCCGGTCTGCTCGACGTGGCCGGTGAGCACGCCGTGATCGGCGCGCAGCGCGAACTGGCCGAGGAGACCGACGTCGTCGCCGCGGACTGGAACGTGCTCACCGAGTTCTACACCACCCCCGGTGGCAGCAACGAGGTCATCCGCATCTACCTCGCCCGCGGCCTGTCGCCGGCGCCGGAGGCGTTCGACCGCACCGACGAGGAAGCCGACATGATCACCCGCTGGGTGTCGCTCGACGACTGCGTCGACGCGGTGCTCAACCGCCGGGTGCAGAACCCGTCGCTCGCGCTCGGCGTGCTGGCCGCCGCCGCCGCCCGCTCCCGAGGCTGGACCAGCCTGGCGCCGGCCGACCAGCCGTGGCCGCGGCATCCATCGAACTGGGACCACACGGTGTGACCGGCCCCGCGTTCATCGAGGAGGCCGTGCACTCGTACCTGCGGCACGTCTCGATTGAACGCGGGCTCAGCGCCAACACCGTCGCCGCCTACCGTCGCGACCTGGTGATCTACGCCGGGTGGTTAGTGGATGCCGGCCTGACCGATTTGCGCGCCGTGACGGCGCAGCAGGTGGGCGCGTTTGTGCAGCACCTGGGCGGCCGGGCCGAGTCGCCGTTGACGGCCGCGTCGATCGCCCGCATCCTCTCGACCGTGCGCGGTTTTCACCGTTTTCTGCTCGAGGAGTCGATCGTGGAGGCCGACGTCGCCCACGAGACCAAACCGCCCAAGCTCGGCCTGCGGTTGCCGAAGGCGATCTCGATCGAGCAGGTGAGCGCGCTGCTGGCCGCCACGGAGGGGGAGTCGCTGCCGCAATTGCGCGACAAGGCGCTGCTCGAGCTGCTCTACGCCACCGGCGCTCGGGTGTCTGAGGTGGTGAACCTCAACGTGGACGACATGCTCGAGCAGAACGTGGTGCGCCTCACCGGCAAGGGCAACCGGCAACGGGTGGTGCCGGTGGGCAGCTACGCCCGCGCCGCGCTGGACGCGTATTTGGTGCGCGCCCGGCCGGTGCTCTCCACCCGCGGCAAGGCCACGCCGGCGCTGTTTCTCGGGGTGCGCGGGCACCGCGTCAGCCGGCAGAACGCCTGGTTGATCATCCGTGCCGCCGCCGAACGGGCGAACCTCGGTATCGAGGTGTCACCGCACACGTTGCGGCACTCGTTCGCCACCCACCTGCTCTCCGGCGGAGCCGACGTGCGGGTGGTGCAGGAACTGCTCGGTCACTCCTCGGTGGCGACGACCCAGATCTACACGATGGTCACCATCGACACCCTGCGCGACATGTACACCACCGCCCACCCCCGGGCTCGCTGACCTGACCTCTGCGGCCCGCCCCCTCTCGCTGGTCGAGCTTGTCGAGACCTCGTGAGCTGGTCTCAGGACGCTGCCGCGGTCCGAGGGTCGGCTCGCCGGGTCTCGACAGGCTCGACCACCGGTCGGGCGCGACCCTGAGACGCGTCGCGACCCGTCCTGCGGTTCGTTCCTCTCGGGGGTCGAGCTTGTCGAGACCTCGTGACCGGGTCTATGGACGCTGCCGCACTCCGAGGGCCGGCTCGCCGGGTCTCGACAGGCTCGACCACCGGTCGGGCGCGATTCCGAGACAGGTCGCGACCCGTCCTGCGGTTCGTTCCTCTCGGGGGTCGAGCTTGTCGAGACCTCGTGAGCTGGTCTCAGGACGCTGCCGCGGTCCGAGGGTCGGCTCGCCGGGTCTCGACAGGCTCGACCACCGGTCGGGCGCGTTTCCGAGACAGGTCGTGACCCGACCTACGGTGCGTCCCCATCCCGGGGGTCGAGCTTGTCGAGACCTCGTGAGCTGGTCTGTGGACGCTGGCGCGGCATCCATAGGTCGGCTCGCCGGGTCTCGACAGGCTCGACCACCGATCGGGTGCGCGTACTTCCAGGGCTGGTGAACGGATGTGCACCTGCCGTCGTTCACCTTCCGTTCACCTCCCGTTTACCTCCGAATGTGCTGAACGAATGTGCAAATGAGGATGCCCAGATCAGCGGCTGTTTCTGTGAAACGACCATCATGTTAGATTTCTCAGAATCGTTCACCTACTGTTCACTTGACGGTCTGCGGCCTCCCGTCAAGGGACGCTGCGCGTGCTCGTGAACTCCTGACAAGGGAGTCACCCATGACCAACTCGACGCTTGACGCGCCGCCCAAAAGAAACTGGCTGGCGGCGCCACCGCACAAGCCTCGTCTGGCCGCTGATGTCGTAGCCAAGCTCTACCCGCGACTGCGGATGCAGGTGTTCATCGGCATCTTCGTCGGCTACGCCGGCTACTACCTGATCCGTAACAACGTGCCCCTCGTGGCCACTCTGCTGCGCGACGAGAACGGCATCTCGGCGGTCGGCCTGGGCATCATCTCCAACGCCCTGCTGATCTCCTACGGGCTGAGCAAGTTCCTGGCCGGCATCATCTCCGACCGGTCCAACGCCCGGTACTTCCTCTCGATCGGTCTGGTGCTCTCCGCGCTGGCCAACTTCGCCATCGCCTTCATCCCGGCAGTGACCGTCTCCGTGGCGCTGTTCGCCCTGGTGATGTTCCTCAACGGCCTCTTCCAGGGCATGGGCTGGCCGCCCAGCGGCCGCACCCTCGTGCACTGGTACTCCACAAATGAGCGCGGCACGAAGACATCCATCTGGAACACCGCGCACAACGTCGGTGGTGCAGCCGTCGGCGGACTGGTGGCGTTCGGCCTGAGCGAGTGGGGCGGCATCGCCCCGGCGTTCTGGTTCCCCGCTGTCGTGGCCCTGATCGTGGCTGTGGTCACGTTCTTCCTGATGAAGGACACCCCGCAGTCCGAAGGCCTGCCGCCCATCGAGGAGTTCCGCAACGACCCGCCCAAGGTGGCCTCCGACGACGAGGAGAGCAAGCTCAGCGTCTGGACCGTCGTGCGCAAGCACGTGCTGACCAACGTCACCATGGTGAACCTCGCCCTGGCGAACGTGTTCGTCTACGCCCTGCGTTACGGCGTGCTGGTGTGGGCGCCGCTGTACCTGGTCGAGCGCCGCGGCGCCAGCCTGGGTGAGGGCATCGCCGGGTTCTCCGTGTTCGAGATTGCCGGCATCCTGGGCACGCTGCTCTGCGGGTACCTCTCCGACAAGGTCTTCAAGGGCGCACGCACCCAGATCGGTGTGCTGTTCCTGCTCGGCGTCGGCGCCGCGCTGGCCGTGTACTGGCTGGTGGATGGTCCGATCTGGATCGCGTTCATCGCTCTCGCCGTGATCGGTGGCCTCATCTACGGACCGGTCATGCTGATCGGCCTGCAGGCCATCGACCTCAGCCCGCGCCACATCGCGGGTACGGCGGCCGGCTTCACCGGTCTGTTCGGTTACGTGCTCGGCGCCACGCTGGCCAGCACGGGAATTGGCCTCTCGGTCGAGTACTGGGGCTGGGACGTCACGTTCATGCTGCTGCTCGGCTGTGTGGTGCTCGCCATGCTCTTCTACGCCCTCGCCGGCAAGGACGAGAAGCGCCTCATGCAGGAACAGCGCGACGCCGCCAAGGTGCGCGTCTAAGCACGATTCCGAAGAAGGGCCCTCGCTTCGGCGGGGGCCTTTTTCGTGCTGCCGTTCGGGGGCTCGCTCGACCAGAATGGGGGAGTGACCCGCAGCACCGTTACCGCTTCGTCAGAGCCCGCCCGCCACCCGGCACGGCCAGCCCGTTTCGGCATCCGCCGCAACTTGCTGCGCCCGGACGACGGCCCGAGTACCGACCGGGTCACCTACGTCGAGCTGTTCTTCGACCTGATCTTCGTCTTCGCGCTCACCCAGCTCTCCCGGTACCTCTACGAGAACCAGTCCTGGACCGGCGCGCTCGAGTCGGCGATGCTCGTGCTCGCGCTCTGGTGGGTGTGGGTGTACACGACCTGGGTGACCAACTGGCTGGACCCGGCCAAGCTTCCCGTTCGGGCCGCGGTGTTGACCCTGTCGCTGGTGGGTCTGGTGGTCAGCGTCTCGATCTACGAGTCGTTCGGCGACCGGGGGATCGTGTTCGCGATCGCCTACTCGGTGCTGCAGCTGGGCCGCACCGGGTTCATGGTGCTCGCGGTAGCCCGGCACGATCCCGAACTGCGCCGCACCTTCGTGCGGGTGCTGATCTGGTTGTCGCTGTCCAGCGTCTTCTGGATCGTCGGCGCCCTGCTGCCGCTGCAGTACCGGCTGCCGCTCTGGCTGATCGCCCTGGCCATCGAGTACCTCTCGGCCGGGTTCGGGTTCCGGGTGCCGCGGCTGGGCGCCTCCGGCATCGACGACTGGAACCTCTCCGGTTCGCACATCGCCGAACGCAGCGCCCTGTTCGTGCTGATCGCGCTGGGGGAGTCCCTGCTGGTCACCGGATTCGCGTTCGCCGCCCAGGAGTCGTCGACCGAGGGCGTGGTGGGCATGCTGCTCGCGTTCACCTCGTGCGTGGCCATGTGGTGGTTGTACTTCGATCACAGTGAACGGGCCGGCAGTAAGGCCATCGAGGCGGCGAAGGACCCCGGCCGCATCGCGCGCCTGGCGTACACCTACGTGCACGCGCTGATCATCGCCGGCATCGTGCTCACGTCGGTGGCCGATAAGGAGGTGCTGACGCATCCGCTCTCGTCGATGACCCTGTCGACCGCGGTGGTGCTGGTGGGCGGGCCGTTCCTCTACCTGCTCGGGATGCTGCTGTTCCGGCTGGTGATCGCCCGGGAGGTGCTGCTGTCGTACCTGGTGGGCCTGGTCGCCCTGCTGGCGGCGTTCGCCGGCTCGTTCGGGCTGAACCCGCTCCAGCTCGGCTCGATCACCACCGTGGTGCTGGTGATCGTGGCCGGCTGGGAGACCGTGGTGCGGGTGCGCCGCGGCACCGACGACAAGAAGGCCGGCTGAGGTTGGCGGGCCGCGGAGACGCGGCCGCGCAGAAGCGGCACACCGACGGGATTGACCGAGCGTGGCGCTCAGGCTCGGTACAATCGACCAAGTGAATTGCATGACGGATCGAGGACAGCCCAGTGGCGCGTAAAACGGACAGCCGGACGCAGCTTCCCGGACTGGAGGAACTGCCGACCGGCGCGACCGGTCGGCCCATTCAGGTGTTCGATGAGCCCAGCCCGCTGAAAAGCCACGGCCCGGCCCGCATCATCTCGCTCTGCAACCAGAAGGGCGGCGTGGGGAAGACCACGACCACCATCAACCTGGGTGCCGCCCTGGCCGCGTACGGCCGTAGGGTGCTCGCCATCGACTTCGACCCGCAGGGCGCCCTGTCGGCCGGCCTGGGCGTGCCCACCCACGATGTCACCACCATCTACGACCTGCTCCTCAGCGGCTCCAAGGACCCGCGTGAGGCCATCCAGCAGTCCTCCGTGCCCGGCCTGGACATCATCCCGGCCAACATCGACCTCTCCGCCGCGGAGGTGCACCTCGTCAACGAGGTCGCCCGCGAGCAGATCCTCGCCCGGGTGCTGCGCAAGGTCTCCAACGACTACGACGTCATCCTGATCGACTGCCAGCCGTCGCTGGGCATCCTCACCGTGAACGCGCTCACCGCCAGTCACGGCGTGCTCATCCCGCTGGAGTGCGAGTTCTTCGCCCTGCGCGGTGTGGCCCTGCTGATCGAAACCATCGACAAGGTACGCGACCGGCTCAACCCGGCCATCGAACTCGACGGCATCCTGGCCACCATGTACGACTCCCGCACCCTGCACTCCCGTGAGGTGCTCGAGCGGGTCGTCGACGCGTTCGGCGACCGCGTGCTCGACACCGTCATCGGCCGCACCGTCAAGTTCCCCGACGCCAGCGTCGCGGGCGTGCCGATCACCGAATTCGCGCCGGAACACGCCGCCGCCAAGGCGTACAAGCAGGCGGCGCGGGAACTGATCCAGCGTGGCGCGGTCGCCTAGGCGCACCTCGGCCGCACCGGCCACGGCGTCCGCCGCGGTGGCCACCCTCACCGTGCCCGGTGACGGTCTCGACCCGACCATCGCGGATGCCCCCACGCCCGGATTCTCCGTGGCGCTCGGCAACTTCGAGGGCCCGTTCGACCTGCTCCTGTCGTTGATCAGCAAACACGAACTCGACATCACCGAGATCTCGCTCAGCAAGGTCACCGACGAGTTCATCGCCTACCTGCGCGGCCTCGACGCCGCCGAAGAGCTCGACGAGGCGACCGAGTTTCTCGTCGTGGCCGCCACCCTGCTCGACCTCAAACTGGTCGGCTTGCTGCCGCAGGGCGAGCTGGTGGATGCCGAAGACGTCGCGCTGCTCGAGGCCCGCGACCTGCTCTTCGCCCGTCTGTTGCAGTACCGGGCGTTCAAGACCGCGTCGGCCTGGTTCCTGGAGCATCTCGAGCGGGAGGGCACCCGGCACGTGCGCTCGGTGCGGCTGGAAGAGAAGTACCGGCAGGAGACCCCCGAGCTGGTCTGGACGCTGTCGCTGACCGACTTCGGCGCGCTGGCCGCCCGGGCGCTGACACCGCGGGAGGTGCCGGTGGTGGGACTGGAGCACCTGCACGCGCCGCTGGTGAGCATCCGCGAGCAGGCCGGGATCGTCGTGGCGATGCTGCAGGCCAACCACCAGCTGAGCTTTCGGGAGCTGATCGTGGACTGCATGGAACGCGGGGTGGTGATCGCCCGGTTTCTGGCCGTGCTGGAGCTGTACCGGCACGGCGCGTTGAGCTTCGACCAGGAGGAACCGCTGGGGGAGCTGAGCCTGACCTGGGACGCCGACGGTTGGTCGGAGGAGAGTCTTGTGAATTTGGGAGCCGACTATGACGCCTGAGGGTGGTCTAGGAACCGTTGAGGTGGACGGGGTTGCGTTGGACGTGGAGGGTCGCGGGGTCTCGACAAGCTCGACCACCGATGGTCGCGGGGTCTCGACAAGCTCGACCGGCGGGGCGGTTGAGCGGCGGCTCGAGGCGATTCTGATGGTGGCAGACGAGCCGCAGAGTCTGGTGCACTTGGCGACCGCGGTGGCGCATCCGCTCACCGAGGTGCGCGACGCCATTCTGCGGCTGGTCGCCGACTTCGACGGTGTGCACGGCACCGTGCGCCGCGGCTTCGAACTGCGTGAGGTGGCCGGCGGCTGGCGCATCTACGTGCGCCCCGAACACGACCCGGTCGTGGCCGATTTCGTCTTCACCCAGAACCCCAGCCGGCTCTCCCAGGCTGCGCTGGAGACTCTCGCCGTGATCGCCTACAAGCAACCGATCAGCCGCGGCGCGGTAGCCTCGATTCGGGCCGTTAACGTCGACTCGGTGGTGCGCACCCTTCTGGGGCGCGGTTTGATCACCGAGTCCTTCACCGATAGCGAGACCGGCGCGATCAATTACGCCACCACCGACCTGCTGCTCACGCAGCTGGGAATCAACTCGCTCGACGAGTTGCCACTAATTTCGCCGTTGCTCGCCGACGGTGCGAACGGATTCGAGGATCTACCATGACCGATCACAACGACGGCTACGTCGACACCAGCAGCAGCAACCCGGACTTCGCCACCAACCCCGAGGCCGCCGCCGACGGGGTGCGCCTGCAGAAGGTGCTCTCCGCCGCCGGGGTCGCCTCCCGCCGGGTCAGCGAAGAGATGATCAGCTCCGGCCGGGTGCGGGTCAACGGCAAGGTCGTCACCGAGCTGGGCCGTCGGGTGCACCCCGAGTCCGACAAGATCGCCGTCGACAACGTGGCCGTGCAGCTGGACACCAGCCGCCGCTACGTGATGCTGAACAAGCCCGTCGGCGTGGTCTCCTCGATGCAAGACGAGAGCGGCCGCCCCGACCTGCGCCAGTTCACCGACGGCTTCGAGGAGCGCCTGTTCAACGTGGGCCGGCTCGACGCCGCCACCAGCGGCCTGCTCATCCTCACCAACGACGGTGATCTCGCGCACGTGCTCGCGCACCCCTCCTTCGGCGTCGCCAAGACCTACATCGCCAAGGTCGAGGGTCGCGTCACGGCGCAGACCATCGGCAAGCTGCAGAGCGGCATCGAACTGGAGGACGGCCCCATCGCCGCCGACAAGGCCCGCATCCTCACCAGTCCTCCCGGCGACGGTTTTACCCTGGTCGAGCTCACCCTGCACTCCGGCCGCAACCGCATCGTGCGCCGCATGATGGATGCCGTCGGTCACCCCGTCGTCGACCTGGTGCGCCGCCAGTTCGGTCCGCTGCAGCTCGGCACCCTGCGGGCCGGCGCGGTGCGTGACCTCACTAAGGTGGAACTCGGCCAGCTGCTCACGGTGTCGCGCGCCGAGGTGCAGAAGTAACCAGCCGCGTGCCGCCTCACCGGGCGGCCCCGCGCAGCACCCCAGACCCAGACCCGCAGAGTTGGAGCCACCGTGGTTGAGAGTCGCCTGATCGGACCGGTCCGCGTTGTCGGCACCGGCCTCCTCGGCACCAGCATCGGCCTGGGCCTCACCGCCCGCGGCCTCGACGTGATCCTCGCCGACGCGTCGCCGACCAACCTGTCGCTGGCCGTCGACTACGGCGCCGGCCGGGCCGCCGCCGACGGTGACGCCCCGCAGCTGATCGTGGTGTGCGTGCCGCCCGACGTGACCGCCGACATCGTCGCCCGCGAACTCGAGGCCTACCCCGACGCGATCGTGACGGATGTCGCCAGCGTCAAGCTGGCGCCGCTGACCGAGCTGCGCGACCGCGGGGCCGACGTGTCCCGGTACATCGGGTCGCATCCGCTCGCCGGCCGGGAACGCGGCGGCCCGCTCGCCGGCCGCGCCGACCTGTTCATCGGCCGGCCCTGGGTGGTCGCCGCGCACGACGAGATCAGCTACCAGCGCGCCACCGCCATCGACGACCTCATTCTCGACCTCGGCGCCACCCTGGTGGAGATGACCCCGGAGGAGCACGACAAGGGTGTCGCCCTGGTCTCGCACGTGCCGCAGGTGGTCTCCACCCTGATGGCCCGCCGGCTCACCGACGCGTCCGGTTCCGCGCTCAACCTCGCCGGTCAGGGCCTGCGCGACGTCACCCGGGTCGCCGCCAGCGACCCGGAACTGTGGGTGCAGATCCTCGGCGCCAACCCCGCCCCGGTGCGCGACATTCTGCTCGCCCTGCGCGACGACCTCGACCGGTTCATCGGCGCCCTCGCCGACCCCGACGCCCCTGGCGCCCGCCGGCAGGTGGCCGAGGAGATCGCCGGCGGCAACACCGGTGTGGCCCGGCTGCCCGGCAAGCACGGTCAGGACCGCCGCTACGCCAGCCTCACCGTCATGGTCGATGACACCCCCGGCCAGCTCGCCCGTCTCTTCAACGAGATCGGCGAGGTGGGCGTCAACCTCGAGGACCTGCGCCTCGAGCACTCCCCGGGAGCCCAGATCGGGCTCGCCGAAATCAGCATCCTCCCCGAGACGCTCAGCCGTCTCACCACTGAGCTGGCCGCCCGCGGCTGGCGGATTGTCGGTTAGTCGTTTGAGTAAGCACTCCTATCCCGTTTTCGTCGCGATCGACGGGCCTGCCGGCAGCGGCAAGTCCAGCGTGAGCCGAGCCGTCGCCCGCCGTCTGGGCTTCGCCTACCTCGACACCGGAGCCGCCTACCGGGCGTTGGCCTGGCACGTCATCGACCAGGAGGTCGACCCGCAGAACACCGCCGCGGTCAGCGCGCTGCTGACCGACTTCCCGTACGTGATCGGCACCGAACCGGATGCCTACTTCGTGCGGGTGGGCGACAGCGACATCACCGACGCCATCCGTGAGCCGGAGATCTCCGCCGCGGTCAGCGCCATCGCCCGGGTTCCGGCCGTGCGCAGCCACCTCACCGAACTGTTCCGCGGCATCGCCCGGGCCGTTCCGCAGCCCGGCGTGGTGGTGGAGGGACGCGACATCACCACCGTCGTGGCACCCGAAGCCGAGGTGCGCATTCTACTCACAGCAACCGAAGAGGCTAGAATGGCTAGGCGCTCTGCGGAAATATCAACCCAATCGGCCCACACCGTGGCGGAACAGCTGCGATCGAGGGATCGCGCCGACTCCCAGGTAGTGGAATTCATGAGCGCCGCAGACGGTGTGACCACCGTCGACTCCACCCATCTCGACTTCGACCAGACCATTGATGCGGTCATAGAGGTCATCAATACACGTACCGCGAGGAACTCGCATGACTAACCAATTCGACGACACCACGATCCCCGAACTCGACCCCGAGATCGCATCGCGCCTCACCGGCCTCGACGACGATGACGACCTGGTCAGCCAGCGCGCATCCGCTCTGCGCACCGGCCTGAACGAGTACGACCTCGACGACGAGGACTTCGACGTTCTCGACCAGATCTCCGACGACCCCGACGCGATCCACTACCTGCCGGCGCTGCCGGTGATCGCCATCGTCGGCCGCCCGAACGTGGGCAAGTCCGCACTGGTCAACCGTATTCTCGGCCGCCGCGAGGCCGTCGTGGAGGACACCCCCGGTGTGACCCGCGACCGGGTCACCTACAAGGGTGAATGGCACGAACGCCGGTTCAGCCTCGTTGACACCGGCGGCTGGGAGCCCGACGCCAAGGGCATCGACGCGTCGGTGGCCATGCAGGCCGAACTCGCGATCGAGCTCTGCGACGTCGTCATGTTCGTCGTCGACTCCAACGTGGGCCCCACCTCCACCGACGAGGCCGTCGTGAAGCTGCTGCGTCGCAGC
>Ga0247816_10000669_pt1 | contig 18664 bp, 15 predicted proteins | sample UWRJL209509C1_FD_179930 | JGI IMG/M metagenome (GOLD analysis project Ga0247816, IMG submission 179930) | Plant litter microbial communities from Arlington Agricultural Research Station in Wisconsin, United States - UWRJ-L209-509C-1 | ecosystem: Environmental > Terrestrial > Plant litter >...
ACCGGCAGGACGCCGGTTTAGCCGCGCTGGGCCAAGGATGGCCCATCGCGGCGGCCCGCGGAGCAATGCCGGAGTGCGGGCATGCCGAGCCCAGGCGAGGCACCGAGTGGTGGGGCACAGACCTTTTGGTCACTTTTGGGGCGTTTGCCAAAAGTGACCCGCCGTAAGGGCGGAACCATAAGCAGCCCTGACCGCAGCAACGGATATGTACTCCCAAGATGCATAGATCCCTATGCTGCGATGACCCCCAAAGGCCCAGACCCGATGCAAGCCAGCCCATCGTTGCTCATGAAGCCTCCCGATGACACCGTCCAACACCATTCGCCCAAAGTCTATATAGTGCGTCTCTGTTCGTGTCAGGCCCCAGTGGTTCTGACGCAGAACATATCTTCCGGCCCTGGTTGCCGGCCATTGCTGCAAGCACCGGCTCAACGTGCCAGCGCACGCTTTGCCCTGGACCTGGAACGCCCTTTGCGTTTCGTCTCTTGCCAGCCTTCACGATAACGACCCAGCGGACCATTGTCCGATCTCACCTGCCTGTCAGGAACCCCGGGTTGTTCTGCGCCGATCGATTTCGGTCGTTCATTACGTCAGTGACGACCGTGGCGCGCATAAAAGGAGAAAGGAATGTTCCAACTTTCCACCCCTACCGTTTTGCTGCTTCTGTTGTGTTTCTATGGCTTGACCTTTTTGGTGTCGTTGCGCGTGGGGCGCAAGGATGAAAACGTCGACGGCTATATGGTTTCCAACAACTCAATTGGTTTTGGCATGGCGGCTGCCAGCATGACCGCCACCTGGATTTGGGCCGCCTCGTTTTATGCCGCGGCCACCGCCGGCTACAAGTTCGGCATCTCCGGTGCACTGCACTACGGGTTCTGGGGGGCATTGATGATTTTGTTTATCTACCCCTTTGGCCGACGCTTCCGTGCGCTGGCGCCCAAGGCCCATACCCTCGCAGAAATCATGCACGCCCGGCATGGCCGCTCCAGTCAGATGATCCTGGCAGGTTCCAACATTGTGGGCAGTATGATCAGCTTGATGGTCAACTTCACCGCCGCTGGCGCGCTGGTTTCCGTGTTGTCGCCGTTGAGCTTTATTCAGGGCGTGTTGATCGCAGGCTTCGGGATTCTGAGTTACACCATCTGGTCCGGCTTTCGCTCTTCGGTCCTGACTGACTTTGGCCAGTTGTTCGCGATGATCTTTGCCGCCGTGGTGATTATCCCGATTATTTTCTTCCAGCTTGGCGGCCCGGAGCTCTTCGCCCAGGGCATGCCGAGCATCTCCGCAGAGCAAGCCAGCTTCTATTCGAAAACCGCCATTCTGGAACAGGGCGCCCCGTATTTTGTCGCGGTACTGGCCTACGCGATTGGTAACCAGACCATTGCCCAGCGGTTGTTTGCGGTGCGTGAAGACTTGATGAAGTCGACCTTCATCACCGCCACCATCGGCTATGCCTCGATTGTGATTGGCCTTGGCATGTTGGGTTTCCTGGCCCTGCTGGCCGGTATACAACCGGTGGATGGCGATATGAATAACCTGATCCCGCAAATGGCCTCGACGTACCTGCCGCCGTTTGCAATCGGGCTGTTTTTCATCATGGTGATTGGTTCACTGTCGTCGACCGCCGATTCGGACCTGTCGGCGCTGTCTGCCCTGGTGATGACGGACGTCTATGGCAAGAACCTGGCCAAGGGCAAGCCCAACCCGAAAACCATGCTGTTCGTGGGACGCCTGACCATGGTTGTCGCAACGATGCTCGCGGTGGTATTCGCCAGCCTCAAACTGGACATCCTGACCATGCTGATCTTTGTCGGCGCGTTGTGGGGCGCTATCGTCTTTCCGGTCATCGCCAGCCTGTATTGGGGGCGAATCACCAATGCCGCCTTTACCAGTGCGGCCATTGCCGGTTTTTTGATGTTCATCGTCGCGCGCTTCGAACTGCTTGAGTTGCAAGGGCCAGTGGCACTGTTCTTTGAGTTGTCTGCGTCGATCGGTGGCGGGGTGGTCATTGGCTTGATGACCTTCGGCTTCTTCGGCCGAAAGGCCGGGTTCACCATGGGCGGCCTGGCATTTCTGGTGCTGGCGCCGTTTGCGTTCGGCTTTTTGCGTGAATACCCGGTATTGCTCAGCTCGCTCACGGCCTACGGCATCAGCACCGTGGTGTGCGTCGTGGTGAGCTTGATGTCCAACGAAGATTTTGACTTTGACTGCATCAGCGAACGCGTCGTGGCCTTCCATGGCGACAACCACGCCCCACAAGATAAAGGAGTTACCCCATGTCCGGTTTTGCGCTAACCCTGTATGTGTTGATCTGGCCCGTGATTGCAGCGGCCGTGATGATCACCCTGTGCGTCAGCTTGTACCGCGACATGCGCAAGGCCAAGCGTGACGGCACTGATTTGGTCTAGAGCGTATCGCGAGACGGCTGGCCATCCACCAGCCGTTGTATGCCCAGCGGGTTGCTGTTCTTCAATGCCTCGGGCAACAAGCTGTCGGGATAGTTCTGGAAGCACACCGGCCGCAGGAAGCGGTCGATGGCCAGCGTGCCCACCGAGGTACCGCGCGCATCGGAGGTGGCCGGGTACGGCCCGCCATGCACCATCGAATCGCAGACTTCCACACCGGTCGGATAACCGTTAAGCAGGATCCGGCCGACCTTCTGTTCCAGCAACGCGGTCAGTTCGCCGAACTGTGCGAAGTCGGCCGGCTCGCCAATGATCGTCGCCGTCAGTTGCCCGTGCAGGCCGTTCAGTGCGGCACTCAATTGCGCCTGGTCCGTGACTTCGACAAACACCGTGGTTGGGCCAAAGACTTCCTCCTGCAGCACTTCATCGCCCTCAAGCAACAAGCTGGCATCGGCTTTGAACAGCTGTGGCTGGGCCTGATTTCCTTGTTGCGGGCTTCCCGCCAGGTGCTCGATACCGGGATGTGCGAGGAGTTTTTGCAGGGCGTTGCCATAGCTGCTCAACGTCCCGGCATTGAGCATGGTTTGCGCTGGCTGATCGTTGATCAACCCCGCAACCTGCTGCACGAACCCACTGAACTGCGGCGAGCGAATGCCGATCACCAGCCCAGGGTTGGTGCAGAACTGGCCACAGCCTTGAACCACCGAAGCAGTCAGGTCACGGGCCACCGATTCACCGCGAATCTCCAGGGCCTGCGGCAACACGATTACCGGGTTGATGCTCGACATCTCGGCGAACACCGGGATCGGCTGCGCACGGGCGGCGGCCATGTCACACAACGCGCGCCCGCCCTTGAGCGAACCGGTAAAGCCGACTGCCTGAATCGACGGGTGCTTGACCAGCGCTTCGCCGACGCCACCGCCATAGATCATGTTGAACACACCCGCCGGCATCGCGGTTTTTTCGGCGGCACGGATGATCGCATCCGCCACCTGCTCGGCGGTGGCCATGTGACCACTGTGGGCCTTGAACACTACCGGGCAGCCCGCGGCCAAGGCTGAAGCGGTGTCACCGCCGGCCGTGGAAAACGCCAACGGAAAGTTACTTGCACCAAATACCGCGACCGGCCCCAGGCCGATGCGGTACTGGCGCAGGTCCGGACGCGGCAACGGCTTGCGCTCCGGCAATGCCTGGTCAATTCGCGCGCCATAGAAATCCCCGCGACGCAGGACTTTCGCGAACAGGCGCATCTGGCCGCTGGTGCGTGCGCGTTCGCCTTGAATCCGTGCGGCGGGCAGTGCGGTTTCGCGGCAGACCAGCGCGACAAAATCTTCGCCCAGCGCGTCCAGCTCATCGGCAATGGCATCGAGAAATTGTGCGCGACGTTCGGCGCTGAGGCTTCGATACGCCGGGAAAGCGACCGCCGCAGCCTTGGCGGCAGCGTCGACTTCTTCAAGGGTGGCCTGATGGAAGTTGTAAGGCAGCTGGTCGCCGGTGTTCGCATCAACGCTGTTGACGAGGGTGTTTCCGGCCGCGCTGCGCTGACCGCCGATGTAGTTGTGGCCAATAATCGTGGACATGTTGACTCCAAAAAGGGTGTGTCGAATCCCCTCGCGGGGATTCAGGGGAAAAGGGCAGCGATTCAGGTCACGGCGCCGATCTGCCAGGGCACGAATTCGTTCTGCCCATAGCCGTGTTGCTCGCTCATGCTGCGTTCGCCCGAAGCGATGCGCAGCATCAGGTTGAAGATCGCCTCACCGCATTCCTCAATGGTCTGGGTGTCTTCGGCGATCTCGCCGCAGTTGATGTCCATGTCTTCGCGCTGGCGGTTCCAGAGCGCGGTATTGGTTGCCAGCTTGATCGACGGCGAAGGAGCGCAACCGTAGGCCGAGCCCCGTCCGGTGGTGAAGGCAATCAGGTTGGCACCACCGGCCACCTGGCCGGTGGCCGATACCGGGTCGTAGCCGGGGGTGTCCATGAACACCAGGCCTTTGGCGCTGACAACCTGAGCATATTCATACACATCGACCAGGTTGCCGGACCCTGCTTTGGCGACCGCACCCAGGGATTTTTCCAGGATGGTGGTCAAGCCTCCGACCTTGTTACCGGCCGATGGGTTGTTGTTCAGTTCTGCACCCATGCGCTCGCAATAGGCTTCCCACCAATGAATCCGGGCGACGAGTTTTTCACCCACCGCGCGGTTGACGGCGCGGCGGGTCAGCAGGTGCTCGGCGCCATAGATTTCCGGGGTTTCAGACAGGATGGCGGTGCCGCCACAGGCCACCAGCCGGTCCACCGCATTGCCCAACGCGGGGTTGGCAGTGATGCCGGAATACCCATCCGAGCCGCCACATTGCAGGCCAATGATCAGGTGCCGGGCACTCACCGGTTCACGTTCGACCTGATTTGCCTGCGCGAGCAATGTCTTGACCTGGGCGATGCCGCTGGCGACCGCTTTGGAGGTGCCGCCGCTGTCCTGGATGCTGAAGGTACGCAGGGTATCGCTGCGGCTCAGGCCCTGGCTGCTGAGCAGGCCCTCGATCTGGTTGGTTTCGCAGCCCAGGCCGATCACCAGCACGGCGGCGAAGTTGGCATGGGCCGCGTAGCCGGCCAATGTCCGGCGCAGCAAGGCCAGGCCTTCGCCGGCGGGGTCTACGGCGCAACCGGCGGAGTGGGTGAGGGCGACCACGCCATCGACGTTGGGGTACGCCAGCAAGGCGCCAGGGTTGATGTCCCGGCGGAAGTGGTCGGCAATCGCACGGGCGACGGTGGCCGAGCAGTTCACGGAGGTCAGGATGCCGATGTAGTTGCGGGTCGCGACGCGCCCATCCGCGCGCACGATTCCCATGAACATCGGCTCGCTGTTCACTGGCCGGTCGGGTTTCACATCGACACTGAAGGCATAGTCACGGGCGAAATCGCCCATGCTCAGGTTGTGCACATGCACGTGATCACCGGCCTCGATCACCTCGCTGGAAAAACCGATGATCTGCCCATAACGACGCACAGGCTGGCCTGGCTCAATGCGCCGTGCGGCAATCTTGTGGCCGGCGGGTACCGGCTGGCGAACGGTCACACCTTCCTGGTCAAGGGCTTCGTCCGCTATCAACGGCCGACGGGCGATCAATACATCGTCCAGAGGATTGAGGCGCAGTACGGCAGCTGCACCGGTTTTCATGATCAATTCCATCGGAAACTCTCTGGCTATGGAGCGTGGGAGGTCGCGGGCTGAAAGGCCGCGCCATACCTTTGTGGCTGCACTATAAGAGTCCCCGCAGGGCGCTGCCTAATGAGACCTTTGAATTGGTTGATAACTTTTTCTCATCTAAATCACGGTTTATCACAAAAAACCTCAGTGATCGGCCGCCTCGCGTCGCAGCCTGGCGAACTCCAGCAAGGTGTCGGCAAACTCGCGGGCCGCTTCGCTCAGTGGCTCGTCCTTGCGCGTGATAATGCCGTAGTCCTGGGGCTCCACCTTGAACGGTGTATTGAGCACTTTGAGCAGGCCGCTCTGCACCTGGGACTGCACCATGGACTCGGGCAGCATCGCGAGCATTGGCCCTGATTGCAGGAGTTGCAGGAAGGTCGGCATCGAGATGGTTTCGACGGTATTGGTAGGCGTGCGCATGTTGAATTCGGTGAAGGCACTTTCCATGCGGCGCCGGATGGGCGCACTGAAGGGATACATCACCCAGGGCCAATCGCTCAGTTGTGAGGTCGCCACTTCTTCGAACTGCGCGAGGGGGTGGCGGCTGTTGACCACCAGGCAAAAAGGCTCGGGACCGAGTGCGCGAAAGTCGAACGGTTGCTGATAACGCTCATCGGTGAAGCGCGCAATGATCAAGTCGACCTTCTTGTGTTCGAGCATTTCCAGCAGTTGGTTGCTGGTTTGCTCAATCACTTCGATGGACAGCATGGGCCGGTCCAGCTTGATCCGGGTGATCGCCTCAGGCAGCACGATGGAAGTCGCGGCGAAAATCGCCCCGACTTTCAGATGGCCATGGCCACCTTTGCGCAACTTGTTCAGTTGGTCGACGAAGGACTGGGTGTCGTCAATCGTCATCCGCGCGTAACGCACCACGAACTCGCCGAGTTCGGTCAGGACCATGCTGCGAGTTTGCCGTTCGAACAGTGCAAACCCGAGCAACAGTTCGACGTCGCGCAGCATTTTGCTGATAGCGGGCTGGGTCAGGTTCATCAGGTCGGCGGTGGTGTGCATGTTGCGGGTCTTGGCCAGGGTGTCCACCAGTATCAGGTGTTTGATCTTCAGCCATTTGCTCACGCTGGCGAATGAAATCTCGTCGTTGTCCATAAAATCGCCCGGTCTGGTTGATAACAAAACGATATCAAACGCTGAAAATATGTCATTGGGATTTATCAAACAAGTCCACTAGTTTTGCCAGGTCGTCATCGAATTGACCTGGACCTTTATATGCCCCACCTGAAATTGACCTGTAAAAACACCCTGCCGACCGATGGGCTGCAAGGCACGCTGATTGGTCGCGCCTGGGTGCCGGGGGAGGCCGCCGGCCCTTCGCCGGTGGTGCTGCGTGCCGACGGCGTATTTGATCTGTCGCAAGTGTTCCCGACATTGAGCGACCTGCTGGAAAGCGCTTCACCGCTTGAGGCGGTTCGCAGCACTCGCGGTGAATACATCGGCAGCCTGGAAGAGTTGCTGGCCAATACCGGCGCTGGATCGGATCCCGCCAAGGCTTATTTACTGCCGCCGGCCGACTTGCAGGTGATCAAGGCCGCGGGCGTGACATTCGCCGCCAGCATGATCGAGCGCGTGATTGAGGAGCAGGCGGGTGGTGATGCCGCCAAGGCCGACAGTGTACGCAGCCTGGTCAAGGCGGCCATCGGCGATAACCTGCGTTCGATCAAGCCGGGTTCGCCTGAAGCCGAGCGACTCAAGACTTTGCTGATCAAGCAGGGGCTTTGGTCGCAATACCTGGAAGTCGGCATCGGCCCGGATGCCGAGATATTCACCAAGGCCCCCGTACTTGCGTCGGTCGGCAGCGGCAGTGAAGTGGGTATTCATCCCAAGTCGAAATGGAACAATCCTGAGCCGGAAATTGTTCTGGCCGTGGACAGTCGTGGCCGGGTACACGGCGTCACGCTGGGCAACGACGTCAACCTGCGCGACTTCGAAGGCCGCAGCGCGTTGCTGTTAAGCAAGGCCAAGGACAACAATGCCTCCTGTGCGATCGGGCCGTTTATTCGCCTGTTCGATGAAGGCTTTTCGCTGGATGATGTGCGCCGTTGCGTGGTCGACCTGGTGGTTGAAGGGGATGACGGTTTTATCATGCGTGGCAGCAGCTCGATGGAGCAGATCAGCCGCGACCCGCTTGAGCTGGTCGCGCAAACCGTGGGCAGCGATCACCAGTACCCGGACGGCTTCATGCTGTTCCTCGGCACGCTGTTCGCCCCCACCCAGGACCGTGAAGAGCCGGGCAGTGGCTTCACCCACAAGCCGGGCGACAGCGTCAGTATCGCCAGCCCGTTATTGGGCACGCTGCACAATCGCGTCACCTACAGCAATCAAGCTACACCCTGGACGTTTGGCCTGCGCGCATTGATGGGCAACCTTGCCGTTCGCGGCCTGGTGACAGGCAAATCACGCCACTGATTGACCGGCCAGAGGTTCCTGGCCGGAAAAAACAGTGGTCGCTGGACAATAATAATAAGGTACAAAAATGAAGACCAAAAACACCCCAAGAGCGGATCACGCGGCAGCCATCGAAAGCGCCATTGCCAAGTGTCGATGGAAACTGTTGCCGTTCCTCGCGTTAATGTTCGCCCTGGCAATGATCGACCGCTCCAACGTCGGTTTCGCCAAGGCGGCGCTGCAGACCGACATCGGCTTGAGCAATGCAGCCTTCGCCCTCGGCGCGGGTATTTTCTTTATCGGTTATGCCATCTTCGAAGTGCCGAGCAACCTGATGTTGCACCGCGTTGGCGCGCGAGTCTGGCTCAGCCGGATCATGATCACCTGGGGGCTGGTGTCTGCCGCCATGATGTTCACCCGGGATGAAACCACGTTCTACGTGCTGCGCTTTCTACTCGGCGTGGCCGAAGCGGGTTTTTCCCCCGGTGTGATCCTGTACCTGACCTACTGGTTTCCGGCCCAGCGTCGCGGCCAGGCCATCGGCATCTACTATTTCGGCCTGCCAATGGCCTTGATGCTGGGCAGCCCGTTGTCGGGCTGGTTGCTGGAAATGCATGACATGTTCGGCTTGACCAACTGGCAATGGATGTTCCTGGTGGAAGGCCTTGCGGCGGTCGTGGTAGGGATCATTGCGTTGTTCTACCTCAAGAGTAAGCCCCAGGACGCGCCCTGGCTGACCCGCGAGGAAAAAGCCGCGCTGAGCCAGGAGATCGCGGCGGAAGACTCGCTCAAACTGGCCCATGGCCCGACCAACCTGCTGGGCTTGATGAGCAACAGGCGCGTCATGAAGTTCATCCTGATTTACTTCAGCGTTCAGGTCAGTGTGTACGGCGTCATCTTCTATTTGCCGACGCGGATCGCCGAGTTGCTGGGGACCAAGGTCGGTCTGGAAGTGGGGCTGTTCATTTCGTTGCCATGGTTGTGCGCCGCCATCGCCATGTACTTCGTGACGCGCTATGCCGACCGGCATGGTGCACACCTGAAGATGGCGATGTGCATGCTGGGCATGGCCGCCCTGGGGATTGCGGCCTCGGCGTTGCTCAACAGCTTTGCACCGGTGCTGCTGGCATTCTGTTTCGCGGCCGCCGGTTTCGTGACCGTTCAACCGCTGTTCTGGACGCTGCCCACCGGCTACCTCGGCGGGGTGGCCGCAGCCGGTGGTATTGCGCTGATTGGTTCGATGGGCAACATCGGCGGCTTTGTCGCGCCGATGCTCAAGGCCAACATGGAGATCTGGTTCACCGACCCACGGGCCGGGATGCTGTCGCTGTCGGCAGCGGGGCTGGTGGGGGTTTACCTGCTATGGACACTGCGCGCACAACCGACGCCGCTGCAGGCCAATCAAGGCCCGTTGGGCGGGGCGGCGAACCGCGCACCGTCGAATCCTTAATCACATCACCTGCATAAAAACAGCCGAAGCCTTTTAAGGGCTTCGGCTTTTTTTTGCCCATCAATCCTGCCTGCGTTCGGCATCCGTGCGGTTTTGCGCAAGTCAGCTTTCGTCTTTGGTAATTGGTGCGTCGCCGCCATCCCCCTATCTTGAGCGGGCGATAACACTCGGCAACGATCGGGTGTTGCTCAAGAGCTCTGTCCAATAAGAAGCGTTTTTCGCTACCTGCCAATAAAAAACGAGCCTGGGAACAACCATGAAACTCTACGAACTTTTCGGTTACGACCGTCACGGTACCGTCAGCGAACTCAACACGGCACTCAGCAAAGGCAAACTCGGTACCAAGGATGTCAGCTTTTCCGCGTTGGGCTTCAACGCACCGGCCTGGGTGGCCGCATCTTCGATGTCGATCCTCTACTCAATCTCCGGTCATCAGGCGCCGCTGGCGATCCTGATTGCGTTCTTCTTTCCCATGTTGGTGCTGGCCGTGTGCATGGTTTCGCTGACGCGTCAGGCACCCTCGGCCGGGGGCATCTTCACGTTTTGCTCGCGTTTCCTGCATCCGGATATAGGCTGCATCCTGGGCTGGACCTACGCCGTTGCCTGCATCGCCGTCACGCCGATGTGTGCGCTGATCGGCTCCGAGTACATCCAGGCGTTGATTCCCTCACTCGCCGGCGAACTCAACGCGAAGATCATTGGCACGCTGTTGATCGTGACGTTTTTTGCGGTGTCGGTGCGTGGTGTCGGGGTGACTGCGAAGCTCGCCAGTACCTTTCTGGTGTTTGAAATTGCCGTGGTCGCCGGGCTTGGGTTCATGGGGCTGATCCACCCCCAGGTCGAGAACCTGTCATTCACCTCGATGTATTCGCTGCAAGGCGCCGGTGGCCTGGCGGCGATTGGCCCTGGCGTGCTGTTCGGCGTGTGGATGCTGGCGAACTTCGATTCGGCCATTAACTACATCGAAGAGGCGCGGGTACCGGTTCGCACGGTGCAGCGCTCGCTGTTGATCGTGCTGACCTCGGCCTTCGTGATCTACAGCCTGGCGGCCATCGGCTGGCAATACGCGGTGCCGGTGGAGCAGTTGGCGGCCATTGTCGAGAACGGCAACGGCGGGCCGATAGCGGCGGTCGCCAATGTGTACCTGCCACCGGCCATGGCCTGGCTGGCGCTGTTCGTGGTGATTACCTCGGCGTGCGCCGGCTTGCAGATTTCGTCCAACTCCTCGGCGCGTACGCTGTACCGGATGAGTGAGGAAGGGCACCTGCCGGCGGTGTTCAGTGCCGTCAACCGCTTCAAGGCGCCGTGGTTCACCTTGGGTCTGGTGTCGCTGGCCGGCATTGCCTTGCTCTGGTGGAAGCCGCTGGACAAGATCGTCTGGTACTACGACGTGATCACCATCACCCTGGTGATGTCGTATATCTCGGCGCTCACGGCCTTCATGGTCATGACCTGGAAACAACACAAGGCGCTCACCGCCACGCTGCTGTCGGTCCCCGCCTTGCTGGCGCTGTTTGTACTCGCCTACATCGGTTACACCGCCGGCGCCAACCCGGTCTCCCCGGACGACCTGTATACCGCCTGGTACCTGGGTGCACTCGCGCTGGTGACTGGCGCGCTGATTGTGTTCTCGGGCAAACGCCGCCGCCGAGCTGGCGGTGCGATGCCGGCAAAGGCGTGATACGTCCTTCTTTCTGATCAATTCATCCGCTGATAGCCAGGAGCAATCCCAATGGCCAATGATTTCCCGCAACCCCTGGATGCCGCTGTCATCCCCCGCTTTGCAGGCATGCCGAGCTTTATGCGCCTGCCCATATTCACCGATCCGGCAGACGTCCAGATCGCCTTGCTGGGTATCCCCTGGGACGGCGGCACCACCAACCGTGCAGGCGCCCGGCACGGCCCACGGGAGGTGCGCAATCAGTCGAGCATGATGCGCAAGGTTCACCACGTCAGCCATATCGCCCCCTATGACCTGGTGCGGGTCGGCGACCTGGGCGACGCGCCGGTCAACCCGATTGACCTGCTCGATTCACTCAAGCGCATCGAAGCCTTCTACCGGCAGGTGCACGAGGTCGGGACGGTGCCGCTGTCGGTCGGTGGCGATCATCTGGTGACATTGCCGATCTTTCGCGCCATCGCTCGGGACCGGCCCATCGGCATGGTGCATTTCGACGCGCACTCCGACACCAATGACCGTTACTTCGGCGACAACCTCTACACCCACGGCACGCCGTTTCGCCGCGCCATCGAGGAAGGGCTGCTGGACCCAAAACGCACGGTACAGATTGGTATACGCGGCTCGATCTACTCGGCAGAAGACGAAGACTTCGCCAAGGACTGCGGCATCCGCGTGATCCACATGGAGGAATTCGCCGACATCGGCGTGGCCGCGACGATTGCCGAGGCGCGCCGCATCGTGGGCGACGAACCCACCTACGTCACCTTCGACGTCGATGTGCTGGACCCGGCGTTTGCCCCCGGCACCGGCACCCCTGAAATCGGCGGCATCACCACCTTGCAGGCGCAGCAACTGATCCGGGGTTTGCAGGGCCTGAATCTGGTCGGAGCCGATGTGGTGGAGGTGTCACCGCCGTTTGACGTGGGCGGCGCCACCGCGTTGGTGGGCGCGACCATGATGTTCGAATTGCTGTGCATCCTCGCTGACTCAATCAAGCGTCGCGCGTAAAAGGAACCGAATGCATGACTGCCTGGCCCGAGAACAAACGCTTCGCCGTGACCTTGAGTTTTGACCTGGATGCCGAAAGCGCCTGGGAGCCGTCCAGCCTCGGTGGGCGCCGGCTCTCGCTGCTGTCGATGGGCGCCTACGGGTGTCGTGTCGGGGTACCGCGTCTTCTGGAATTGCTGGCCCGCTATGGCGTGCGAGCGCAGTTCTACATTCCCGCCCGTGTGGCCGAGATCGACCCTGAGGTGGTGCGCAGCATTGCCGCTGCGGGCCATGGGATTGGTTGCCACGGTTACTTCCATGAGCGTGTCGATGAACAGACACCCGAGCAGAATCTGCAGATTCTCAAGGACTCCAAGGCGTTGCTTGAGAACCTGCTGGATCGGCCCGTCACCCATTACCGCGCACCGCTGTGGGAGCTGACCCCGGACGCGGTTGATTCGCTGATTGCGCTGGGCTTTCACAGCGACAGCAGCTTGATGGGCGACGACCGCCCGTATCGCATCGGCAGCGATCAAAAGAGTCTGCTGGAGTTGCCCGTCAGTTGGTTGCTGGACGACTGGGAGCAGTTCGCCTATTCGGCGGAGCCGGCGGTGGGCAGCGTGATTGAAGACCCGGAAAAGGTTTTTCGACTGTGGTCGGCAGAGCTGGAAGGCATGCGCCACTACGGCAGCCATTTCATCCTGACCATGCACCCGCAACTGATCGGCCGCGCGTCACGTATCGCCATGCTGGAGCGGTTGATCCAGCAGATTCAAGGCTATGACGATGCTTGGATCTGCACGCCGGACGATGTCTATTCACGCTGGCAGGCGGGCGACTTGCAACTGCCGCTGCATCCTTATTGAGGACCGATCATGAACATTCTGGTAACCGGGGCCAACGGATTTCTTGGCCAGGAAGTGGTGGGTCAGTTGCTCGCCCAGGGCAACGATGTGGTGGGTTACGACCGCAGCCTGGTGTGTGCTATCGAGCACGATGCTTACCGCTACGTACAAGGCGACCTGGCAGACCTGGCGAGTTTGCTGGAAAGCTGCCGCAGCCGGCCGGTCAACGCGATCATTCATACCGCCGCGATCTCGCACCCGGTCGACTCACGGCGCATTCCCCTGCAAACGGTGCTGACCAATGCGCTGGGCACCACTCATGTGTTTGAGTGCGCCCGGCTCAGCGGTATTTCCCGGGTGGTCAACCTCAGCTCCGAATGCGCCTATGGGCCGAACCGCGCGATGGGCGTGATCGATGAGCGCGCGCCCCTTGAGCCGACCACGCCGTATGGCTGCACCAAGGTGTTCACTGAAAAGCTCGGCCAGGTGTACAGCGATCTGTACCAGGTCAGCGTCGTCTCGCTGCGCCCCGGCTGGATCTATGGTCCTGGCCAATTCATGCAGTGCTACCTCAAGAGCATGCTCAGAAGCGCCATCGATAACACGCCGTGGCATGAGGAGGAGGGCGGCGACTACTGCTTCCAGTACGTGCACGTGGTGGACGTCGCCCACGCGTGTGTATTGGCGGCCACGGTTGAGGAAGAGCGCCTGCAACAGCGGGTGTTCAATGTGACGGCCGGTGAGCAGGACAGCTACCGGGCGGTCGCGGCGCGGGTGCGCAAACTCTACCCCGACGCGCAACTCAGCATTGGCCCCGGCACCCTGGCGGTGCTGGATGAAAATGCGCGCTTTGACATCGCGGCGGCTGGCGAGCAATTAGGCTACCGCCCTCGGTTCGATCTGCAGGAAGGCATTGCGATGTATGCGCAGTGGCTCCAACAGCACCCTTACTAACGATCTACACCTGAGGTTCTTCATGAAAACCTATCTGGTAACCGGCGCTGCCCAGGGCATTGGCCGCGCAGTCGCACACGCGCTAGGCGAGCAAGGCAGCCTTGCCGTGCTCAACGATTTGCAGGAAAGCCCGGCGCTGTTGGCCCTGGCCGATGAGCTGAAGGGGCGGGGCGTAGAGGTGCGTCTTGCACTGGGCGATGTCTCGGACCCCGCAACAGCCGAACGTGCGTTTGCCGGGCTGCAACGCCTGGACGTACTGGTCAATAACGCCGGGTTCTTGCAGGAGGCGCCGCTCAGCGAACTCAGTTTCGAGGCCTGGGACCGCATGATCCGGGTGCATCTGTATGGCGCATTCCTGTTCTGCAAGCCGGCAGCGGCCCTGATGACTGGCCAAGGCAGCGGCGCTATCGTCAACATTGCCTCTGATCTTGGGCAGCTGGGGTGCGCGAATCTCTGCCATTATTCGGCCGCAAAAGGTGGAATCATCGCGCTGACCAAGTCGTTGGCGCGAGAGTTGGCGGGCCAGGGCGTACGGGTAAACGCGGTCGCCCCCGGCGGCACGTTGACGCCGATGGTCGAACGTCTGGGCGAGGCTTATATTCGCGAAGAAGCGCTGCGTTACCCGATGCTGCGATTGGGCACGGCGCAGGAAATTGCCGCTGCGGTGATCTTCCTGGCCTCCGAGCAGGCCAGCTTCATGACCGGGCAGGTGCTGGGCGTCAATGGCGGCGGCGTAATGAACGGCTGATGGCGGCCGTGGGCAAAAACACGAGGAGAGGGTTGCATGCTGGTGAACTTGACGGATGTGGACCTGCGCATGCTGCGCACGTTCTGTGCGATCGTCGATGCCGGAGGTTTTACCGCCGCGCAGGTCCCGTTGAACACCAGCCTGTCGCGCCTCAGCGTGCTTGTTCGTGACCTTGAGGTCCGGCTTGGTTACTCGCTGTGCAAGCGTGGCAAAAGCGGTTTTCAGTTGACCGAAGAAGGCGAGGAAACCTACGCCGCCGCCCAGGAACTGTTCGCCAACATTGGGCATTTCCGCCAGCGTACGGCGGTGCTCAGCGGTCGGCATCGGGAGTTGCTGCGCATCGGCACGGTCGACAGCCTGATCACCCTTGAACACAGCCCGGTACCGGCGGCCATTGCCCAATTGCGGGCTGCGCAACCCGGCGTGCATATCGATCTGCACGTGATGCGTCCCGACGAGCTTGAACAGGCGGTGCTTGAAGAACGCATTCAGGTCGCCGTAGGGGCCTTCCACCACCGTTTGTCCGGGCTGCATTATCAGGCGCTGTTCGAAGAGGAGCAGCATCTGTATTGCGCCAGCGGCCACCCGTTTTTCCAACGTCCGGACCAGAACCTGACGTATGAAGAGCTAAGCGCGGCAGACTACGTCGACCGCGGCTACGTCGCCGAAAACAAACGCCCGTGCGAGCTGAGATTCGCCAGTGCGGTCAGCGCGTTTTCCATGGAGGCGATTGCGCTGCTGGTGTTTTCCGACACCTACATCGGGTACCTGCCCACCCACTACGCCGCGAGCTGGGTCGAGCGGGGGCGGCTTCGGTCGATCATGCCGCAACGCCTGGCTTATCGTTCTGCGTTTCATTGCGTCACCCGCCAAGGCGTGGAGCAGAAGAGTACGGTCAGCCGGTTTCTCGACCACCTCAGCGTGCATGCAAAGCTTCATCTGCCCTAGACGGGCTGCTCGCTACTGACGTCGTCGTTGAGAGGCATACATCTTGCTTTGCTAACAATCAATTAATCGATAGCTAGCAAAAAGAGAGCCTTTAAACCATGGTTGCTACCTCCCGTCGTGCTGTGATCTGTACGCCTCATGCCGACGCCAGCGCTGCTGGCATGCGGATTCTCGACGCAGGCGGCACTGCCATTGATGCGATGCTGGCGGCCAGCGCCATGCTTGCGGCCGTGTTCCCGCACATGACCGGCCTGGGCGGCGATGCCCTATGGATGATCCACGACAACAAAGTCCGCACCATCATGGGGATCGGTCAGGCCGGGCAGCATTTGCCAGAGGGCGCGGCTATCAGCGTGCGGGGGCCGGCGGCGGTGGCAACCACGGCGGGCGCGCTGGCGAGTTGGCAGACTGCCGCAGACATCAGTCGCCAGGAATGGGGTTCCAGGCTCGGCTGGGCGGACCTGCTGGAGGACGCCGCGAGCGTAGCCGATGCAGGCGCCAAGGTTTCGCAGTCGCAACTGTTCTGGCAAACCTTGCGCCAGCCGCTGATTGAACAACTGCCGGACCTGCACCGCCTGTGCAAGACCGATGGGCGATGGCTGCGCGAGGGCGACACCCTGCGCCAGCCCGAGTTGGCCAACACCCTCAGGCACCTGGCAAAACAGGGCATCGAAGATTTCTACCACGGCGAACTGGCGGAGGCGTTCGGGGCGGCGTTCGACCGCCTCGGTTGCGGCTTGACGGCTGCCGACCTGGCTGCCACCCGAGCAGCCGAAACAGCACCGATTTCGGTGCGTTACCGCGAAGGCCGACTCTATAACGTCGCGCCGCCGAGCCAGGGGTTGTACACCTTGCAGGCCATGGCCGCGTTGCAACACAAGCCCCTTGCGCACGTCGGCAATGGCAGCGCGCTTTACTATCACTATCTGGTCGAAGCGATCAAACAGGGCCTGCTGCGGCGCAATGCACAATTGTGCGACCCGCAACGCTTGCCCTGGGATTTTGCCGCCAGCCTGGCGGACGTTCAGGTTCAAGGGTATGCCGATGCCATCGACGACCAGCGTGCCGCCCCGTGGAACGAGCCGGGGCGGCCCGCCGATACGGTGTGGATGGCCGCAACCGATGCCCAGGGCCGCACGGCGTGCCTGATCCAGAGTCTGTTTCACGACTTCGGCTCGGGCTGCATTCTCGGTGATACCGGTGTGCTGTGGCAGAACCGTTCAGCCGGGTTCAACGCGAACCCTGCGCACGTCAATGGCTGGGCCCCCGGCAAGCGTCCGGCGCACACCCTGAACCCTTCCTGCTATTTGGCTGACGATGGTCGACGCTGGTTCTTCGGCACGCAGGGCGGCGATGGCCAACCCCAGACCCAGATGGTCTTGGCGACCCAGTTGATTGACTATCAGCAACCGATTGACCTGGCCCTGCAAGCCCCGCGCTTTCTGTTGGGGCGCAGCTTTTTCGACAGTACGGACAACCTCAAGCTGGAAGGCGACATGCCGGCCGCAACGGTCGAAGGCCTGGCGACGATGGGGCACGAGGTGGAAATCATCCCGGCCCGCAGCCCCATGACCGGCCACGCTGGAATTATCGCGATTGATGCCGCCGGTCGGCGCAGTGCCATGCATGACCCACGTGGCGAGGGCACCGGGCTGGGGCAAACGGGTTGATGCTGGAATCGAGCATTTGCCGGGTTCGGGCGGCTGGCGGATAATGCCGCCGATTGCCCGCCATCCGCAGCCTTGTGTATTGGCATGAGGCTTTCTGAACAACAGAGGAAAGGATGGGCTTGAGCACTGTCACCGCCAAACAGCTTGAGGTGCAACGTATCGTCGATGCGCTGTTCAAGGCTATCGCCCAGCATCGCTTGCCGCCTGGCACGCGATTGATCGAGGCGCACATTGTCGAAACCTTGCAGGCCAACCGCAATCATGTGCAGGTAGCGTTGCAGCGTTTGGCGATGCAGAAAGTGGTGACCATCGAAGCCAATCGCGGCGCCATGGTAGCCCAGCCGACGGCGAGGGAAGCGCGGGATATATTCAGTGCGCGTCGGGCTATTGAACGGGCAATTGTCGAGGCGATTACGCCGGCGGTAATGCGCAAACAGCGCCAGCGTATTGCGAGCCATATGAACAATGAGCGCAAAGCGACCAGCGATACGGATCGACGGGCCATCGTTCGTGAATTGAGCGGGTTTCATCTGATGTTGGGTGAGATCAGTGGTAATGCCGTGTTGAGCGACATCCTCGCCAACCTGATGGTGCGCAGTTCGTTGATCGTGGCGTTGTATCAGCGTAATGACGTGCCTTCGTGTGCTTCGGATGAGCATCAGGAAATTATTACAGCGCTGGAAAACGGTGACAACGCAAAAGCGGTGGCGGTGATGCTCGAGCATCTGGATGAGCTGGAAGGGCAATTGGCTTTGGACGAGAGCGTGACGGGAGAGTTTAATCTCCGGCAGGCGTTGAGTGATTAGGCTTGGTACATACAGAGCCCCAAAAGTAACCTGAGTGATGTGAAGCAAAAACAGATCAGAAGCCAAAGCAAATCTGCTTTTCTGTAGGAGCTGGCTTGCCTGCGATGCAGGCACCTCGGTCTACCTGAAAGCACTGGATCAAAAATGTGGGAGCGGGCTTGCTCGCGAAGGCGGTGTACCAGCCACCACATGTATTGACTGATCCACTGCATTCGCGAGCAAGCCCGCTCCCACATTTTTGATCCGGTTTTTTCAGGTAGACCGAGGTGAGGCCATCGCAGGCAAGCCAGCTCCCACAGAAGATCCAGCTCCCACAGAAGATCCAGTGCCCACAGAAGAGCCAGTGCCCACATTGGACCGCATTGGCTTTTGATTTTTTCGCTTTTGCTTCTACCACTCAGGTCGGCTTTCAGGCCGCCGTGCTCTTGCTTTTGATCTTGATCTTGATCTTAGGCGCCCCGTTAAACCACGCTGGCCGAACGCAGGCTTTGGAGCGTGGGTAACCTGGCAGGACGCCAGGTTAGCCGCGCTGGGCCAAGGATGGCCCATCGCGGCGGCCCAC